>VYMG01000082.1_pt1 | contig 43876 bp, 31 predicted proteins | sample 5115261 | NCBI WGS metagenome assembly VYMG01 (sample SAMN12291781, study PRJNA351875) | freshwater metagenome | isolation source: freshwater lake | place: USA: Michigan, Wintergreen Lake | collected 2013-08-08
CGGAGGCGGTAAGCGCCGCGGACGGCGCGGACGCGGGCGCGGGGGCAATCGCGGTCAGGGTGGCGGCGGAGGCGGCGGAGGTGCCGCGCTCGCGAACCCGCCGAGAGGTGGCGGGGGCGGGGGCAACCAGCCACAGCAAGGCAATCGACTGGGAACGGCGACGGTGGACGTTGACGGCAATCCGCTCGCGCTGCCGGCGGGGGCGAAGAAGTTTGAAGAGCTCACGAGTATTGATCCCACGCCACGACTGACGCTGGAGTATGCGGGTTGTCCGGCGGCATGCCGGTTGATTGATCTGTTCTGCCCGATCGGGCGCGGACAGCGTGCCTTGATCGTGAGCCCGCCCAAGGCGGGGAAGACGACGCTGCTCAAGGACATCGCGACGGGCCTGCTGCGCAATCACGCGGATATTGAAGTGGTGGTGCTGCTGATTGACGAACGGCCTGAGGAAGTGACGGACTTCCGGCGGACGTTTGTGAACATTGGTCAGGCAGAACGCGAGATGCTGGCCCGAGGCGAAGCGGCACTACAGGAAGCCGGCGGGACCAATGAGGCGCGGCCGCTTGAGAAGCCCCGCGTGCGCGTCATCGCATCGAGCAATGACCACACGATTGAGAAGCACATCGAGACGGCGATCACGACGATTGAGCGATGCAAGCGCATGGTGGAGGCTGGCAAGCATGTGGTGGTGCTGTTGGACAGCATCACGCGCATGGGTCGTGCCTTCAATAGCAGCCGCAAGCACAGCAACAGCGGTCGCACGCTGAGCGGCGGGCTGGACAGCCGGGCGCTGGAAGTGCCGCGTGCGCTGTTTGGCAGTGCACGCAACACCGAAGAAGCGGGAAGCCTGACGATCATCGCGAGTTGCCTCGTGGATACCGGAAGCCAGGCGGACCAGGTGATCTTTGAAGAGTTCAAGGGCAGCGGGAACATGGAACTGATTCTGGATCGCAAGATCGCAGAGCGACGGATGTTCCCGGCGATCAACCTTGCGGAGAGCGGCACGCGCAAGGAACACCTGCTGATGAGTGATGCGGAAGTGAAGACGATGACTGCGCTGCGCCGGCGGCTGCTGCAGATGCCGCCGCCCATGCAAGTGGAGCAGTTGCTTGCGGCGCTCAAGCGATTCCCGACGAACGCGGCGCTGGTTGGCAGTGTGCAGTAAGTTCTGTGGGTTCTTTAGGTTCTTTGGGTTCCGTCATGCGCGTGCTGGTCACGGGAGCATCCGGGTTTCTGGGTTCGCATGTAGTGGATGCGCTGCGCGAGCGCGGGCATGATGTGGTTGCGCCGGCGCGGTCGCGGGATGCGCTGCGGTCAGCCAGCGCGGCGCGACAGATGCTTGAGACGAGCCCGCGAGCAGATGTCGTGGTACACGCGGCGGGGCTGTCGGGCGGCCTGGGGATGTGCAAGGCACTTGGCGAGCGGATGCTCACGGAGAACGTGGGTGGCATCGCGGTGATTGACGCGCAGATGGCGATGCGAGAGCGGCCCGCACTGGTCACCATCGGACACATGTGCATGTATGGCGTTGACGCGGCGCAGCCTTATCGCGAGTGTGACGTGCTGCGCGGTGAACTGGATGCGGTGACCAAGTGGTACGGCCAGGCGAAGCGTGATGTGTACCAGGCGATGCTGGTGGCGCGCGAGCGCGGGCTGCGCGCGGCATGCGTGATTCCGACGAATCTGTATGGACCGCGCGATGCATTTGGTGATCCACTCAAGAGCCATGCGGCGGGGGCGATGATTGAGCGGTATGTGCAGGCGGCGCGCGAAGCGGCGGTGAGCGTGACCAACTGGGGGACGGGATCGGCGGTACGGGACTTTCTGTTTGTCGAAGACGCGGCCCGCGGCATCACGCTGGCGGCGGAGCAAGTGGACGCACTCCATGCGGCGGGGCAGACGGCGATTAACTTGAGCGGGCCGGCGGAGGTTTCGATTCGCGAACTGGCGGCGGCGTGCAGCAAGGCGACGGGGTTTGCCGGGCAAACCTTGTGGGATACAAGCAAACCAGATGGTGTGGCGCGGCGGGTGCTGGACTCGTCACTGGCACGGCACGCGCTGGGCTGGATGGCGCAAGTTGATATTTCGCAAGGAATTGCGCGAACGGCGGCGTGGCTGACGGCTCGGGGTGGCTAACGGAACAATTCACCGGGTGATGGGAACAGGCGAAAACCCCGCACCACCATTCAGGCGCGGGGGGAACTTACCGATCCATAACCAGTGCGCTGAGAACACGCAAATGTCGGCGGTCGTACGCCGATTTTCGCGTGTTGCATCGCGGTCGCATTTCTATCATCCCTCCCTCGTTTGGCTCAGGGGACGGGTGGGAGCGAAGGCGAGAGAGTGGCCTTTCCTGTTACTGGCGTTTCCAGTTCGAAGGAGTTTCGCGTGTCGCAAGTTTCCTCAAACGGCTCGTCCAAGTCCGGCGGCAATTCTCTGACCGGCGGCGTCAAGATCAACAAGGACATGACGGTCGTCATCACGGGCGGCGGCGGTTTCATCGGCGGACACCTGGTCAACTTCTTCCGCTCGATGGGCGTCAAGAAGATTCGCGTCGCGGACATCAAGCCGCTGGATGAGTGGTACCAGGTCTTCCGTGACGTTGAGAATCACGCGGGTCCGATCAAGGGCGACTGCCGGGACTTCAAGGTGTGCCGCAATCTGTGCACGGGCGCAGATGAGGTGTACCAACTGGCTGCCGACATGGGCGGCATGGGATTCATTGAGAACAACAAGGCGCTGTGCATGCTGAGCGTGCTGACGAACACGCACATGCTGCTGGCGGCGCAGGAAGCGGGCGTGAAGCGTTTCTTCTACGCGAGCAGCGCGTGCGTGTACAACGCGGACAAGCAGAAGAACGCTGACATCACCGCGCTGAAGGAAGCGGATGCCTACCCCGCGCTGCCCGAAGACGGCTACGGCTGGGAAAAACTGTTCAGCGAGCGCATGTGCCGGCACTTCCGCGAGGACTTCGGCATGCACACGCGCGTGGCGCGCTTCCACAACGTGTACGGCCCTGAAGGCACGTGGGAAGGCGGACGTGAGAAGGCTCCCGCGGCGATCTGCCGCAAGGTGATCGCGGCGAAGGTGAGCGGCAAGCATGAGATTGAAATCTGGGGCGACGGCAACCAGACGCGCAGCTTCATGTACGTGGATGACTGTGTGCGCGGGATCAACATGATCACGCACAGCGGGATTCTGGAGCCCATCAACCTGGGCAGCAGCGAACTGGTGAGCATCAACCAACTGGTGAGCATCGCGGAAGAGATCGCGGGCATCAAGCTGAAGCGCAACTACAAACTGGACGCGCCCAAGGGCGTGGCGGGCCGCAACAGCGACAACGCGAAGATTCAGAAGTACCTTGGCTGGGAGCCCAGCACGCGTCTGCGCGACGGCATGGAGCGCACGTACATGTGGATCGAGAAGGAATTCCTCGCGAAGTACACCGCGAAGACGGCGCACCTGTCGAGCATCAGCACGTTCACCAAGGGCAGCCATCCGATTCCGGGTGACGGCTTCAACCCCGAGTCGAAGAACATGACGACGTGGACGCAGGGCATTCCGGCGGGCTACGGCGCTCCGGCCAAGGGCTCGGCAAAGGCGGGCAAGGGCAAGCCTGCGGCGAAGAAGGCCAAGCCTGCGGTGAAGGCGAAGGGGAAGACTGCGAAGAAGCCTGCCAAAGCCGGCAAGCGTTAATGCGGCGTACCTTACCCCCAAGTGATGAACAAGGAACGACTTGAAAGCGCCATCACTCGGACCCGGGAGACATTCCCGGTGCCGGGCTACATCAAGCCCGATTTCTTCGGGCATTGGCGCTATATGAGCGCGCTTATCGCGAAGCACGTTCCCGATGGCGGTCGCATCATGGACTTCGGCAGCGGACCGGGTGACTTTGCGGCCGTGCTGGCGGGGCAGGGATACGACGTGTCGGCTGGCGATGACCTGCTGGACCCGTGGCACCTGCAGCCGGGCGTGCGCGACAAGCTCTACAAGTTCATGGCAGACTCGAACGTGAAGTTCTCGCTGCTGGAACACGACAAGCCGCTGCCATGGCCCAATGGGTCGTTTGATCTGGTCATGGCGCACCATGTGTTTGAGCACATTGGCGAATCACCCAAGCCGCTGCTTGAAGCACTGTGTGAACAGATCCACGAAGGCGGGCACCTGCTTATCACGGTGCCTAGCGCGGTGAACATTCGCAAGCGGCTGGACATGCTGCGTGGGAAGACAAACCACCCGCCGTATGACCAGTTTTACTGGATGCCTTCGCCGTGGCGCGGGCATCGGCGCGAGTACAGCCGGGCAGACCTGGAACAGGCATCGCAGTATTTGAATCTCGAAGTCGTGGAGCTGCACGCTTACACGTGCATGCTGCACCGCGTGCCGGCGAAGCTGCGCTGGCTCTACAAGCAGGTGGTGAAGGTGTTCCCCGACTGGCAGGACTCGTGGGTGCTGCTGGCGCGCAAACCCAAGAACTGGCGGCCGCTCGCCGCACCGCCGGATGCACACACGCTGAAGGCGCAGATGCGCTAAACGAAACGTCAGAGACGGACCATGCGGTGCAGACGGCGCCGACTTGGTCTGATATCGCGTGGGCATATTCACTGGCTTGCCTGATCCTTGCGGCGACGCATGGAGGCTGATCGCTGGCTTTGGCGGGGTGTCGGAAACGTCGATAGTTGATGGAGCGATGCTGCGACTGCTGCTCCAACACGCGCGACCGGGCATGGAAGTCGCGATGGCGATTCACCATCCGGGCAACCCTGATGTGGTGCTGCTGCGTGAAGGGGCCGCGCTGGATGCGTACTCGATTCCGCACCTGCAGCAATTAGGCATCCACGAGGTGTGGATTCGCTATCCGGGGCTTGAACACCTGGTGCGGTATGTTGATCCGCAATTGATGGCGAACTATCGCTCACTGACGACGCGTGTGGGGAACGTGATCGACCAGGCGATGGTGCGCAACACGGTGGAGATTGACTTTTACGCGTGCAAGAAGGCGCTGCTGAGCGTGACGCGACACCTCGCGGAGAACCCGCAGAGCGCGCTGTGGATCTCACAGGTGGCGCACGCGGACAAGCCGTTTGTGCGGCACTGCGGGAACGTCGCGGCGTTGAGTCTGATGATGGGCATGCGGCTGGATTTCTACTTGGTGCGGGAACGCAAGACGCTGCCTGCGGGACGCGCGAAGGACCTGACGAGTCTTGGGATCGGGGCTCTGCTGCACGATGTGGGCATGCTGCGAATTCCGCAGGCCGCGCTGGACCGATACAACGCGACTCTGGATACGAGTGATCCGGAGTGGCGCACGCACACGGCGCTGGGATATGACATGGTGCGGGGCGTGCTTGATCCCACGGCGGCGATTATCGCGCTGCACCACCACCAGGCGTGGAATGGGACGGGATTTCCGGAGCGACCGAGTCTGCGCGGCGGCACGCGCCCGGCAGCGGAGCGTGATGTACACGTGCTGGCGCGCATCGTGGCGGCGGCGGAGTTGTTCTCTCGCATCAAGAACCCGGCGCATGCGCCCGGGAGCAGCGCGAAGGCGCTGCCCAGTCTGCCGACGGTGCGTGTGTTGAAGATGGTGCTTCAAGAAGCGGTGCGGCAGAAGATGGACCCAGTGGTGTTCAAGGCGCTCATGAGTGTGGTGCCCGCGTACGCGCCGGGCACGGTGGTGAAACTGAGCGATGGACGCGACGCGGTGGTCACCAACTGGGATGTGAACGCGCCGTGCCGACCGATGGTTGAGATTCTGCATGAGATTGAACCTCGCCCGCACAAGCAGCGAGGCAGGGTCATTCGCGTCAACCTGCGCGAACACGCGGAACTGTCGATTGTGGCAACCGACGGCGAAGATGTGAGCAACGACAATTTTGAGCCCGCGGAACCCGGCGAGTTTGATCTGTTGTCGCTCTATCGCTCTATGGAGAATCGCGCGCACGGCGACCTGAAGCAGGACGGACCAGCGGATGCCGCGCCGATGGAAGGTGGCGCAGCGGCTGAGCCGGTTCGCGAGGATGAACCGCCCGCGCAGGCGGCGTGATGCGCACGAAAAAACCCGCGATCGCTCGCGGGTTTGAGGGGTTGGATTGAGACCGAGCAGACCGCCACTCAGCCAACTGATGTGAGACGCCTGCGTGTCACGGCGTTTCGCGACCGAAGAAGATGTCGCCGAAGCCGCCGCCGCCGATCTGGTCGGCGTTGTAGATGTACTGCGCGTCGAGAGCCTTCTCGATGCGGATCTTGGCTTCTGAGAGGTGGGCGTAGGAGTAGGGGTCGAGGCCGCTGCTGTCCTTGCCATCCTTGCCGATGATGCCGACGATCTTGTCGACCAGTTGGCGCAGCTCCTTGGTGGCAAGGTTGCTGACAGGCTTGGCGACTTCGCCGAAAGAGCCGCCCGGCAGGCTGAGGTCGATCATGCGATCGATGTACTCGCGCTGCAGGTTGCGACGCAGACTGCTGATGTAGGGCTTGCGGACGCTCGCGCCGCTGGGCCCCTTGTCGAGTTCCTTCCAGGTGGCGTTGCCGATGGTGTCGAAGAGCTCGGGCAGCGTGAAGGCGTCTTCGCCGCTGGCGATGCGGAACTCGTTGTCGAAGACACGGCGCACGGTGGTGGGGTTGAGGAGCATCGTCATGACGCTGGCCTGCATGCCGCCGATGCGGTCGTGAATCGGGAAGGCGTTTTCCTGCATCGCTTCGCTGAAGCCACCGGCGTCGAGCCACTTGTCACTGCTCATGTACTCGAGCAGTTCGGGCGTGAGGCCATAGGCCTCGTCGAAGAAACTGTTGTCGATGGCGAACTTGAGCGCCGCGCGCTGGTCAGCCGCGGGCACGACAGTCAGGGGCTTGCGGTTGCCCGGATCGCCCTTGAAGTCGCGGTTGACGAGCACGCCGCCCACCCAGTTGGCCATGGTCGAGACACCGGTCATCTGCATGCCCAGTGTGATCGTGTAGCCGCGGCGGACCTTGCTCCAGCTTTCGCCGTCCTTGATGAACTTGTCGAGCAGGCGGGCGCGGTGGTAGCGAGCGAGCTCCATGCGCTGCTGGCTCCAGGTCAGGGGGTCCTTGCCGAAGTCGTAGCGACGGGAGCGCGGATCTGGGCCTGAGGTGTCTTCGTCAGTCGCGTAGTCGAGGCCGGGTTCGCCGACGCGCTTGAGCACTTCCTTGGGGTCACCGGTGGTATAGCCATACTCGATGGCCCACATGTCGTAGACGCCGATGCTCTGCATGGAAACGTCGCCCACCAGCTTGCCGTCTTCAACGACCATGTTGGGGCCGATGTAGTCCATGACGCTGGCGGCGAAGGGCTTCTGGCCCTTCACTTCCGGGCTGTTGATCTCGGCGATGGTGTACTTGGTGCTGGCCTTGAAGTTGTGGCGCAGGCCCAGCGTGTGACCGACTTCGTGCAGCACCAGGTCGCGGAGCAGGGGCTCAACGAACCAGTGCGGAATGCCATCGAGTTCGGGCGCAGGCTTCTTCTTCTTGTCGTCCTTCTTCTCGTTCTTCTTGTCGTCGGACTTGTCGCCACCTTCGCCGTCGCCGTCCTGTGCAAGGCCGGCCGCTTCGTCGAAGGCGGCGGCATTCGTCAGCACTTCCATCGACAGGCGAAGCATGGCCATGTCAAAGGCCTTGCCACGAGCGGCGAGGCAAAGGCCGTTGACCTGACTGGTTCGGTTGATGAGACCATCAAATTCCCGGTCACCCATCATGCGATCGACCAGCAGGCCGCCATCTTCACCCAGAAGATCCGACTGCTGCTGCTTGGCGACGGCCATGGGGTGGCCACCCCAGGCTTGAATGCCTCGACGGGCGCGCTGGGCGAGGATCATGGGGCGCTTGCCCGGATCAGCCAGACGGACGCGCGGGTCCCACTGCGGGCGGGTTTCGAGCCACGCAAGAGTTTCGGGGCTCATGCCATCCATGACGATCTCGGGCATGATTTCGTTGAACTGGGCCCAGAAGTAGCGGATCCAGCCGTCGGTCAGAACAACGTCAGCATCGAGAATCTGGCCGGTGAGCGGGTGAACGCGCGAGGGGCCGATGGCGGTGCCGATGTCGTTGCTGAGCCAGCGAATGAAGTTGTACTTGACGTTCTCGGGGTCCTTGTCCATGTGGGCCCCGGTCACTTCATCCTGCTGATAGACCTCGATGGCGTTCTGAATGCCGACCTGCTCGAAGGCCTTGTTCCAGCCCAGGACGCCTTCGCGCACGGCCTGGCGGTAGCGGACGGGAATGCGAGCGTCGAGGTAGAAGACGATCGGTTCCTTGGGCGGGCTCATGGCGAGCTTGGGATCGCGCTTCTCCACGTGCCAGCGGTTGATGTAGCGCACCCACTTGTCCTTGTCGGTGAACTTGCCAAGATCGCGGTAAACGGTCGTGAAGTAGCCCACGCGTGCATCAGCCACGCGCGGCTTGTACGCGGGGTTGTCCTTGATGACGCTGATGCTGTAGTGGAATTCCTGCAGGCGCCCGCCGGCGGTGGGAAGTTCGAACGAGATTTCGTTGTTCTCTTCAAAGCTCTTGCACACCTTGATGGTCGCGACGCGGGTGTTGGCTCCGTTCATGCGCGGGCCGTAGAACGACGCAGCGCGGTTGACGAAGAGGTCGCGCAGGTCAATCACCGGCTGGCCACCGGGACCCATCGTGAGGATCGGGATGTCGAGCACCACGCGATCGGTGAAGAGGTTCTGGACACTGCTCCTGCTTTCCTGGTCGCCCGTGCTGCGGGTTTCGACATTGGGCTCAATGAGCAGGATGCGGTCGTTGACGCGCCTCCAGTAGACATACATCTCGCCGAACTGCAGGCCGGCGTAGGGCTCGCCGCTGGCGACGGTCAAGGCGATGAAGTGGCGCTGGTTTTCCCAGCCGCGAGGGAGTTCGGCGATGAGACTGTGGTCCTTGTCCTTCCTCCACAGCTTGAAGAGGGATTTGCCGCCATCGACGCTCTCAACCTCGGTGAATCCCTTGCTGACCTCGGCCCAAGGCTTGAAGTCGGGTTTTTCCTGGGCGGCGGCGGCCGGCGGGGCGTCTTGGGCGACGGCGATGCCGGCAGAACCGGCAGCAAGCATGAGGGCGGTGAGCCCGAACGACAGAGAAACTCTCCCGAGACCGCGTGCCATGAAAAACTCCTTCGCGCAAGGCGCGGAACGCAGAACAACGAACAGATCACCTATCAGCGACAGAAAACGCTGATGGCCCGCACAAAACGGCCGACGAGCGCACAAATACCGGGCGAAAGTCGCCTGACAAATGCCACCACGCCCGGGCCACCCCGGCGAGTAGAGGTTTCTTCGCAACTGGGCTGCCGGGCGTTTCGGGCGGATGCAAAGGAGGGGCGGCTTACTTGCCGCCAGCTTCTGCGGCACCCGTCGTCGCAGCCGGTTGGTCTGGCGGATTCACGGGGGCTGCGACGGCGCGGGGCACCGTCAATTGATCCACAATGCGTTGTGATGAGCAGTTGACGATGAACCGGTGTTGCTGCGGTACTTGTGGGTAAACCGGCCCATCTGCGGACGCGTTGGGCAGGTCGTACGCGTGGATCGACCAGACCGGCTGGGGGGAAGCATCGCCGCGAGCCCAGAAGAGCGGGTAGGCGTCGATTTCGAAGGCATCGACGACGAGGTGCGAGGAAGTGTTGAGTAGCGAGAGCGCATCGTGGAGTGCGCCCAATTCGGGGGAATACTCGGCGACGGTCGCTCGCTCGCCTCCATCGTTTACAACCTCCGTGGTTGCCGATTCGATGTTTGGCCTCTGCCACAACACGCGAGGCTCGCGATCAAGTCGAACGATGTGTACCAGAAGGACTGTTGCGTCGCGCGGATCAACATAGCACGAGACGCGGCGCGGGACGAGATCAAGCTTCACTTTCGCCGTGGCATTCAGAATGAGCTTGGACGCGTTGCGCTTCACGGAAGTATCGAGCGTGCGCAGCGCCAGTCCGGTGCTCTCGATCTCCACGCGCCAGAGCGATGACTCGAACTGAGGTGCGATCCAAGGCAGCACATCGCGCCGCTCTTGAACGACACGCGCGCTGACTGCGGCCTCTTGGGGCAGCACAAAGTGCTCGCCGAGCACTTGCGTGGCAACGCTTATGGCATGCTCCGCATCGCGCACTTGCCAGAGTTCGCGCTTCTCGGGATCGATGGCGGGAACCGGCTTGGAGATCGTCTGTCCGGGTTTGATCTGTCCAGCGATGAGCACGGACATGACGCAGGCACAAGCAATCGCGAGGTGCATGGTGGCGTCCCTTCACCACGTATGAAGAACAAGCGTGGCAAAGGCGTGAGACGCGCTGGTGGATGAGTGGTGCCAGAATGTTGGAAGAAATCGCGTCGTCGTCACGCCATGTCATCAACGCCCGCCGGGGCTGACGGCGCCGAGCAGATTGAGGACGGTGTCGCGCTGCAGGTTGATCGCGATTTCGCGGGTGGCGATGCTGGTTTGCTGGATGAGCTGTGCGCGGACGAGGCGGGCGGTTTCCGACGCGTAGTCGGTGTCTTCGATCGCGCTCTTCGCGCCGGTCAGGCTTTCGAGTTCGACCATCAACGTGCGCTGCTGACTGTCGATCTGCTGGCCTCGGGCGCCGATGGCGGCGCGGCGCGAGGTGCTGCCCTTCTGGGCGGCATCGATGACTTTCTGCGCGGTTTCGAGATCGCCGTTGATGAGATTGAGTTTGCCGCCGCGTTGCAGATCCTTCAGTGAGAAGGTGACTTGCTCGCCGTTCACGGTTTCGGTGACGGCACCTTCAGCGAAGATGTTGCGGCCGCCGAAGAGCTGTTCGCCGCGGAAGGTGTAGGTGTTGGAGACGAACTGCATGCCTTGCAGTGCGCCGTCGAGAGCGGTTTGCAGGCCTTCGCGTTCTTCGTCGCTCATCGCGCCGCGATTGGCGGCGGCGACGACGAGGCTCTGCAGTTCGATGTAGGCGTCGGCGAAGGCGGACTCGCCACCATCGAGGGCATCGAGGCGGATGCGTTCAAAGTCGAGGTTTTTGATCTGCTTCTGGAGCGTGCGTTCCTGCGCGCTCATGGCATCGACAGCAACAGCGCCGGCGGGGTCGTCGGCGGCGCGATTGATGCGTTTACCAGTTGCGAGCTTGGTGAGGGAGTCGTTGACCTCGCGCGTGGAGCGAGCGATGGCCGCATTGCTGGCCATGACGCGCGTCTCGACGTTGAGAGAGATGCCCCTCATGAAAGGGACATCGGCCGAAAACTCGACGATCTCAAGTCCCGCGTGCAGTTATCACTTCGCGTGTTCACGATACCAGGCAATCGTCCGCTTCAAGCCATCTTCGAAACCAACCTGGGCTTTCCAGCCCAGCAATTGCTGCGCTCGTTGAACATCAAGGCAACGGCGGGGCTGGCCGTCGGGCTTGGTGGGGTCCCACGCGATATCGCCCTGGAAGCCGGTGAGCTTGACGATGAGCTCGACAAGGTTCTTGATGGTGATTTCGAAGCCTGCGCCGAGGTTGATAGGTGTGGGCTCGCGCATCACTTCGGCAGCGCGGATGATGCCCTCAGCAGCGTCGTCCACGTAGAGGAATTCGCGGCTCGCGCTGCCTGTGCCCCAGACGGGCAGGGTCTTGTCGCCGCGCTGCTGGGCTTCGACGCACTTGCGGATGAGCGCGGGGATGACGTGGCTGCTTTCGAGGTCGAAGTTGTCCCAGGGGCCGTAGAGGTTCACGGGCAGGACATAGGCGGATTGCATGCCGTATTGCAGCTTGTAGGCATCGAGCATTTGCCAAGCCGCTTTCTTGGCGACGCCGTAGGGGGCGTTGGTTTCTTCGGGGTAGCCGTCCCAGACTTCGTCTTCGCGGAAGGGGACCTTCGCGAACTTGGGGTAGGCACAGATCGTACCGGTCTGCACGAAAACGCCGTCACGCTCAATGAGGCCATCGAGGCGGGCGTGTTCGATGAGGTGGAGCGACATGGCCATGTTGGCAAAGAAGTAGCGGCCGGGGTTTTTGCGATTGGCGCCGATGCCGCCGACTTCGGCGGCGAGGTGCAGGATGACGTCGGCTTTCGCGTTGGGGAAGGCGTAGCGATACATGCGCGCGACGCTGGCGTTGTCGGTCAGGTCGACATCTTTGCGGCGCGGGATGTAGATGTGTTCTTCCTTCACGCCACGGGCGAGGAGGCGCTGCTTGACGTGGCGGCCCAAGAAACCCGCGCCGCCAGTGACGATGATGCGTTTGCCGGCGAGGGGTGAAGCGGAAGAAGGCGTGGTCATGGGGAATCTTTCGCGCGCAAAGAGAAAGAAGGGGCAATCACGGTCGGGAATCGCGTCGACTAGGTTATAGTGACGCACGGGGAAGTTGTCAGCGCGATCCACATCGATGAGCGAAAACGAGGCACAGACAAGCGGAGCGACGAATCAGCCGGCAAGCGAGGCGCTGGGCGCACGCGTGGGCCATGGCATGGCGTGGATGGTGGTCGCGACGATTGCGAACACGCTGCTGACGTCGATTGCACAGATCGTGCTTGGGTGGAAGCTGGATCCTGAGGATTTCAGTATCTATGCGGTCGCGACGGGAGTCGCGGGGTTTGTGGCGGTGTGCAAAGAAGCAGGCATGCGCGAGTTGCTGGTGCAGCGGGGGCACCAGCGATTTGACGCCCTCTCAGGGCCGGCGTTCTGGCTGGCGTTCTGGTACAACATCGCGGTAGCGGCGCTTATCGGGATCATTGCGTATCCGCTGGCACAATACCTGAACAAGCCGCAATTCGCACTTGTGGTGTTTGTACTGGGCGTGGCCATGCCCGTGGGGACGGTGGGGGGCATTCTGGGCAGCAAGTTCCGCAACGACTTGAACTTCGCGCTGGCGAGCAAGATCGGCGTCGGCGTGAATCTGGCGCGACAGACCAGCAGCATCGGACTGGCGGTCGCTGGGCTTGGCGCGATGGCGCTGGCGCTGCCGGCGGTGATCGCGGCTGCCTATGAATCCGTGGCCTCCACGCGGGCCAGCAAGATCAAGTTGTGGAAGCGACCGGCTCGCACGCAGGAGTGGCCCGGGCTACTTCGCGACAGTCGCTGGTTGATGTTCGCCTCGCTGTCAAACTTCGCTGTTGACTGGGGTCCGTTTGTTCTGCTCATGCCGCTGGGTCTGCTGACGGCGACGGAGAACGGCCAGTTCTACTTCGGCTACTCCATCACCGCGCAGGTGGGCGTGATGCTGGGGGTGAGCGTGCTGCTGGTGTTGACGCCCGCACTGACGCGCATGGCCAACGACCCGCCGCGCATGCGGCAAGCGGTGCTGCGCAGCATGCGCACGCTCATGCTGGTGGCTGGCATCGCGAGCCTGGGGCTGTCGGCCTGCATGCCTGCGCTCGAAAGCCTGTTGTGGCACGGCAAGTGGCAAGCCTCGGTATGGGCGACGGTGATTCTGGGCATCTTCTTTCCGTGGCGCATCACCTTCGGCCTGACCGCGGCGATTCTGCTGGCGCAAGGACGATTCAAGCTGTATTCGTGGCTCACGCTGCTGGAGGGCGCGGGCCTGACGATCAGTTGCTGCGTGGCCGCACTGATCCAGGGCACAGCGACGAGCGTGGCGATCGGGGCGGGCCTGTGGCTGTTCGTGAGCCGCGCGGCGATCTGCATGTGGGTGTGCAAGCAGTTGCAACTGCCGAGGCGGCAATTGGCCGCGGCCATGGGAAGTTCGTGGATCATCGCGATCATCGCGGGTGGCGCGGGCTGGACGGCCGATCACTTCCTGCCGATTCGCGCCACGGTGCCCGCGTACATTCCCTTTGGTTCTGATGCGGTGAAGTTCATGATCGCGGATGCGGTGCGTGTGGGCGTGGCGGGGACGGTGACAAGCCTGCTGTTTCTGATGCTTGCTCGCATGTTCCTGCATGAAGCCCTGAAGGATGTCGTGCAGGTCTCGCCGCCCAGGGTGCGTCGGATCATGGGGATCATCTGCGGCGTGCGCCCGGATGAGCAGAGCGAAAGCGCGGCGTGAAATGGACCAAAGGTTGTTGATCTCGACGATGCGGTGGCTCAGCAGAGGACTGCTTGCACTCGCCTGGTTCGCCATCATCGCGTGGATCGTCGGACGGCTGGTGTCGGACAGGTTCTTCTGGAGCCAGTTCGTGCTGTGGATGCCCAGTTGGATCATCGTGCCGGGGTCCGCGGCGTGCCTGGCGCTCTCGGCGGGGCTCGCGAAGCTGGGCTTTCCGCGGTACGAGGCCGCAGACAAACGCGACAGTTCGTGGGGCGACGCACGGCCCGGCATGCGCAGTTCGCGATGGCGGCGCATGGCTTGGTGGACGTGCGGCGTGGTCACACTCGGCATGGTGCTGGGCGAGTGGCGCATGACCAACGCCCTGACGCGAACCAAAGTGGATGCGTCCACCAGGCTCATTGTGTGGAATCCCAGTGAGATGCGTCTCATGGATGAGATGATCCAAAGGCTCAGTGACACGGCCCCTGACATCGCACTGATCGCGAATCCGCCGATTCACCGATCACTCGCGCCGGTGGCTCAAAGCATGGGCAGCGACGGCACTCCTGCGCATGCTGTCATTTACGGGCGATTGGCGGTCATCAGCAAGTTTCCAGTCATGCGCTGGGCGGGTACGGAACTGGGTGTGACCGGTGCGAAGGTGCGGCGCTTCACGTGGGATGGAGGGGGACTGCTGTCAATCGACAAGGGTGTCGCTCTGCTCGTGCAGTTGGATACAACCAGCGCACTGGGGCGACCGACAACGGTGTGGCTCGTGGACCTTCCCAGCGATCCGGACATTCCGCGCGATCGCATGATGCGCGAGGCGCGGCGAACGCTGGACAGCATGACGAACTACCTGATGCGCGACGCGAACGGGCGCGATGTGGCCGACAACTGGGCGAATGTCGCCAGCAACCCGCTGCGCACACCCGACATCATCGCCGGAGATATGAACACTCCGCGCGGTTCGCACTCGCTCAACACCTTGAACGCCCGCGCCGGGGGTGCACTGGTCGGAGCGTACGAACAAGCGGGATATGGGCCTGATTTGACATATCCGCGCCGTGTGCCGCTGCTGGCGATTGATCACACATTCCTCGCGCCGTGGCTGGGCGCGAGCCTGTATGAAACGCACGACATGGGGCTTGGAACGCACCGACTGCAGGAAGTCGAGATCTTCGCCCGGTGAATTCCTGCGATGGAAGCGGATCGGCCGATGACAGATCGCATGAACGCATCGTCGCCGGCTTCGACCGCAACTTTCACCAACGTTGAACAGCAATTGGCTGGCGAGTTATCCGTTGCTGCGGCACTTGAGAACGCGGCGGCTCGCGTGCGACACGTGCAGGGTTGGCTCCATCGCATCGAGGGTTTCACGCTCATGCGACTGGTGGCAGCTTCGCAAACGTCGGTTGCGGGCGAAGTCGTGGAGATCGGCAGTTTCAAGGGCTTGTCGGCCTGTTGGCTCGCCATGGGCGCGCAGATGCTCGCCAACGCGAAGATTCAAGCTGGCTGCGGCAAGATCTTCGCGGTTGATCACTTCAAAGGCTCGCCCGAGCATCAACCCGGCGGAACGCACCCCGACCCGGACATCGCGCGTGATGGCACAACCCTGAAGGCATTTCTTGGCAATGTCGAGAAGGCTGGATTGTCCGCGTTTGTCGAAGTGATTGAGAAGCCTTCGCGTGAGGGCGCGAACTCCTGGGCAGGCGGACCAATCCGCCTGTGCTTCATCGACGGCGATCACAGTTATGAGGCGAGCAAGGAAGACTTCACGCTCTGGTCGCGCCATGTGCCGGTGGGCGGCTACATCTGCCTGCATGATGTGGGCAGTTGGCCGGGGGTGACGAAGTTCGCGGAGGAACTCGCCAAGGACGAGAACGGCGGCTTCTTTCGCGTCTTTGGGGTCGCTTCGTTGCAGGTGTTTCGCCGCGTGAAGTAACGCTCACGCTGCAGCGGTCGCGCCTGTGGGGTCCGGGCTCGCTGGCGGCCGTGGCGAAATGCCCGCCACAACATCAGCCAGACTCTTGCCAAAGAACACATCGCGGCGAGCCTTGTCAAGCGCGGTGGCGAGAGTCGCGTGCTCGCCATGCATGGTGTTTCCCGGCGGATCATTGAGCGCGATGATTTCCGTGGCGAGAATGGCCTCGGGCGCGCGGGCGAGCGTAAAGGTGTCGATGGTCGGGTCGTTGTCAACGACTTCGACGAGCATGTGAGCCGCATGCAGCCGCTTGAGCAGCACATCCACCAGTGACTCGTCAAGGCTTGTCGCCAGCGCGAGACTTTGACGGTCGCTGGTCTGGCCGGCTTTGAAGCGCTGGGCGACGGCGCACATGACGACCAGCGTGCTGGCGGGGTGCACCAGCAACACGCCTTCGGCTCCGCCATCGCGCGGATCAGGAATCATGCCCAGCGAGACCATGAGTGATCGCTTGAAGCCTTCCTTGCTCAGTTTGCGGTACGCCTGCATGACGACTGTGACCTGAAAGCCCAGCAGAATGACGATCCACGTGACATAGACCCACAGCAGGAAGAGCGGGATGAGCGCGATGACGCCGTATAACTGCGCGTAGCCGGTGCTGTAGCGCACATACGCCGTGAAGGCCCACTTGCTTGCCTCCCACACCACGGCGGCGAACGCCGCCCCGGCGAGCGCACTGGGAACGTGCACCCGCGTGTTGGGAATGCTGGTGTAGAGCACCAGCAGCATGAGCGTGGAGATGGCGCACGACGCGGTAAAGCCCACGATCGCGACGGTGCCCTGTCGGGCATGGTCTGCGAAGGTCTTGTCGACGTTGGCGGTCGGCGCGGCGACTGTGGACGTTGTCGCGGCGGCCTCCACTTGTCTGGTTTCCTGAGCGACGCCCACCCACTGTTTGGCGGTGCGATTGGCCGCTTCACTCACGCCGAAACTGAGAACCAGAAACACCGGCCCCAGCGTGAGCAGGGCCCAATACTGCGTGATGCGACGAACCCATGTCTTGCCCGCGCTCGCACCGGCTATCTGGTTGAAGGCCTTCTCGGTCTCGACGACCATGGAGAGCGCGGCGTAAATCAGCATGAGTGCGCCGATGAAGCCGATGGCGCCGAAGTTGATGGACTCAACGCGAGACATGAGCTGCTTGATGAACTCATCCAGTCGCGCCGCCTGTGCCTGCTGCTGCACCTGCTGGGCCGAGATCATCATCCCGCCGCCGCCGAAGATGTTGATGCCAGGAATTGCAGCCGCAGCCTGCTGGGCGGGCTCCACCTTTTCCACCACGATATTGGCAAGGCCCGCGTAGTCGAGCACACTGGTGACGACTTCGCGCACCTGTTGTTCGTTCACAAAGCGGTGCAGCACCACCAGACCGATGACCAGCACCGGGATGATGGCGAAGATGGTGCGGAAGCTCAGCGCCGCGGCCATGCGGGTCATCTGGCTCTGGCGATAGTTGTTGCCCACCAGTCGCATCAGCACGCGGGTGCGCGGCATCCAGCGCGGGGCCCAGGAAGGCAGTGGAATCTCGTCAACGAGCGGAACAGGAGGTTGGGGTGAGCCGGGTGCCATCGTGCTATGGATGCGGAAGGTGGGCGATCAGTCAGGCAGCAGCGTGCGCGGCTTGCGACGCGTCGGCTCCGTGAATGACTCGCTCGCGGCTTTGGCGCGAGCGACTTCGTTCCCGGCGGCGCGTCGGCTGACGCGAGGGGCTGCTTTGTCGGCGGCGTCCTGCCGGTCTTGCGAGCCTTTGGGGCTGCGTGTGGCCAACAGGGCCAGCGCGCGCTGGGCCGCCTGTTCCACAGACGGCGCAATGGGGGCAGAGTTCGGCGATTTTGCGCCCGGGCGTGCAGATTCCCGTGTCTTTGCCCCTTTGTTCGGAGCCTGCACGGGCTTCCGCGGGTTCTCCGCCTTCATCAGCGAGCGCACTTCTTTCTGTGTGAGTTCACGCCAGAAGGCGGGGGCGATGCCCTTGAGTTCGAGCGTCCCGATGCGGACACGGACGAGCTTGCGCACGTCGAGGCCAGCGCTGAGCAGCACATCACGCAGCGAGGCGCGGTTGTCGACGATTTCGACTTCCAGCACGCTCTTGCCTTCTTCCACGCGCAGCAGGCGGGCGTCGATGGGCGTGATGGGCGCTTTGCGTTTGCCTTTCGGCAGTTCACTCGCGGCCCAGGCGCCCATGGCTTCGCGGGCGTGCTTGCGCTTCTCCGCAATCGCAGCCTTCGCCACCAGTTTGCTCTGGCGCCGAATCTTGGCGAGCATGTCGTCGGTCACAAAGCCCTTCACCCACGCGTGGTACACCTTCTTCACGCCTTTGCTGGGGTGTGTCACGACGTTGGCAAAGTCGCCGTCGTTCGTCAGTAGAAGAAGTCCCGTGGTGTCAAAGTCGAGCCGGCCGACGGGAAAGAGTCGCGCAGCGGCAGGGTGATCCACCAGATCAAGCGCGGTGCGCCGCTCCAGCCCCGGCTCATCTGCCGTCGCCACAATGGTGCGCGGCGGCTTGTGCAGCATGATGTACACCTTCTGCTGCGGCGCTGGGATGGGCTTGCCGTCCACCGTAATGCGATCGTTCGCAGGATCAACGAAGATCGGCAGCTTGGTCATCTTGTGACCATTCACAATGACGCGCCCTTGCTCGATCATCTGCTCACACACGCGCCGCGCGGCGATGCCGGCGTCGGCGAGGACGCGCTGGAGGCGGACTTTGGAAGGGGATTCGTCGCTCGCTTGCGCGGCGGGAGATGGGCGTTTGGAGCGGGGCATGGGGGACCGTAGCAGATGTGTGGTGCGAGGGATGCGCGAACAGGGTGTGAAAGAGAAAAGCCTCCGTTTGCGGAGGCTTTTGTACGTACGCGACAAGGATATCGCCACCTCAACTCAGGCTGACGGGCATGACGACATACAGGAAGTCGTTGCCGCTCTTGATGAGGCCGGGCTTGTTGGGGGCCTTGAGTTCCATGATGACTTCGGGCTCTTGGATGACCTTCATGGCATCAACGATGAACTGGGGGTTGAAGCCGATTTCGAGGTCGTCGCCTTCGTAGGCGGTCACGTCGACGCGGATGTTGGCTTCACCCACTTCGGCGGCGCGGCTGCTGAGTTCCAGGCTCTTGCCTTTGCTCTTGAAGGCGAGGCGCACGCCGCGGCTTTCTTCGTTGGTGAGGAGCGCGGCACGGCGCACGGCGCTGGCGATGACGTCGCGATCGAACGTGACTTTCTTGTCGCTGTCCTTGGGAAGGACGTCTTCGTAGGGAGGGAATGAACCTTCGACGAGGTTGCTCACGAGGACGGCGCGGCCGGGGCTGCCGGCGGTGCCGAAGCTGAAGAGGATCTGCGCATCAGTCACAGCGATCTGCACAGGTTCGTCGTGGCTGGCGATGAGGCGCTGGAGCACGCCCAGAGCCTTGGTGGGAATGATGCAAGAGACTGCCTTCGCGTCTTTGTCGCCGCCCGTAAGAGCAGCGCGAGCGAGAGCCAGGCGGCGGCCATCGGTTGCGACCATCTCAAGACGCTTGCCGTCGCGCTTCATGAGGACGCCGTTGATGGCGTAGCGCGAATTCTCGCGAGCGACGGCGAAGCTGGTGCGCGCGACGAGCTGCGCGAGCGAGCCCGCGGGGTGCGTCATGACGGCTTTGGCTTTCGGCTCGCCCATGCTGCCTGCAACCACGCCTGCAAAGTCGGGAATCGGGGGGAAGTCGTTGGCGGGATAGCCGAAGACCTTGAAGTGGGCGTCGGCACCCTTGATGTGGCAGATGTCGTCGTCGACTTCGATGGTGAGCGTGGGCTCGCCTTCTTCTGCCGCGACAATGCTCTTGAGTTTGTCGGCTGGAATGAGGGCTTCGCCCGGCTTCTGCACGTCGACCTGGGTGAGCGTGAGCTTGAGGGCGATTTCAGCGTCCGTACCCGACAACGTCAGGTCGCCCGCGCCGCTGGCCTTGCTGGCGGTAAGGCGGATGCACCCGAGCTGCGGCTTGGGGCTACGGCTGGCGACGGCGGAAGAAACCAGATTGATGGCGTCCATCAGGGCGCCGCGATCGCAGATGACCTTCATAGTGATGCGATAGTAGACGCGGGGAAATCGGACGGAGTCACGTGCGGAAGTAACGTCTGGCGGGCGAATTTCGTAAAGCAGACCATGACGAGGGTTGCGTCAGATTCCACTGGGGTGGGTAGTCGAGAGCACGATGTAATCCGCGCGAAACGGATTCGACGGACCGTGTTTGGGGTTTCGCTTGCGCTCGTGCTGGTGTTTGTCGCGGCGACGGTGAGTTACGGGGTGCCGTTTGGGGTCACGGGAACGGGGCCGCAGCGGTGGTGGGGTGTGGGATTCGCGCGCGGCGATCTGCTGTATCTGCGGGGCGACAGTGGGGGCGTATTGCCGCAGGGGGTGCGTTGGCGGGCGGATCGGGTGTGGCATCGGACGGCGCTTGGGGCAAATGGCACTCGCGTGAAGATGCCGTATGGAGTGATGGCGGCGGCGTTCGGGCTCGCGGTGTCGGGTTTGGTGTATCAGACCGGCATCGCGGAGCTGCGAACGAAGCGTGGGTTGTGCCGGGTATGTGAATATGACCTGCGCGGGCTGGATGTGGTGGATGGGCACAAGACGTGTCCGGAGTGCGGGACGCGGAAGCGGGCGGTGGTGAGGGTGGGGTGAATCGCGGAAGTTGCACGCACGAAACAATTGGTGGCTGCGCGACGTTCAACTTTCTGAGCAGCAGTCAGGGGGATGCAGATGGATCATCCGCAGACGTCGTCAGTTCGTAAGCGGTGGGTGCTTCGGCGTGCCCGGTGGTTTCGCCGAGGGATCACGGTGGCTTCGTGGCTGTGCATGAGTCTCTTTCTGTTGACGATCCCAGGCTACTTCGTGCAGGTCGGCGTGGGCTGCACGATCGCGCAAACGACCGGGCGGGTGGGATTTCAATCGGGCGAACTGCTGCTGATCTCCACACCGGCGGTTGGCACGCCGCCTTGGATTGAGCTGTATCAGGGGAATGCATGGACACGGCTTAGTCCGGGTGGTTCGCGCGCACGTGTGCCATTGATGGTGTTTGCGGCCTTGATCCTGCTGCCGCTCTCAAGGTTGGGCTATCGCGCTGCTGCTGCGGAGCAGAGAGCACGGCGTGGGCTGTGCCGGAAGTGTGAATATGACCTGACTGGTGTGGAGATTCAAGGCGGATACAAGGTGTGTCCGGAGTGTGGCACGACACGACGCGTATGGCGTGAAGACCCGAACGAAAACAACGCGGCTACATGAAAAAACGACGCGAGGCGCTCGCGTCGTTTTCATTCATGATGATGGGGTTGCGTTTAGCTCTTCTTGCCCAGGAACCAGCCGATGCCGGCGCCGAGGATGGCGAGCAGAGCGCACACGCCGACGATGATCAACATGTTCTCGCCGATGGTTGCGACAAGGCCGCCACCGGTGCTGCTGTTCATGCCGGCAATGAGGGTGAAGGCCGCAACCGCGAGAGCCGCGATGGCGCCGACGGCAAGGCCGCCGACCAGACCCGAGCCAGGGCCGTCGTAGGCTTCGATCGGAGCCATGGCGACGTTGCTGGCGGGCGCGGCATCGAAGTCGCCGCCCGTGCCCGCACTGGGGCTTTCGAACAGTGAGCCACCGCCGCCTGCTGCTGCGCCACCCAAACCACCCGCGTCATCCGCGACGGTGGCACTGGCGACGGTTTCGCTGCCGTAAACGTCTTCCAGCAGGCCAGCTCCGAGGCTGGTGTCGTCGGCTTCACGCGTGAGGTCGAGCAGACCCGCGCTGCCGCTCTTGCCCTTGTCGTCGCCAGGGTCCACCAGCGAGCCGGTGGGGGCAGCACTGACGCGCGTCACGGCGTTGGCGTCGGCTTCGTCGGTCGAGTCCAGTTCGAGCAGGTTGAAGCCCGAGCCGGTGCTTTCCTTCTTGTCGGCCTTGATGCCGGGGGCGGTGCCGCTGCTGGCGAGACCCACGGGCTCAAGTTCGCCCGAGTCGGCGAGGCGGAGGCTGTCGTCTTCGCCGCCGGCGAGGAGGTCAACCTGTTCCTTCTTGAACATCAGGCGATCACGATCACGGAACTCGCTGAGCTGGCCACGAGCCGCCATGGTGCGGACTTCGTCAGCGGTCTTGCCCAGGCGCTGGGCGGCTTCTTCAAGGGTGTAGAAAAGCTTTTCCATACAGCGAGAACCTCCGCGGGTCGCAGGCGTGCCTGCGCCACCCAAAGCCGATACGCATGTCCCGCGTGACATGATGCCACGCTCACGACAAACGCAATGACAGCATACCCGAATCCACCCGGGAATGCTGGGACGGGAGGGTAGGCGGGGGCCGGGCCAAGCAAGTGGGTGGGCGAATGTTCGGTGTGGACGCCGGACCCTTGTATATCGGAACGGCAGACCAATCGGGCCCGCAACTGCGTCGCCCGGCGGGGCGGATGCGAAATCAGCCGGCATGAAGGTCTGGAGCAAAGGCACAGTCTTGCTGGTGCTAGGCGCTGCCGGGGCTGGGTGGATGGCAGGCCACTCCACAGGCCCCAAGCACCAAGATGCCCCTGCAAGCACGTCGAACGTGACAAGCCCGCGGGGTGCCACACACGTGCAAAGCCTGGAATTGGCGGACAGCCTCCAGCCGTCGCCTGAGGCCCCGATCCCCGTGCTCCTGATGACAAGGGCAGAGCGGTCCGGCGTTTCGGATGTGGCACGGCGGTCGAGCGAACTCATCGAAAGCCAGCGCGACAAGCCCATGTTCGGCGAGTGGTCCATGAAGTACATGGTCGTCGAGGACGTGTTGCGGGCCGATGTGAACCAGGATGACTGGCTGACGAGTGAGGACTTCGCGCAGTTCATCGCGTGGATGCAGCAGGGTGATCCGTGCGCAGACTTCAACGCCGACGGCCTGTTGGACGTTCGCGACGTGGAGACGTTCGTGGCCTCGTACACCAGCGAGGAGTTGATCGACGCGCGACGCGACGAGCCGCGCGCGTGCTGACTGGCTCTACGCTGGTGCATGCTGTCGCCGGCGATGATGAAAGCGGACGTGTTGCTGTCGCAAGGCGGGTATGCCCAGGCGGCGCCGTTGCTGCTGCAGCAGTTGCGCACCAAACCCAATGACCCGCTGGCGCATGAATGGATGGCGGCGGCGCTGCTCTTCACCAACAAGCCCGAGAGCGCGATGTTCCATGCGCAGCGCGCGCTGGCGCTGGAGCCAGGCGCCGACGCCTGCACGCTGGGGAGGCGACATGAGCTGGCGGCGAACATATGCGGAGCGTTGAGCAAGCAGGCGGATGCGCTGACACACGCCCGCAAAGCCGTGGAGATCTCGCCCACCGCTCAAGCGCTGAATGTGCTCGCAGCGGTCTGCCTGACCGGTGACAACAAGGCAGGCGCGATCGAGCCCGCGACACGCGCGTATGCAATCGCACCGCACGAACCGACCATCGCACTCAACTACGCGGGGCTCCTGGGTGAAATGGGCGAGCCTGAGCGGGGTCTGGAGATCACGCTGCGCGGCATGCAGGGCCCCGCGGCCCAGGACCCGGCTTTCGTCGAGCGCGTTGTGACGGGCGTGCACTACGTGACACCGACGGTCGGCCTGCAGGCGGCGGCGGAAGACAGCGATGCGGTTGACGCGAGAGAGAAACTCGTGTGGGCCAAGCGGTGGGCCGGCATGATCGCGAACCAGCAGCGTGCATTGGGAGCCGCGACACTGACACGCGTGAAGGATGCAGGTCGTGACCGTCCGCTGCGCGTGGCGTTCATGAGCGGCGACTTCCGCGCCCATTCGTGTGCGTTCTTTCTTCGCCCGCTGCTGCGGCATCTGTCTCGTGATCGCTTTCATGTGACAGGTGTGCACGTGGCGGCGAAAACCGACAGCGTGACACGCGAACTTGGCGCGCTGTGTGACGAGTTCGTGCACGTGCCGGTGTGGACGGCCAAGTCGCTCGCGGAGGAGATCGCCCGGCGCGAGGTTGATGTGCTGGTGGAGTGCGGTGGCTATACCACGGGCTCGGGAATCGCCGCGTGCTGCTGGCGTCCGGCGCCGTTGCAGTTGAGCTACCTGGGTTATCCGGCGAGCACCGGTATGGATGCGATCGATGGCCGACTGGTCGACGCACTCACGGATCCTGATGGCGCGGAAGCACACTGCCGGGAACCGCTGCTGCGTCTCCCCGGCTGTTTTGTGTGCTACGACCCCGGAAGCGACGTGCCACTGTTGCCCACGCGCGAAACTCATGATGCAGTCACGTTTGGCTGCTTCTCCGCGACGCAGAAGTTCTCGCGCGCGACGTATGAAATGTGGGGGCGCGTACTGCGTGAACTCGCAAACGCGCGGCTGCTCATCAAGGGTTCACTGCTGGATGAACCTGCGGCGCGCGAGGTCATCTGGTCACAACTCGAGCAGCGCGGTGTCGCTCGCGAGCGCGTGGAGCTGGTGGGAAGACTCGCGGATCCGCGCGATCACCTGCGCTTGTATGGCAAGGTTGACATTGCGCTTGACACGTATCCATATGTGGGAACCACCACGCTGTGCGAGGCGATGCTGATGGGCGTGCCCATCGTGACGCGCGCGGGCGAGCAGCACGTAAGCCGGGTGGGGCTGTCGCTGTTGACGCATGCAGGGTGCGCGGAACTGGTGGCGGACTCGGCGGACGGGTTTGTGCGCATCGCGACAGAGTTGGCGCGGGATGGCGCGCGGCGGTTGCAATATCACACGACGCTGCGCGAACGCATGCTCGCTTCGGTGCTGTGTGATGGCGCTCGCTTTGCGACGGATTTCGCCGAGATTGTGGCGCAGGCGTGGCGCGCCCGCGCGATGACGTGACGACGCGACTTAGCCCGGGCACGATGCGCCGGCGAGGACGGCGAAGTAATCGATCACATCTTGATCTTCAGGGAACACGCCGTTGCCATTGAAGTCGATGCCGACGCAGTCGCCCGTCGAGCACTCGCCGCCTGCGAGAACGGTGAAGAAGTCGATGATGTCCTGATCTTCGGGGAAGACGCCGTTGCGGTTGATGTCGATGGTGTTGCAGCGGGAGACTTCGACGGTGGTGATTTCACTCACAGAGCCGCGACAGATGTTGTTCAAGACGAGGCGGAACTTGGCGGTGGCGCCGTTGACGGCGCGGTCGACCGTGAGTTTGTCGGTGAAGACACCCTGCACCGCGCCAATGGGCGTCATCTGATTCTCCATGAGGTTGGTGAAGACGCCAGGCGCGGTTTCGATCTGCCACTGGTGTGTGATGGGCGCCTCGCCACTGACGAACGCATCGAGCGTGAAGCGATCGCCACCGCCCAAGACAAGTGTGCCGCCCAAGCGGTTGGCGTCGGGGCCGCGATCAAAAGAAAACGAGACGTTGTCGATAAGGGCGTCGGCGTAGGCGTTGGGCACGCTGTTGCCGACGAACTCAAGGCGGTAGGAACCGGGCTCAAGGAGAATGGCGGTGCCGCCGATGGGGTCGACGAGTTTCCACTCGCTGGAGAAGACGAAGCCGAAGTCGTAATAAAAGGGGTAGTCTTCGGTCGCGTTGTTGTAGATGAACACGTCGTAGGCGGATGTGAATCCGGAGGCAGCGCTGTCGTACCACGTCAATGCGATGCGTGCGCGGTGAGGAATGGTGAAGTTCTGGCGCAGGCGGTAGTCGTAGCTGTTACCGATGTCGGCGTATTGCTGGCCGTGTTGGGCAAGGGGCCAGATGGGCGCAGGTGAACCTCGAAAAACGAAGCCGACGGCGGATTCCCACGACCAGTTGTCGGGGGCGATGGGGAGAGCGGTGTTGGCGGGAACGACCGGGAACTCGAAGGAGCCGTTGACGAGCAGTTCCGGCCTGCACAATTGCGCGGTCGCGGAGGAGGCAACGCCAGCCAGAAAGAGTGTGCCGACGACTGGACGCCATTGACGCGGAAAGTGCATGGAAACAAGGTACCACGAGAAGTGAAATGCGCCAAGGTGCCATAACACCGATCAAGGGGATTTTGATCGGTTTTGACTGCTAATTGTAGGATTTTACTCTGATTGCGCTACATCACCGCGCGATCACCGCAGCACTTCGTCCATCTTCTTCTTCTCGCTGGGCGTGAGCGCTTCAACGCTGACGCTGGCGAGCAGGTCGTCGATGACTTGGTCAGGCGTGACCTGATCAGCTTCGGCATTGAAGTTGAGCATGACGCGGTGGCGCAGCACGGGCTTGGCCACTTGCTTGACGTGCTCGGGCGTGACGTGGGTGCTGCCGCTGAGGAGTGCGGCGGCTTTGGCGGCAAGGATGAGGAACTCACTGGCGCGGGGGCCTGCACCCCAGCCGACATAGTCCTTGACCTTCTGCGGGCGCGTCTGCCCCAGGTCCATGGGTTCTTTGATGCGCGTTGCGCGCACAAGACGCAGGGCATAGCCGATCACATGCTCGGCGACGGGCATGGTGCGCACGACGTGCTGGATCTGCTTGATGGTCGCTTCGTCGAGCACGGGCTTCACATCGGCGGTCGTGCGCGTGGCCTGGCGACGCACGATGTCCATTTCCTCGGTGAAGGTGGGGTAGCTGATCTGAATCTGGAACATGAAGCGGTCGAGCTGGGCTTCGGGCAGCGGGTAGGTGCCTTCCTGCTCGATGGGGTTCTGCGTCGCGAGGACGAAGAAAGGCACGGGCAGTTCGTGGCGACGACCGCCCACGGTGACCTGACGCTCTTGCATGGCTTCGAGCAGCGCGGCTTGCGTCTTGGGGGGCGTGCGGTTGATTTCGTCGGCGAGGATGATGTTGGCGAAGATGGGGCCGCGCACGAAGCGAAGTTCGCGGTGGCCGGTCAGCTTGTCTTCTTGAATCACTTCGGTGCCCGTGATGTCGGCGGGCATGAGGTCGGGCGTGAACTGCACGCGACTGAACTGCAGGTTGAGGGCGCGGGCGATGGTGCTGATGAGCAACGTCTTCGCCAGGCCCGGCACGCCCACCACGACGCAGTGGCCGCGGCAGAAGATGGACATGAGCATCTGCGTGACGACTTCGTCCTGACCGACGATGACCTTGCGAATCTCTTCCCGCAGGCGCGTGTACGCGTCACGCACATGCTGAACGTCTTGCGGTAGAGCGGTGGGGGTGTCAGTCTGGGAAGTGGTCATGGTGGAGGGTACTCGATGAAGACACGTGTCGGGAGTCTCAGGACTCACATGACATCGTCATCATCGGTTGAATCGGGCGCAGCATTCGCTCGATTTCCGTCTTGGGTGGCGGATCAGGTTCAAGTGGAGCCAGAAATGCAAGGGGCGCCCGGGGCGACACGGCAGGAGCCGCAGGCAAGTAGCCATCCGTGGGCCATTGGGAGGAGTTCACGCGCTCCAAAGTCGCATGTTCGAGCGTGGCGCAGGCTCGGCTCGCACCGTGCAGCACGATGCCGGCGAGTAGCGCTGTGCAACCCAGAAATAGACAATGCCGCGTCAGCCATGCCGACAGCACGCCACACGAAGAAGACGCCATGTTCCCGATTCCCTCGCCGGCCGCGCGCTCGGCGTGATGTGATACGCAAGGATGCGAGACGCGCTACTTGTTGGCACAAAAACACATGCAGTTTCACATTCGTGAAACAACGTTCGCAAGCCGCTGCAACGGTGCAAAAAAAATCGAGCGGACTGGTGGGACCACCCCGTCCAGCCCGCCCGTCGCGGATGACTTGTCTGCGATCGCCGCGTTTCCCACGGCGTGACGCAGCTTTTTCGCCTCTCGGCGGAGTGTGTTACGGCTTGTCCTTGTTCTGTTGTTCGTTTTTCTCACGAAGTTCTTTCATCTCTTCGCGGAGCTGGCGAAGTTCATCGCGCAGTTCTTTCATGTCGTCGCTCGACTCGCGAGGCTGGGTCGTGCCACGCGGCCGGTCGCGTTCCCGCTCGACACGGACGCGGTTGCCGTTCTCGGGCAGGACGAACATCTGGCCGTTGCCCTGGCCGCCGGGCGCGACCCAGACATTCGCCCGGGCGCGACGCTCGGCAAGTTGTTCGCTGGCCTTGGCCAGCTCGTCGGCCGCGCTCTGCAAGGCCTTCTTCGCTTCCTCCAGCGCCTTGGCGGCGTCGCCGTGGTCCTTCTCGAGGCGCTCGGCTTCATCGCGCAGGTTCTGGGTCAGTTTCTCGAGTTGTTCGCGGAGCTGGGTCTGTTCCCGCGTGAAGTTGCGACCAAACAGCGGTAGATCCTCGAGCATCGGCATTTCCGCCAGACCCGGAACCTCAGGCACGCCGGGCACCACGGGAAACATGGGCATCCCCGGCACTTCGATGGCATCCATGTCATACGCGACCAGATCCGCCGTCAGGGTGCGTTCTCTGCCATCGCGCATTACGATGATGTCAAGCCGATCGCCCGGCTTGCGGTCACGCAGCGCTTGAACCACGTCGGTGGTGTCCTCCACGACGCGGTCACCCACTTTCGTGATCACATCACCCTCGCGCAGTCCGGCCTTGTCCGCCGGCAGGTCTTCAATCACGCGGTCCACCAGCACGCCATCTTCCACCACGCTCATGTTGATGCCCAGCATGACGGGCGGACGCGGCGCTGCCGGGGCCTGCGGGACCATGAGATCATCACGCAGGCGGCGGAGTTGGTCCATGTTTTCGGCGTTGCGTCCGTCCCCCTGCCCACCCCAGCGAAGGTTGACCCCGCCGTTGTTCATGCTGGGCATATCGGTCGTGGCTTCCACATCACCATCCTCGTTCAGAATCTCGAGCTTGCCGTCGGCTTCGCGCCAGCGATCGGCGGGCAGCGTCTTGCCGTCCACCTTCACCGAGATGTCGCCGTTGCGGTTGCTGACGCTGTAGCTCTTGCCATTCTGCGTCCAGGAGTTGGTGATGCTGAACGTGCTTCCGCCCGGACGACCGCGGGCGGGTTGCTTCTGTTCGATATGCTGATCGAAATCACCTTCGATGCGATCGACTTTGGGAGCGTCCTTCTTGTCATCGTCGGCAAGCGCCGCCGACACGCCCAGTGTGCCGCCGGCGGAGAGCGCCAGCATCATGGCCAGCGCACGAATGCTCTTGGGAACGCTTGTGAGAGTGTCGGAAAGTCCATTGATGGGTTGCATGAAAGGTTCTCCTGACGTGCGGAGCATGCTTGCCCCGCGAACTGCATTCCGCGATCCGCGTGCGAATCAATCACGTGTGAAAACTCAGTAAACCTGAGAAGGCGCCTGCTGCCGCTGCCGATCGGGCGCGCTGAGTTCATGTTCGTAGAGCTCGCGCAAGCGCATCAGCCGGCGTCCGCCAGCCTCGTCGTTGGTAAAGCGCACCAGATCATCCACGCGCGCCTTTTCGACGATCTGGCGAATGAAGACCACTTCGTAGCCCTGACCATTCTGCGCGGGCGAACCCTGAACGATGACCTTCGCGGGCATCTCCCCCAGCACGCTGCCGTCCTGTTTGCCGCGTGCCAAGTACGCCTCACGAGCTTCGTCCGCCGTGAATGCGCCAAGCCCTGCGACCTGCGGCTGCGACGCACCGCCCAGCGGCGCGGGCTTATTGGCCAGATTGCGCCACTGCGCCACGAACATGACCGCCAGCACCGCTGCCGCCGCCCACCCGCCCCACGTGCGCAGGGTGGATGTGCCAGAGGACGCCGCCTCGCTCACAGGCAGCGCGACCTGCTCCGCACGATCGCCCGCACGGTGCACCGCGTCTTCCAACAGCGCGTTGTCGCGCATCGTGAGGGCGAGTTCACGCCAGACGACAGGCTTCTCGTGTGCCGCGATCTCAAGCACGGCCCAGTCCAGACGAGTCGCGCGGCCATCCACGGCCTTGCTGATGAGCAGTTCCACCTGATCAGCATCCGGCTGGGCAGGACTGCTCGGTTGATGGGGAGGAGTGTTCATGGGTCACTCTCAGAGATGCGTCGGACCGTGTCTTCCGTCACACCAATTGCGCCGAAACGTCCAGAAACCAGAGAGCCCATCGCAGAGAAAGCAGGATACTTGCGTACGGATTCCGAACAACGCGTGTTGCCTGCGCCTGGGCTGTCATCGCGTCGCCGCCGCCGGCCTTATCCGGCCAGTTCGCGCAGCATCTTGCGGGCACGAGCGATGCGGGTTTCCACAGTCGTTTCGGGAAGGTTCAAAACCTCGCCGATTTCGCGGTAACTCATGCCGCGTACTGCCTTCAGCAGCAGCGGCTCGCGATAGCCGTCGGGAATCTGGGCACACAGGTCAACAAGACGCTCGCCTTCTTTGCGCTGTTCGTATTCCGCGGCGGGTGTGGCCTGACCGCTGGCTATCCGTGCAATGACGCCTTCCTCTTCGTCCCCGCCTTCCAGCGAAGTCTGGGCGGCGTACTTCTGGCCCTTGCGGGCGGCCATGAGGGCGCAGTTGATGGCCACGGTGCGCAGCCATGGTTTGAACGCGGCTTCGTCGCGGACTTCGTGGCCCTTGCGGACGACGGCGAGGGCGACGTCTTGGAGCAGGTCGTCGAGATCGGCCCAGCGCGGCTTGTACGCGAGGAGAATGGCAGCCACCCATCGGCGGTACTCGAGCCATTGCCGGTTCAGCCACTGCGGATCAATGCGCGCGACGACCGGCGCATCAGATTGCGCCGGTACCGTGGGCAGGGGTTGTCCTGCAGCCGCATCCATCACACGCAGTTCTTCGCCGTCGACCGGAAGTTTGTTTGTCGGCGAAGGCTTTCCTGGCACAACAGGATGCGCACGGCGGCGTTATCCGTCACGGAATTTCCGCTGCGTCAACGAGCCATGCCTGCAAGAATGACTGCTCCGCGGACTGCCTGCGCCATGCCCCCCAACCGCAACCCTGACAACTCGCGCGACCAGACCGATGTGGCCATCATGACGCTGGGCCAGCATCTTGACGACCTGCGCCGGCGGATGATCATCGCGCTCATCGGGCTGGTGCCGATTCTGGTGGTGTGTCTGTGGAAAGGCGAGTGGTTACTTGACCATCTGATTCTGCAACCCACGCGGGAGATCTTGAACAAGGCAAACCAGGGCGGTCTGACCACGATCGATCCGACGGAGGTCTTCAGTGCCTACATCCGCGTGAGCATGATCGCGGCGATCGTGGCGGGTGCACCTTGGATTCTGTATCAACTCTGGCTGTTTGTCGCGCCAGGACTCCACAAGCACGAGCGGCGATTCGTCTACCTGCTCATTCCACTATCGACCATCCTTGGAGCGGCTGGCGTCTACTTCCTGTTCAAGGTCGTATTGCCGCTCATTCTGTCATTCCTCATCACATTCGGAACAAGTCTGGGCGCGCGTGAGATACCGATTGTCGATCGACCGGCGGACATCGTTATTCCGAAACTGCCGGTTCTTCAGGGTGATCTGAAGGACGCGCAGACGGGCGAAATGTGGCTCAATGAGCCGCTGCGGCAGGTGCGTATCGCCGTGACGGATGCAGATGGCACGCCGGTGGTGCTGGGCATGCCTGCGTTCGCTCAGGCAGGCGTGAGCACGCAATACACCGTCAACAACGTCGTCAGCCTGATGCTGACGCTCATCCTCGCCTTCGCCGTGGCGTTCCAGGCGCCGGTCATCATTCTGCTGCTGGGCTGGGCAGGACTCGTCAATCGCGCTTTCCTCAGCAAGTATCGCAGACACGCGATTGTCGTGAACGCCGTCATCGCGGCGGCGCTCATGCCCGGCGATGTTGTCTCCATGCTCTCCATGATGGCTCCGCTGCTGGTGCTGTACGAACTGGGCGGCGTCCTCTTGTGGATCTTCCCGGCGTCGCGCGTCGCGGGACGCAAGCGTGAAACAACCGAAGACGAGGATGACCGGCCATGATCGGGTTCGAGCGCGATTTCAAGCCGCATCCACCCGGCGGCTTTGCGCGGCTCCGGGCCCGGCTGCGTGACGCGCTGATCATGGTGATCGCAGGACGCTGGCCTGTGCCGCAGGCTGCGGCGCGGGCGAGCGCGATGGATGTGGAAATGATGGATCGCGCGCTGAAACTGGCGCGTGAAGCTGCAGCAGCGGGGGAGGTGCCGGTTGGCGCGGTGGTGTATCGCCTCAGCACGGGCGAAGTGCTCGGAGAGTCTGGCAACACGCGGGAACGTGACGCCGATCCCGCCGGCCACGCCGAACTCATCGCGATTCGTGAAGCAGCCAAACGAGTGGGGGACTTCCGCCTGCAAGACTGCGGGCTGGCAGTCACGTTGGAACCATGCGCGATGTGCGCGGGCGCGATTGTGAACGCACGGCTCCAACGCGTTGTCTTTGGCGCTTGGGATCCCAAAGCAGGCTTTGCTGGTTCACTCGGCAATCTGTTGGATCACCACCGTCTCAACCATCGCGTGCCACCCATCGCCGGCGTGCGCGGCGAGGAGTGCTCGCGCCTGCTGACAGACTTCTTTCGAAACCTGCGAAAGAAGAAGACTGCTCGCAGAGACTCGAAGGGTGAAGCGCATGACGGAAGCTGACTCAGAACATCAAACGCCAACGATTCGACACGCGCTCGCATCCTGCATGCTCTTCGCCTTCTCTGCGTCTCTTCGATGATTCCTGTCTCTGGTGCCTCATGCCCGAACTGCCTGAAGTTGAAGCCCAGCGTCGCTCGCTGCTCGCGCCCGTCGTGGGTGCGGTGATCGCTCGTGTGGAGATCCTGCGTCCTGACATATGCGATGCTGCGGACCAGTCCGGTGTGTTGCACCCACCTTCAGCCGCGGACCTGTGTGAGGGCGCGACGATCGACCGCATTGATCGCCGCGGCAAGCAGATGGCCATGGTCGCACGCGATGGACGCGTGATGAATGTGCACCTGGGCATGACCGGCATGCTGATCTCACTCGAGCCGGGACAATCGCCCGCGAAGCACGATCACATTCACCTGCGCTGGCACCTCGTGCGCCAGAACAAGCCGGTGGGCACACTCATCTTTCGTGATCCGCGCCGGTTTGGTGGCGTGTGGACATATCCGTCCATCGCCGCACTCATGCAGCATCGCTGGCACGTACTCGGCCCCGACGCACTGGAAGTCACTGGTGCTCACCTGCATGAGCGACTGCGGGAATCCGAACGAGCCGTCAAGGCCGCGCTGCTTGACCAGCGTGTGATCGCCGGTGTCGGCAATATCTACGCCGATGAGTCGCTCTTTCGCGCGGGTGTTTCGCCCCTCGCTCGCTGCAACAGACTCAGTGCCGCACGCTGGGACACGATCGCGAGGACGATCCGTGAAGTGATGACTCATGCCATCACCGCCGGTGGCAGCACGCTCTCAGACGGCACCTACACCGACAGCACGGGCAAGGCTGGCGGCTTTCAGCATGAACACAAGGTGTACGGTCGCGGTTCGCAACCTTGTGTGACCTGCAAGACCACACTGCGCACAAAGCTCGTTGCCCAACGGACCACTGTTTGGTGTCCGTGCTGTCAGAACGTCTCGTGCTGAAAAACCCCCGGACTCTCAGCCTATTCACATTTGCCAGCGTCATGTGGTAGAGCGTTCACGTGCCCAACTCTGGGAGGGACATTCGTGATCGAATGTGTCTTTACCCCTTAAGAGATATTTACTCGTCGTCGTCGTAGTATGCCCTGGCGCGTTGTGGAAAGACATGGGGACAACTCGCGCAAGTCTCTTGCAGCAGTATGCTTGTGAATGCATTGCATACCCACATCCTGTCGGCTCGCTGGCAGAAGCGCGCGGCGAACACGCACGAGTGGCCATGTCCCCAAAGTGAGTGAAGTGTCCTTTGAAGATCCGCGCCATCGGCCGCGCGCCGGGGCCAAGTCTTCCACAGACTATCCACACGCCGCTGGCGCTTGCGCAACCCCAGATATCGGAGCAAATTGCGCAGAAACCACGTGAAATCGTGGGTACGACACTCGGCGGACGAGCGGAGTTCGGTTAACGAGCGCGAGCTTTCTCTTCGAGCATCGCGATGATGGGAGGGAACTCGGGATCTTCCCGAAGTTTCTCTTCGACGGTCTTCACCGCGTGCATCACGGTGGTGTGATCGCGCCCGCCAAAGAAACCGCCGATCTCTTCCAGGCTCAGTCGCGTGCACTTGCGAGCCATGAACATGCACACATGCCGAGGCAGCGCGATGGAGCGCTGGCGATGCTTGCTCTGCAGGTCCGCCAGACGAATGCCGTAGAACTCGGTGACGACGCTGATGATGCTCTGGATCGTCGGTTCGCCCGCGGGCAGAGTCACGCGCTCACCGATGGCTTGTTTGGCAAGCTCAATCGACAGCGGCTGCTGATTGACGCTGGCGAGCAGCTGGATCTTGACGATCGCGCCTTCGAGCTCGCGAATGTTGCTCTCGATGCGCTCAGCGACGAACTTGGCGACATCGTCGGGCATCATCATGCCGCGAAGACGGGCTTTGGTCTTGAGAATCTCGATGCGCGTCTCATAGTCGGGCTGCTCGATCTTCGCGACCAGACCCCACTTGAAGCGGCTGACCAGGCGTTCTTCGAGGTCAGGAATGTCCTCGGGCGCAGCGTCAGAACTGAGGATGATCTGCTTCTGCGCCTGAAAGAGCGAGTTGAAGGTGTGGAAGAACTCCTCCTGGCTGCGGTCGCGCTTGGTCAGGAAGTGGATGTCGTCGATGATGAGCACGTCCACATCGCGGAAGCGGTGGCGGAATTGCGCCATCTCGCCGCTTTGCACGCACTCGAGGAACTGCGTGACGAAACCTTCGCAACTGGTGTAGTACAGCACCGCGTTGGGGTTGGCTTCCACGATGCGCAGGCAGACTGCCTGCAACAGGTGCGTCTTGCCCAGACCAACGCCCCCGTGAACGAAGAACGGGTTGTACGCCCGGCCCGGGTTGCTCGCGACAGCCTGCGCCGCGGCGTGCGCCAAGCGGTTGTTGTGGCCTACAACGAAGTTCTCGAAGCAGTAGTCAGGGTTGACCACCAGCGTCTCGTACTTGTTGGGCGTGTCGTGAATGGTCACCGCACTCTTGCGCAGCGGGATAGGTTCAGCGGGAATCGAGCGCTCAGGCCGCGGTGACGAAAGGCCGTCATCGTCGCTGCGTGCGATCTTCGCGGGCTCCGCGGGCAGAGGCGGCGCGACTTCCACGGGGCGCGGCTTCGCGGGCGCGGGTGCGGGCGCAGCGGGTGCAAGCATCGCCATCGACTCGTGTGCGCTGGCAGCTTCGTCGCCCGGACCAAGGAACTTCACCGAGAGCAGTCGGCCGCTGACGGTGCGCGCCGCGTCGTTGAATGCATCGGCGCACGTTTTCCGCAAATAGTCTCGGTGCAGCACCGTGGCGGAGCGCACTTCGATGGCGCCGGCGGCGATGCCCAGAGGCTCGAGCTCGTCGAACCACTGGCGACACATGCCGTTGTAGTGCTTGCGCAAATGGGCCATCATCCCAGCCCAGGTCTGGCGGTAGGGGTCAGCATCGCCGTTGCGGCGCGGCGGTTGAGCCGGACGCAAGGGCTTCTTGCCCGCGAGATCAGTGTCACGACCGTTCACAGCCACCACCCATAAACGCGCACTTGCGCGGAAGAGAACATCGCGTCCAGACGACCAAACAGCACGGTCACAGTGCGCTGCGCGGCGTTTCCACCCGACGCGCATCGCAGGAGGGGAACGTACCGCGCGCAACGCGCGGTGTCAACAAGCTGTCATGTAGTATGCGGAGAAAATTCCGACACTATCACGACTTGCGACACTCTGTCTGCGATCATGCCAAAAACCGGGCACCGTGCATTCACCGTCCGCGCGGCGGTCGACTGCCCGATCGCGACGGTGGCGAGCCCGCGCCAGGCCCGTCCTTGCCCGGAACAGGTTCCCCGGCGGCGATCAACTGGCTCTCGTAGCGCGCCTTGTTGCCCTTGTAGTCCATCAGGCAAAGGATGCGATCGGCGTGTTTCGCGCCGGCGATCTCCGTCACGCGCTTGCGGGCGTACTGCATGTCCGTGCGCCTGCTGACGTGGATCAGCACCATGTACTGGCACTCCACCACACGCAGCCATTCGGCGATGTCGTCCAGGTGCATGTGCATGCCCACGCGAGCGCGTTCCTTGTGGTCGGGCTCAAAGAACGTGCACTCGGCGATGATGATCTGGGCCTTGCGCACGTCTTCACGCACGAGGTGCGGGCCGGGCATGGTGTCGCCCGTGTACGCCATCAGCGGAATCTCGAAGGAACGCGTGATTTCCGTGCCGCGCTCCTTCAGTTCCTTGAGTTTGTCCTGTGGCAGGTCGTGGAACTCGGGCTTGAGCTTCGTGCGCTTCTCGCTGACGGTGTAGCCGAAGCTGGGGCACGTGTGCTCGGTTTCAAAACCGCGAAGGAAGATGTTGTTCTTGATCTCCAGCGGCTGATCGGGGCGGAGCGGCAGCAGGTCATAAGGCGTGCGCTGGCGCTCGAGGTCGACGTAGCCGTCCATCATGCGCTTGATGGCCGGGGCGATGCGGTCATCGCAGACGATTTTGGCATTGCCCATGCCCTGGAAGCGCCGCTGGCTGCAGAAGTACGCAAGGGCGCCGATATGGTCCATGTGGCCGTGGCTGATGGCCAGGTACTTGCTGCTCAGCATCGCACGCGGACAACTGCCGATATCAAAGCCCAGATCAAGCTCAGGAATCTGAATGCAGGTGGCTTCGCCCGCGATGGACTCGCCGTAAATGCGGTATGGCGGGCAGAAGAGAAACCCCGGCGAGAGGTCACGAGGCGGTGGTTTGGGGAGCATGGGCGGAAACTCCTCAGCCGCGAGGCGGTTGGCCTGGCGGGAAGTTGTCGAAACATGGAGTGCGGATAGTAGCCTGAGCGTTCGGACGGTTGGACGCTCCCGAACTCGGTCGGTTTCGTGTACAACCGAGCGGCGTGTGCGTTGCAGCATCTGTCAGCAGGCGCGAGCGAACTACGCTGGATCGTGAGCCCCACCACGCCTGAATCCGGCAATCCGCCCACACCCTCCGTTGAGCCGGCAAGCAACAGCGGCGAACAGCCCGCATCCTCGGGCGACACGCTCTTTCTCGTCGGCGCTGTCCCCTTGGCGGTCATGATTGGCAGCGGTCTCTTCTTCAAGCGCCTGCCAGAGGGCTTGCAGCATCGCATCGAGCAGATTGTGCTCGATCCTGTGCACCGCTGGGTCGCGCTGGGTGTGGCGGCGGTCTTTGCCGCCATCACGGCTGTCGCGATCGTGCGCGAGATCGGACACGCGCGACTGGTCGCCGGTTGGAATTTCTTTCGCAACCTCGGGCCGACAGGACTGTTGGGCTTGCTGAATCTTGTCATGCCGCCATTGGCGGGACTCGCTCTGCTGTGGGCGATGGGTGCCACCAACATCGGTCCCTGGATGAAGTCGCACGGTGCGATCGCAGTGGTTGTCTACGCGGTCGCCTTCGCGGTGCTGGCGGGGCTGAGTCTGCTCCCCACCTACGCCCAAGCGGCCTTGGGTGGCTGGGCTTTCGGTGTGGCATGGGGATTGCCCGCGGCGCTGGTCGGTTTCGTGGGTGGTGCACTGATCGGCTACGGCTTGGCACGCCGTTTGAGCGGCGACCGCATCGAGGCGATCATCGACAAGAAACCAAAGTGGAAAGCCGTACGCGATGCCTTGGTGGGCACGAGCGCGCAGGCGGGCGACGCGAACTGGAAGAACAACTTCTGGCGCAGCACTGGCATGATCGCCCTGCTGCGGCTGCCGCCCAATTCGCCGTTCGCCTTCACCAACACGCTCATGGCGTCCGTGAAGGTACCAGCGGTGGAATTTGGCCTGGGCACGATGCTGGGCATGCTGCCTCGCACGGCGATTGCCGTGATCATCGGGGCAGGCCTGAGTACGTTCTCCAAGAGCAACCTCGAGTCGGCCGCACCCAAGTGGTTGTGGGCGGTGGGCATCGGTGTGACGCTCGCCATCGTGCTCATCGTGGGCATCATCGCCAATAAAGCGATTGACCGGATGTCAAAGGGCCAAAGCACGAGCTGACCGATCGTCACCTACGGGATTTTGTAAAGGATAGAAAAAAGTGCCCGCACAAGGACCGAGAACCGCAGCAAATCGTTGCGCCCGCTCGGTACTTTTGTCGCTGGTAATCATGCCCCTGATGAGAAAGGGGACAGGGAGTCTTGATCATGCATAAGAGCGTTAGGAGCAGCATCGGGTTGAGCGTTTGGCTTGCCGTGGCAGCGGTTGCACACGGGCAGTGTCAGGAAATCTGGATTCCGACACAGACATTCGGAGGGTTTTCGACGACATTTGGCGGACTGACAACGACAACATGGGATCCTGATGGGGCCGGGCCTCAGCAGCCGTGGATTGTGGTGGCTGGGAACGCGGGGGTGCCTGGTGTGACATCTGATCGCGTGGCCGCGTGGGACGGCACACAGTGGCGCGCGATGGGAAACGGTTTCGGCGCTTCGGTGCGCGTGTTGCATGTGCACAATGGCGAGCTGTACGCCGGTGGCGATTTTGTCGTCACGGGCGGCATCCAGTATGTCGCGCGATGGAACGGATCGACGTGGGTTCCGCTGGGCACCAATGCGCAGAACGGCGCGAACAACTCCGTGTACGCCATGACGACGTACGGCGGCAACCTCGTCATTGGTGGCTACTTCACACAGGTTGGCGGTAGCACGCCCGCTTTGCGGGTCGCGACGTGGAATGGCACAACATGGGGCGCGCTGGGCGTCGGCTTGGGCAACGGCGTGGAGGCGATCGCGGTGCTCGGCTCGGACTTGATTGTCGGCGGCCCCTTCACCGCGTTGGGCGGCGGCGGCGGCCCCGCGCTTCGCGTCGCGCGATGGAACGGGGTGACATGGTCGACGCTGGGAGATGGGTTCAACGCGGCGGTGCAGTCGCTGCATGTGCACGATGGCGAGTTGTACGCCAGTGGCTCTTTCGCCAGTTCGGGCGTGACTCCGGTGCAGGGCATCGGTCGATGGACGGGCAGCGCATGGCAACAGGTGGGTTCTGGCCTGAACGCCGCCGCAAACACGCTGGGTACGTACAACGGCAACCTCATCGCCGGCGGCGGATTCAGCGCGTCGGGCGGTGTTCCCGTGGCGCGCGTCGCTCAGTTTGTCAGCGGCGCGTGGTCAACGCTGGGCGCGGGTGTCAGCGGCGCCGTCAACGACTTTGTCGTCGGTCCCAACAACGAGCTGACAATTGTCGGCGCGTTCGGTGATGCTGGTGGCATTGAGGTCGGCGGCCTCGCTCGCTATAACGGCCTCACGTACGCGGGCTTCGGAAACGCGCTCAGCAACGGCGTCAATTCACTGACTCTGTTCAATGGCGAAGTGATCGCGGGCGGACGTTTCCGCAGCAATGGCAGCGTCGCGATCAATCGCATCGCGCGATTGAGCAATGCGCAGTGGCAGCCGATGGGCAGCGGGTTTGGCCGCACCGTGAATGCGCTGACGGTCTTCAACAACCAGTTGTGGGCCGGCGGTGACTTCTTCGTGGGCGACGGCGTGTCGACGACGAACTACGCCGCCGTATGGAACGGATCATCTTGGCAGAACACCCCGGGCCTGAACAACTCCGCGAACGTGTTTGCGGTGTACAACGGCACGCTGTATGCGGGCGGTGCGTTCACGGGGTTTCTGGCGACATGGAACGGCTCGACCTGGGTGCCGGTCGCGGTGAACAACCGGCCCAGTTCCACGGTCAACAGTCTCGTTGTTTTCAACAATCAACTTGTTGTGGTCGGGACCTTCACGACGGTCGCGTCGCCCAGCATTGCCAACAGCGCGTATGTCATGGGCTATAACGGATCGACTTGGACGAGCTTCGGCTTGACGAACGCCAACACAAACGGCACCGCCACGGCGGCACACGTGCATAATGGCGAGTTGTATGTCTCGGGCAACTTTTCCAGGATTGGCGGGGTACAGGCGGGGTGCATCGCTCGGTGGACCGGTAGTGGGTTCGCGCCGTTGGGTGGCGGATTGAACGGCGCGGCCAACGTTCTTGCCTCGTACAACAGCGAACTCGTGGCCGCCGGCGGGTTTACACAAGTGGACGGCTCGGTGGGCGTGTCGGGCATCGCGCGGTGGAACGGCGCCCAATGGCGCGCTTTGGGTTCGGGTCTGAGTGGCAGCAATTTCGGCTCCGTGCAAGGCATCGCGCTTCTGCCTGGCGCGGACGGCGTGCTGCGCGTTGGCGGCTCCTTCACGACCGCGGGTGGTCAGCCAAGTGCTGGTTTCGCGATCTGGACAGCCGGCGGCGGGCAGATCAATATCACGCAGCAGCCGGCGAGCCAGGTGGTGTGTCCGTTGCAGGACTTCCTGCTTGCGGTGGAGACCAGCGGTTCGGGTACGTTCACATACCAATGGCGCAAGGACGGACTGCCTCTGCGTGATGGGCGCGGGATTCAGGGTTCGACCACGGCGCAACTGAGCATCAATGACGCCGGGCCGCTCGATGCCGGCGTGTATGACGTGGTGGTGTTCAACGACTGCGGCCCGCTGCTGAGCAGTCAGGCGACGATCACCTACGACGCGAACTGTGCCGCGGTGTGCAATTCGATTGACTTCAACAACAACGGGGTCTTCCCGGAGGAACAGGATGTGATCGACTTCTTCAACGTGCTGGCTGGCGGGACGTGCCCGTAAACCAGAGCCCCGGTGCGATCGAAATCGTGCAGGATCTTCTCGCAACCCCGCGTAGCACGCGGGGTTTTTTGTGCTGAGCGTTTTCTGTTCGCACGAACACAATGCGACTTGTCATTCGTGACATACAGGTCTTTAGTTTGTCGCATGAGCATGTAGCCGCTGAGCGGCTCTGGCGGTGATGGGCCAGATTGAGGTGACACATGCGGAGCTTGATTTCGGTCGTGGCAGGCGCGAGCGTCTGTGCGGGCATTGCGGGCGCGCAAGAGACGTTTTCGTGGCGCTATTACCGTCCCAGCAACACGGGTATCCAAGGTGACGAGTGCGAGGCGATGCACATCGACACGGACGGCAATCCGTGGATCGGCGGATACGACGCATCGTTCGAAGAGGGCGGCATCGCGAAGTTCGTGCAGAGCGAGAACCGCTGGATCAACATTTCCAACGTTGATTACCCGGTGATGGGCCATCCCAACGACTCCGGCACCGCGCGGGTGCGCGAGATCGTCGCTGATGCGAGCGGCGTTCTGTGGATGGGCACGGGGCACGGGATCACCCGATTCAGTCCAACGGCGGGTCCGTCGTCGCTGGCGCATTTTGACTCTCGCAACTCCGTCGTGCGCGATGGCTGGGTGGAGGATGTCGAGCGCGCGCCCGACGGCAGCATGTGGTTCAGCGCGTACGCGACGGTGTGGGGTGATGGCGGTCTGTATCGCTACGTGCCCGCGACCAACATCTGGACGCGCTGGTCGGGCATGGGTGGGCGCATCGCCGCCCAGATCAAGCCGGGCGGCGGCTACTACATCTACGCGTCGATGGGCCAGAACAGCGCGGGAGCGCGATTTGACAGTGCGACGGGTGCGTGGACGCATTTCCAACGTGTCGCAGGCAGTCCGGGTGAGATTCTGGGCCCGGATGGCGCCAACGACACAGGCGATATCTGGATGTACCGCTTCGACAGCGAGTTCACGCGCACGCTGATGATCCGCAAGTCCAACGGTTCGTGGCAGGCGCCCGCATTGCCCCTCCACAACGGGCAAACTGTCACGCCCAGTCTGGTGCGCGATATCGGCAACGGGCAGTGGCTCATAGAGAACGGTGGCGGTCGTGTGTGGCATTTTGACGGGAACGCATGGCACGACAAGGGCGAGTGGCGCGCCGGCCCGCTGACGTATGACCTGCAGATGGCTCCAGGCGGCGTGATCTGGGCGAGCGGACGAGGCGGCGCGGAGCGGCGCGTTCCTGAAACCGGAACGTGGCAGCGATATCGCATCACCAACACGAGTCAGTGTGACTTCTTCAACAATGATCTCAGCATTGATCCTGTTTCGGGCGACGTGTACGCGAGCGCGAACGCAGGGTCGGGCGCGGGGGGCATGGTGCGCTTTGACGGGTCGCGCTGGATCGGTTTCAATCAACTCACGTACGGACTGGGCATCGATTGGCCATTCAACGGCGACAACAGCAACGCGCTCCATGTGCTGCGTGACGGCCGGGTTGTCGTGAATCCGATGTTCGAGAGCACCCACGTCTTCGACGGCGAGGCGTGGTCCTCCCTTGCTGGTGGTGCAGCGAAGGTGATTGACTACGAAGAGGACTCGCAGGGAAGGGTGTGGGGACTGGGCGAGTACATGAATCTGGGGACGTACCAGAACGGCTCATTCAGCAACCACGGCATCCTGTCGTGGGGCGATCGCATCGCGAAGGATCCGTCGCGGCCCGGTACGGTGTGGGCGCAGGCTGGGTATGAACTGGTCCGGACTGACGGCACCTCTCGCCTGTCGCTCACTATCGATGACTTCCCGCAACTGACTTCGCAGAGCGACACATTCTCGGGGTTGGCGGTCGGGCCGGACGGTTCGGCGTGGGTGGGCTGCTCGGTCATGCTCGGCGCGGGCGGCACCGGCGGCGGACTGGTGCATGTCCTTCCCGGCGGCGCGTCCACGATGATGACATTTGAAGACGGGTGGCCCTTTCCTGGTCAGTTCGTGCGCCCGCTCGCCGTGACGCCAGACGGCAGAGTCTGGATGCAGTACGACAGCGACTTTCTCACGGCCCGGCGCGGCCTGTGCTGGTACGACGGCGTGCGGACCGGTCACTTTGCCGCCCCGCCGGGTGGTGAGCCGCAGTGGGGCGGTCTGCCGCACGCGCAGATCGAAGAACTGGAGGTCAAGCTGCTGCCTGATGGGTACGAACTCTGGATGAGTTGCATGAGTCGTGGCATCGCGGTGCTGCGCGTGACATATGCAGGCACGCCGTGTGATGACATCGACTTCAACAACAACGACGTGTATCCCGAAGATCAGGACGTCATTGACTTCTTCCTTGTCCTTGCGGGTGGCGAGTGCGCCGCGTGCAATGACATCGACTTCAACAACAACGGGGTGTTCCCGGAAGATCAGGATGTGATCGACTTCTTCAACGTGTTGGCGGGCGGTGCATGCCCATAAGTTGAACGGCGAGCGCTTGCTTCAACAGCCCCGCATGACAGTGCGGGGTTTTTTCGTGGATTTCACCTGTCATCGGGGGTGATGGACGAAGGGCAGGTTCAAATAATGTCCCGTATGGGAGATTTCTCTGTAGACGGGCGGACGTTTTTTTGTAGACTGTGCGTGCCGGGCAGTAGGGCTCGGACGAGGGTTATCCATGCGCGGACAAATCTCCAAGACGCTTTCGCTTTCGTTGGTGGCGGGCCTGACTCTGTGCGGTGCGGCAGCGCACGGGCAGGTGTGGCTCAAGGCAACGCCTGATCGTCTCACGACTATCGGTGATGCGAACCTGGGTGTCGGTGTGCAACTGGCGGGGCTGCGTGGAGAGTTTCATCGGCGGATCGCGGTGCAACTGGACGTGCGGGCAGACGCGGCGACACGTGAACTGCTGGCGGCGGACGGGCTGGAACTGCTCGCACCGCTGGGCAATGACGCCTTCTTCGCCCGCCTGTCGGCCAACGCGGATGTGAACGCGCTGGCTCAGAGCAAGATGATCCGCGGTGCGAGCGCGATTGACCCCTCGTGGAAGATTGACCGCAAGCTGCTGGGCAATATCTATCAGTTGTACAACGTGACCGACCCCGCGGTTGCGCGTGATGCCGACCCGCTGGTGCCGGTGCTGGTGATGCTGCATGAAGATCAGCGGGCTGACGCGATGGCGGCGCCCAAGGTGATGCCCCATGCGGAGCGCATTCGTGGCGGGCTGGAGTCGATTCCCGTGTTTGTCGCGGAAGTGCGGCAGAGCAAGATCGCGGCGCTGGCGCGGGAAGACATCGTGCAGTGGATCGCGCCCGCGCTGCCTGAACTGGGCGAGCTGAATAACGAGAATCGCGTTCTGTCGCAGGCGACACAGTTGCAGGCGGCACCGTACAACCTGAATGGCGCGGGCATCGCGGTCTTGGTGTATGACAGCGGCTGGGTGCAGACCACGCACGTGGATTTTCAGGGTCGTGCGAGCGTGATCGACCCCGACACCGACAGCAACAGCGGCCACAGCACGCACTGCGC
>VYMG01000083.1_pt2 | contig 43628 bp, 34 predicted proteins | sample 5115261 | NCBI WGS metagenome assembly VYMG01 (sample SAMN12291781, study PRJNA351875) | freshwater metagenome | isolation source: freshwater lake | place: USA: Michigan, Wintergreen Lake | collected 2013-08-08
CCAACGCACTTGCGGGCTTTCCGACAATCGAAACGCGCGGTGTGGGCACGCAGCGCATCAATCGGCCGATCATCGGCGGGTATGCTCGCATGAGCCCCGACATGACCACGGTCAGCTTCGATGCGGGCAATCTGGAGAACCTCAACAACGCCGCGAACACCATTACGTACAACCCCGCGATCGCAAACCAGTGGGAACGTGTTGCGGTGGGGCACATCTGGACCAACGCGGGCGGCGTGTTCAACATCGGTCCCGCCACCAATGGCAACCGTTGTGACTTCACCATGAACACTATCTCGGGTATCTCTGGCACCGGGCGGTACCTCGCGGTGACCGGATGGACGAACGGCCTGTGCGGCCCTTACCGCGCGACCAGATACGACTCGTTGACCGACACGTTCACGCAGTTGCCCGTGTCGCAGGCTCCGCCGCCCTCAAATCAGTTCTCGCTTGCCACGCGCGTGTTCGATATCTCCGATGATGGCGAAACGCTGGTGGGCGGCGACAACAACTGGAACACCAACTTCACCATTCGTCAGTATCGCGCCGCGGTATGGACGCGCAACCCCGCCACCAACGCGTGGTCGCTGAACGTTCTGGACCCCAATGGTGGCGAGTTGTATCGCATCTCGGGTGACGGACAAGTTGTCACGGGCCGCGATGCGGGTGGGCAAGCTTGCCGCTGGGTCCGTGGTGCGGGTAACACGTGGACCAAGTTCCCTCTCGGCATCAATGCGCTGCCCACCAGCATCAATCATGACGGCTCGGTCATTGCTGGTGACCTGTTCATCTGGCGCGCCGATCTGAACGGCGGACAAGCCGTGGATCTCTATACCCACATCGCCAATCTGGGCGGCGGCTTCCCCGGCATCACCTTCATGAATCCCTTTGGTGCCATTACGTGGGGTATCTCAGATGACGGCACGCGCATCGCAATCCGCGGGTTGAACGAGAACGACCCGTGTCTCGCGACCTTCTTTGCGGCAGTGCTCGATCTTGACGGCGGACCGTGCGAAGCCCCCCGCATCGCGCTCGATCCCGTCTCGCGGTTTGACGGGGGCCCGGCCGCCGGCGGCTTCGGCATGGCCTTCAACGTCATGGCCTCGGGCACGTATCCGATGAACTACGTTTGGCAGAAGCGCGATTCGGCGGGCGAGTGGGTTGATCTCGTTGACGCGTCGTGCGGCACGTCTGCCACCTTCTTCGATGTGAACGGATCGCGCACCAGCCAGTTGCGGCTTGGCTTTGCCTCCGACATCTGGCGCGGCGTGTATCGCGTGGTCGTCAGCAACAGTTGTGGCACTGTCACCTCGCAGCCCTTCACTGTCTGCGATGCGTCATGTGTCCCGACGTGCGATTCCATCGACTTCAACAACAATCAGGTCTTCCCTGAGGATCAGGACGTGATCGACTTCTTCAACGTCCTGGCCGGCGTGGAATGCTCGACCTGCAACGACATCGATTTCAACAACAATCAGGTCTTCCCCGAAGATCAGGACGTGATCGACTTCTTCAACGTGCTGGCCGGCGGCACGTGCCCGTGAGTCGTTGGCGCTGTTGATTGATCTTCAACCGCAAACAAGACAGGCGTCCGATTGTGCGCAAGCAGGATCGGACGCCTGTTTTCATCCTGTCACAGACGTCACTTGCCCATTCGCGCGAGCACAAAGGCCATCTCGAGCGCCTGGTGGTAGTTCAGTCGCGGGTCACACGCACTGGCGTAGTTGGTGGTCAGGTCCTGCTCCGTCAGCCCGCCCGCGCCGCCCGTGCATTCGGTGACATCTTCTCCCGTCAATTCAAAGTGCACACCGCCAAGCGTCACGCCCTCTGCCGCGTGAATCGCGTGGGCCGCGGTCAGTTCCTTGAGGATGTCATCAAAGCTCCGGGTTTTGAGGCCGCCCGATGTCGCGCGTGTGTTGCCGTGCATGGGATCGCAGATCCACAGGCCGCGCAGGCCGCGTGCTTTCACGGCACGCAGCAAGCCGGGCAGGCCCGCCTCCACTTTGCTTGCTCCCATGCGCGCGATGAAGACGAGCTTGCCCGCTTCGTTCTGCGGGTTGAGACGCTGGGCAAGATCGATCAACTCGGCGGGCGTGCAGTTGGCGCTCACCTTCATGCCGACCGGATTGCGAATGCCGCGGAAGAACTCGACGTGTGCGCCGTCGAGCTGGCGCGTGCGCTCGCCGATCCACGGCAGGTGCGTGGTCAGGTCGTAGTGACCCTCACGGCGCGGCACGCGGCGGGTCTGCGCGCTCTCGTACCAGAGACTCAGGCCTTCGTGGCTCGTGAAGAACTCCACGCGCGTCAAATCATCAACCGTCTTCTCGCCCAGCGCCTCCATGAAGCGCAGTCCATCCGCGAGATTCGCGCACATCTTCTCGTACTCGACCCGCAGGCTTGCGGGCAGGCCGGCCTGTCGCAGGAACGACAGATCCCAGTATTCCGGATGATGCAAATCAGCGAAGCCGCCGTCAACCAGGCTTCGCACGAAGTTGATCGTCATCGCCGCGTGCGAATACCCCGCGAGCAGCAGGTCCGCGTCTGGCGTGCGTGAACTGGGGGAGAAATCGGGTCGATTGACAAGATCGCCGAAGTAGCTGGGCAGCGTCACTTCGCGGGCAGATGGGCCCGTTCCCATCAGTCGCGTCTCTGTCGCACTGCTGCGCGGTTTGGCATATTGGCCCGCCATGCGCCCCACGCGCACCACCGGCTTCTTCAGCCCGTGCACCAGCACCATTGACATTTGCAGCAGAATCTTCAGTTTGTTGGCGATCTGCGTCGGGTTGCAATCTGCAAAGCTCTCGGCGCAGTCGCCCCCTTGCAGCACGAAGCGCTTGCCCTGCTCCGCATCCGCGAGCATCGCGCGCAATTTCTCGATCTCCCAACTGGTCACCAGCGGGGGAAGCTCGCTCAATTGCGAAACAACGCGCTGCAGTTGCTTGGGGTCCGGATACGCGACATCCTGCGCGCGAGGCATGCGCTGCCAGGAGGTCGGATCCCACGGGTGCTGCGGAGGGAGGTTCGTCACGTGGCGCAACGGTAGAGGCGAACAGGCCGCCGCGCAGCAGCCCGAAGCTTCGTGCTTGTGTGTCTTACACCCAGTGGGTGGAAGGTGTCATGGTGTGGTTGCGATCGGATCCGCCGCGCCGCACTCGGGACATGGAGCGCCGGGCTCAAGTCCCGCTCGCGAGTAGCCGCACCGACACAGGTGCTGCTTCCTGGCGCGGCGCGACGCTGCGAAGTCCTCGAAGAATCGTGGAAGATCCAGCAGCCCGCGAATCATCGCACAAGGCAGCGCGAACAACCCAAGGAGCCAGAGCGCGCCCCACCACACGATGGTCACGCGCGGCTCGGATCGCACAAAGAGATCTTGCGCGACATCCGGACGGTTCAGCCCTGCCGGATCGCCCACGTACGCCTTGTATCCGTACATCGCGCCGCGCTCACCGGGCATGGGCGAGCGAGCGAGTTCCTCAGCCGTGAAGAGATCCTGCCGAAGCAGTTCCATGCGAAACACCGAATCAGACTCGCGGAGAAGAGGCGTGATGAAGCCCTTGTGTCGTACGAGGTGCTCAAGATTCACGACCCACGTTCCTCGCGGTCCGTCGACAAGGTACTTCTGCTGGTCTTCCCAACTGTTGAGGTCCTCATACCGCACGACTCGGTGGTCCTTGCCCTCTTGGGGCACCATGATGCACGTGTCCGTGAAGGCTGCTCGCTTCAACGCGTCATCCAACCGTGCTGACCAGATTGCCGAACCGAACTTCGGCAGCGTGTATCCCTCCATGCCTGTCGATGTTGGCGTCGCATGCAGCAGCACGACCCACGCAGCGAACAGAACGACAAGCGTCGCGGGGTGTCGCAGGAAGCGTCGCCAGCGGGATTGAGAGACAAACGCGGCCACCCCCAATCTTTGCCCCGTCGCGAAGCCGCCGATCAGACGAAGCCAGCCGCCAATACCATGCAGCATGGCACGTGAACTTACCGCCGCCGATGTACGCAAAGTCGCCTCGCTCGCGCGGCTTTCGCTGCGCGAAGACGAGTTGGAACCCATGCGGACCTCGCTGGGTGCGGTGCTTTCGTACATGGAACGCCTGCAGACCGTTGACACAGCCGGTGTTGAACCGCTCTACAACGTGAATGACGGTGTCGCCGAACTGCGAGGGGATGAACCGGGCCCCGCGCTTCGCAACGAGCAACTCATGCAGATCGCCCCGCGGCCTCGCGAGGAATCGACGCATCCGCCCTTCATTCGTGTGCCCAAGGTGCTTGATGAAGGCGGCGGCGCGTGAGCCCGTCAGGCGCGAACAAACCGCGTGTCAGCGTCATTATGCCGCTCTACAACCGCGAGCGATACGTCGCCGCGGCGGTTAAGAGCGTGCTCGCGCAGACTTTCCGCGACTTTGAACTGCTCATCTGCGATGACGGATCTACTGACGGCTCGCTTGCTGCGGCTCGTCAGGCGGCGGGTGACGATCCTCGCGTCCGCGTCTTTGCCATGGAGCACTCGGGTCTCGCTCCGACGCTCAAGCACGCTCACAAACACGTCACAACCCCCTTCATCGGCTGGCTCGACAGCGACGACATGCTCGCGCCCGCCGCACTTGAACGCACGTATCACGTCCTTGTGCGCAACCCGGCGGTGGGGGCCGTCTACACGCATCATGTCATGATCAACGACACGGGACAGGTGCTGGGCCTGGGCCATCGCTGCGGCATTCCGTACAGCAAAGACCGCCTGCTCGTCGACTTCATGACATTTCACTTTCGTCTGTATCGCCGCGACGCATTCGAGCGTGCGGGCGGCATCAACACCAGCTTCACCACGGCACAGGACTATGACTTCTGCCTGCGCCTCAGTGAAGTCTGCGATTTCCTTTGCGTGCCCGAACCGCTCTATCTGTATCGCATGGCCGAGGACTCCATTTCGCATGTCAAGCGATTGGAGCAGATCGAGAGTTCCGCCCGCGCCATTCGAGAAGCCCTCGCGCGCCGGGGCCTTGCGGACAAAGCCGAACTGCGCGTGGAGATCGTGGGCAAGTTCAGCATTCGCCCCAAAGGCCAGGGCGGCTGGAACCAGGCGTGATCTTCAGCCAGTAGCACCCCGGGTGATATAGGCGTGTGTTCGGGATGCATAACGCTAGTTTCACGCGGTTCTCGGTCGATTTTTCTTGGAAGACACGAACGCCGTCAGTAGAATGCACTCGCGATCGTGGGTGGTCGCGCGGACGAAAGTTGGAGGAGAAGACATGTCGCGTGCTCTTGTTGTGTGCCTGCTTGCAGGCGTTGCGCCCTCGGTCACGGCGCAAACCGTCACATTCACACCGCTGGCTCCCGCTCCCGCGCCCTACAGCGGCGACACGCAGGCGCTGGCGATCGCTGGCAATGGCTCGCGCATCGCAGGCGACGCGCAGACATCCGCAGGCACCTTCACGCGCGCAGTCGCATGGAACAGCGACGGTTCCTTCGCTGGCGGCGCACCGGCCCTCATCCCGGGCGAGGTTTCCTTCGGCGGCGCGATGGACCAGACGGGCGACACGCTGTTCGGCACGCGCTGGCTGCCCTTTGGCCCCACATTCATCGAGCGTCCGTTCCGCTACAACATCGCCACGGGTGCGTTCACCGTCTTCGCCACGACGCTGGGCTCTAACGCCGCGACGATAGAACTCAACGACGTCAACGCAGCGGGCACGTTTGCACTCATCACCCGGTTGGATCCCACCGTCGGCTCCAGTGATGTTCTCCGTGTCGAAGTCGCGACCAATGCCGCGACAGCCTTCGGCGACGGCGAGCGACGAGGCTCCGCGATGAATGCCGCCGGCGACGTCGCGGTGGGTGAATTGCCCGACTCGAACGCACGTGGCTGGCGCTTTGCCGTCGGCACGCCCGCTCTCGACCAGAACACCTGCGAGTTCAGCAACAATCTGGTCTGTCAGTCTCAGTTCGGTATCCAGCTGCCTCGCAACGGCGATGCTCGCGCCATCTCACCTGAAGGCAACTGGATCGGCGGCGCCTCGCTCGTCGGCGATGGCTACGGCAACGGATTTGACGTGCCCTACGCCACCAACGGCACCGATCTCTTTGTCGCACCCATCGACGGCTGCGGTTACGGCGGCGGCGCAACGCTCGACATCTCATCTGAAACCGCAGTGGGCGGCCCCGTTGTCGTCGGGCGCTTTGGCTGCAACAACCAGCCGCAGGCGTTCTTCTGGACCGCATCCGAAGGCCTCGTGAACGTCCAGAACTACCTCAGCGACGCTGGCATCGACCTCAGCAACTGGTTTCTCACGGAAGCGACGGCGGTGTCCGACGACGGCTTGACCATCGTGGGCAACGGATTCTTCGGTGGGCAGCGGCGCAGTTGGGTCGCCACACGCGCACCGGCGGGCCCATCCTGCGATGACATTGACTTCAACAACAACGGCGTCTTCCCCGAAGATCAGGACGTCATCGACTTCTTTGAAGTCCTCGCCGGCGGCACGCCTGCCTCCTGCGATGCCATCGAGGGCTGCAACGACATCGACTTCAACAACAACGGCGTCTTCCCCGAAGATCAGGACGTCATCGACTTCTTTGAAGTCCTCGCCGGCGGCGAGTGCCCATAAGCGAGTTTCGGAAACGACTTCAGGCCCGCCGGCAACGGCGGGCTTTTTTCGTTTACCGACATCATGCAATCAATCTCGTCCAGTACCGTTGAATCTCTCATGAACAGACTCGCCACGATCATCGGCTTTGGGGCCTTTTCCGCGTCGGCTCTGGCGCAGGGCTGCGACTTTTCACAGGTCACCGCCCTCTGCGAAGGCGCACTCGTTGGCCAGAACGTCAACACGCCCGTGCCCGGCTTTGATCTGCAGATCATGCACCGCGGTGTCGTTGTCTACCACCGCAGCTTCGGCGCCTGGTCGCTCAACCGCGTCGCCAACGCCGACAGTTCCACCAAGACGATCGCCGGCGCGATGATCATGTCCGCCACCGAAAACAGCGTGCAGCCCTTCTCGCTGAACTCGCGCATCAGCGACTTCATCCCCGAGTTCGACGGCCTCAAGGCCAACATCACCATCCGCCAGGCCTTCTCGCACACATCGGGCATGCGAGAGTCCAACATCATCGCCAGTCCCACGCTCACGCTGCGCGAAACAGCCACCCAGCTCGCCGACGATCCGCAGATCTTCGTTCCTGGCGACGGCTTCGCGCAGCCGGGCGAGTACTTCGCCTATGGCGGCGCAAGCATGCACGCCGCCGGCGCAGCGGTGGAAGTCGCAACCGGGCTGGCCTGGAACACCATGTTCCAGCAGCGATTCACCGGCCCCTCGCGACTCAACATGCCCAACACGCGCTTCGTCCTCACCACGCCCGGCAATCCGCGCATCGCAGGTGGCTGCGAAAGCAACGCCAGCGAGTTCGGAAGATTCATGGAGATGCTGCGTCGCGGCGGCGTCTTCAACGGCCAGCGCTACCTGTCGCGCCAAAGTGTCGAGGCCATGTTCACCCGCCAATCGCCTGTCGGTGTGCCCATCCTCAACACACCTGTCCAGATCGCTTCCGACGGCGCCGATTACGGCGTGGGCGTGTGGCTCATCGCGCGTGACGCGTCGGGCCAGCTTCGCACCGCCCTCGCCGCCGGCGCACGCGGCTTCGCATCATGGATCGACTTCGAAGACCAGATCGTCGGCACCTTCGCCACCGATATCTCTTCAAGCGGCAATCTGCAGAGTCTCTACGCGCTGCTCATCGCAGCCGCCGAGACCGCCATCCGCGACTGCCGCGACTGTGACTCCATCGACTTCAACCGCGACGGCGTCTTCCCCGACGATCGCGACATCATCGACTTCTTCGACGCGCTCGCCGGCGGTCCTTGCCCCCACGTTGTTTTCTGTGACATCGACTTCAACAACAACGGCGTCTATCCCGAAGATCAAGACGTCATCGACTACTTCTCCGTGCTTGCCGGTGGCTCGTGTGAATGACGCGCTCACGCGGGAAGCGGCATTTCGTTGTGTTGTCGTTTGGGTGGTTTGGACCGGTTTCCACCTCGCTCCTGCGGATTGTCTTGTGTTTGCGGCTCGTGCCGCTAGACTGACACAAGTCTCAACAGGAGGGACATTTCATGAACACTCGTCTGGTTGCGTGCGCCGTGCTGTCAATGTGTGGCGGCGCGAGCGCTTTGGCACAGGTCGTTGGTGCTCGCCTCATCGTCAAGGTTGGCGATCTCACGCCCGCCGGCCCGATCGTCGGCCTCAACGATCCGTTCACCAACGGCAGCGGCCAGCCCGGCTTTGTCTATAACCTCGCCGGCGCAGTGCGCGGCATCTGGATCGGCACAGGCTCCGTCTTCGACACGTCGGCCTTGCCCACCCTCATCGGCGGCGAATCCACCATGGGCATCTCCGATGGCGGCAACTGGATCTACAGCCCGTCCGTCAGCGGCTCCGACAGCGTGTACACCAACTTTGGCCCGCTGCTGGTCGCGGGTCAGCCTGCGCCGGGGTTCGCTGGACAGTTCTCGTCGTTCTCCAGTCGGCCGCGTATGACGCGTAACGGCACGGCGGCGTGGGTCGGTGGCGTCTCGCTCACGGCGGGCGGGTCAACCGCCACGCGTGTGTTCTATCTCAATCGAAATCCCAGCGATCCCAGCAACACCGTGCGCACGCTTGCGGGCGGCGATGTCGTGCAAGGCGTCACAATCGCGGCGTCGGGCATCGGCTTTGCCTACGACATTTCCGATGACGGCACCAAGTACATCAACCAAGTGACCTTCACCGGACCGACCGCGACCGACTTGGCTGTCGTTGTGAACGGCACAACCATCGCGCTGCGGGAAGGTTCGCCGACCAATCCGCCGGGCGAAAACTGGCAGGGTCTTGCGATTGTCAGTATCAACAACGCGGGCGACTATCTGGTCATCGGTGACACTGACGGTCCTGCGGCCAGCGACGGCTTCATCAGCGTGAACGGCATCATCCTGGCGCGCGAGGGACAACTGGTTGACGGACTTCCGCTGGGTGGAAGCTTCGGTGCCGCGACCATCCTTCCCGGCGGAAACGTTGTGGCTATTGGCACCGTCGGCGGTGTGGAGTCGCTGCTGTTCCTGGATCGCCTGAATAACGTCAACGCCCTGCGTGTGCTGGCAAAGGTGGGCGACTCGCTCGACTTCAACATCGACGGCATCGCCGATGCCACGCTCAACGACTTCAACGCCTCCGCAGCGATCGGTCCCGGCCTTGATGCAAGCATCGCCGGTCCGCTCTATGTCAACGTGGACATCACACCTTCGACTACGGGCGTGCAAGTCGAAGCCATCATCGATCTCGGTTTGCTGAGCTGCGATTCCCTCGACTTCAACAACGATGAGGCTTTCCCTGACGATCAAGATGTCGTGGACTTCTTCAGCGTGCTCAGCGGCACAGTCTGCGCGGCCTGCAACGACATCGACTTCAACAACAATGGCGTCTTTCCCGAAGACCAGGATGTTATTGACTTTTTCAACGTCCTCGCCGGTGGTGAGTGCAACGCCGGTTGATGAATCATGCCAACAGTGCAGAAGACCCCGGTGCAAGCCGGGGTCTTCCTTTTCAATTGTCCCGCACTCGTGATCCCCCCGCTCACGCCAGTCGCTTTGCAATCGCCGCCCCGCTCGTCAACGCGCCTTCCATGTATCCGACAAACTTGTAGCACGCGTGCTCACCCGCAAAGTGCAGGCGCTTCGCGTGCGCCTGCGCCAGCAGCGGGCCCGCGGTCGTCACCTGCCCCGGCGCGGGGAACGAATACCCCGCATTGATGTACGTGAATCCCGGCCAATCCATGAAGCGCGTCTGCACGATGTGCTCCGCATAGCCCGGATAGAGCTTCTCATACAGAGCCGCGTACGCCTTGTCGCGCTCATCACTCGCCAGTCCGCGAGCCTTCGCCGCCGCATCAGCGCCAGAAAAGGCAACGAGGCACGCCGTCACATCCACCAGCGCACCTTCATCTTGCCCGTCCGTGCCGTCCCATGTGCTCGAGATCAGATCATCCGTCTCTGCATATTGGCTCAAGTTCCTGTCGCGCCAGAACCGCCGCGTGACATGGCTGAAGTGCTTGAGCGCGATGCCCATCTGCACATTGCCCGCCAGCGCGTCCGGCAGTGCGGGTGTGATCTTGATCTTCCCCCACACGCTCGCGGGCACCGCAAGCACGACGTCATCGCACGCCATCTCGCGCAGCGTTCCGCCGCGCTCGCTGCCAAACGTCACGAGCACGTCACTCTCCCGCAGTTCAATGCTCTGCACCGCCGCGCTCGTCTTGACGCGATCTCCCAGCGATTCCGCGAACTTGAGAGCCAGTTGCTGGTTGCCGCCCTTGCAGCGATACACCTCGCTCTCCAGCCAGTACTTCTCCACGCCGCCCCCCTTGATCGCCGTCAGCATGCCCAGATAGCTCGCCTGCGCGCACGGCACACCGTTGGTCCCCGCCGTCGTCGCGTCGATGGCTTTGTGCGTCAGCGAATCAACCTCCAGCGTGCGCAGCCAGTCCGCCAGCGAGCGTGTGTCCCACTCCTTTGCCTTCGCGTGTGTCCACGGCGCGTCCGCATCGACGCCGCGTGCATCACGATTCAGCGCGGGCAGCGTCTCGTCCACCTGGTCGCCCACATACTCAATCTCTTCGCTCGTCAGCACCTTGCCGTCCAGGATGTACGGCTCCTCCGCGTCACCATCCGCGCCCACATCCAGCATCTCGAGGTTGAACTTCTTCGCATAGTGGTTCCACAGCGGGTGGTTGCTGCCAATCAGTTCCCCGCCGCCTTCGATCGTGCGATGCTTGATCCACTCCGCTCCGCACTCTCCGCCAAAGGTGAACACGCGCCCGCCCACGCGGGTTGTCGCTTCCAGCACGGTCACATCATGCCCCGCAGCGAGCAGTTCATACGCGCAGCACAGTCCTGCAAAGCCCCCGCCAATGACGACAACCTTGCGCTTGCTCAGCGACTGCGCCGCCCGCGCGGGCGTGCATCCGCTCAGCAGCGTCGCGCCCGCCGCAGCAGCGAGCAACCTCACCGCTCGCCGTCGATCTTCATGCGACGGCTGTGGATGACGCTCAGCCAGAAAACGAGCAAGTATATTGCGGGGCATGGCCAGAGTGTTGGCGCGTCACCCGTGCCGCGTTGATCGTCCGCCGACACATCACTCCGCCAGCAGCACACCCTCATGCTTGAGCAGCCACCGTTTGCGCTCCACACCGCCACCATACCCCGTCATGGAGCCGTCACTGCCTATCACCCGATGGCACGGAATGATGATCGCCCGGTAGTTGCGCCCGTTCGCGAGAGCGACCGCCCGCACCGCCTTCGCATCCCCCAGCGTCCGCGCCTGCTGCCCATACGACCGTGTCGCTCCAACCGGAATCTCCCGCAGTGTCCGCCACACCGACTCCTGAAACACAGTTCCCATGCCCGGCGCGAGCGGCACCGTAAAGACCGTTCGAGCGTTTGCGAAGTACGCCGTCATCTGCTCGCGCACCGCCCGCAGCACCGGGTGTGCCGCGTCCGGCACGATCACCGCTGGTTGCCCGCGCAGACCCGCTCGTACCCGCACGCGCGCAATCTCCCGTTCCATGCCCTTGCGATCCGTGAAATCAACAACCAGCAGCCCGGCGTCATTCGCCAGAGCGAGCATGTCACCCAGTGGAGTCGCGAACGAAAGTGATGCGATCATGCGCGCCTCGCTTGCCTTGCTTGGCGGCGAGCCCGTCAGGCGATGCACCGCCTCGCGGAAGCCGCTGCTGGAATCAAACCCCGCTTGTATCTGCGCCCGGCTCACACGACCTCGCTTTCCATGCACCTGCAAGTTACGCACCACCAGCCCCACACGTCGATTCCGCTGATACGCCGCGAACGTCATGCCCAGTGCCTGTCGAAACTGCCGCCGCGCGGTGGATGGTTCGATTCCCATCTTCATCAGTTCACGTGTGCGCACCGGGCGCGTCGGCACGCTCTCCACAATCTGCAGCAATCGCGTCACCAGTGCCGTGCGCCGCGGCGCGGCATCCATCGGTCTGCATCGCTTGCACGGGCGATATCCCCGCAGCAGCGCGTCCTTGCACGTGTCCGCAAACTCCACGTTGTGCTCCCGCGCCTGTCGCGCCGGACACACGGGCCGACAGAAGATCCCGGTCGTCTTGATGCACACCACAAAGGCCCCGTCGGCTTGAGCATCACGCCTGCCGTACGCCTGCCACCGAGATGCGAAAGCGCCCACCATGACCACACAGTAAGAAATCCACAATCTATCCACCGCCGATTTTCGCGCACGAATGTGGAGATAACGCAAACATCCGACGAACCCCACGCGACGCTTCGTGGAATCGCCACCCGCAACAAATGGGCCACACGCCCCGAAGTTGAAGAAATGCTGTGTTTTTTGGCACAAACATCGGAATGAACTCGCACGCTGCGGTGTCATATTTCCGAAGTCAGTAGACTGCCACGGTGTCTTGAAAATCCGTCTTTTCACAGGAGACATCCATGAAGCGTCACATGAATCAGTTGCTTTGCGTCGCCAGTCTGCTCGCCATCTGCGCAGGCGTTGCGTGGGGCCAGCTCGCGCCCGCACAGATGTCCTGTCCCGATCCGTGCGGCGGCAAGCGATCATGCCCCGCAGGCACCGTCACAGAGTGCACAGCGGGCATCTGCGTCTGCGACCCGGTGACCGAAGATTGATCGCGCAGTGTGCGTAGCACAGGGGTGTCGTATGAAGATCTCAGCAGCATCAGGCTGGCGACCAGTCGTCATCATTGCATTTGCCGCAGTCGCCGGTCTGGTCATGTATACGCGTGCCGAACGTGTCGCCGAAGGGTCGCTCGATGCCGCCCAGATCATCGCCATGCAGCGCGAGTTGCCGCGCCAGCAGTTCCAAGACTTGCCCGTCGCTGATCTCCGTGACGAGTCCTTCCTGCGGTCAACTCTTGTGGCCGCCATCAAGACCCACACCTTCGAGATGGTCCCCGGTGACGCCACCGTCGCTCCGGGCGACGACCACGCAGCCCTTGCCGACGAACTGACCCGGTTCCTCCATCTTCGCTACGTCCAGCAGAACGCGCAGGCGTACCTCGCATGGCGATCGGTGCCTGGCGTTGGCTGGGTTGATCGCCAGCGCCTCGCCTCCACTTGGTTTGTCGCCAAGGACTTTGAAGCCGCCACCGGTCGCCCATGGAACGATGACGTCTCAGTGCCCGCGGCCTTCGCCACCCTCTTCGACCACGCCTTCACCCGCCACGTCCCGCGCCGTCAGTTCGTTGGCATCTGCGCCGATGGTGTCCGTGTTGCCCGCGCCGTCCAGCGCGGCGGCGACTCTGAATATCCCTACCTCTCCGGCGGTCGTCAGGATCCGGACGTTCATGATGATCTCTGGTACGGTGCACGCGGCGCGACCATGCGCCCCTGGTTCGCATTCAAGGCGCGCCGCCTCCAAAACCTCCAGCGTGGCGGCAGCGTGCCCGTCGCTGTCATCGGCCTGCCCATGGTCAACGGCGCGGGCGAGCGAGTCCCCGTCCTCACCGAGTGGTTCTTCGACACCTCCTCCTCACGTTGGGTTATCGAGGCCATGTATATCAACAACTACAAGGGATCCGATGACTTCGGCACACTTAACTTCTGACCCGCGCCCGCATGGTCGCACACTGCTTCGCGAGCTCTCGCTCGATCTGATCCTGCGATGGGTCATCGCCCTCATCCTGCTCGCGGCTGTCGTGAGCAAGTGCCTCGCTCCAGACGCGATCGCCGGCGTGACCGCCTACCTGCTGAACACCACCATCACGAGCCCGGTTGTTCCCCTCGCCATCACCGTCCTCGTCATGATCGAGTCCGCCCTGGCGGCGGCCCTGCTCACGGGCATGCGTCTGGCTGTCACAGGCACCGTTGCCGCCTGCTTCTTTGCGGCTCTCACTGTCGTGCTGCTTGTGCTGGGCGCCGATCCCGCCGCACCGCAGTGTGCCTGCATGGGGTCGATTCTTGGCGGCTTGTTGGGTGAGTCCGCCAGTCACTCGGTTCGGGCCGGGCTTCTGCGCAACGCGGGTCTCATCGTCGCCAGTGTCATGATCGCTCGCGCCGCCGCGGCACGAGGTGCATCATGAATCGTCGCGGGTTCACACTCGTCGAGGTATTCGTCACACTCGCCGTTGCGACAGTGCTCATCTCGCTCATCGCTCCCGCCATGCAAGGTGCGCGCCTCCGTGGCCGTGCCACCGGCGCACTCGCCGACATGCAGGCTGTCGCCCAGGGCACCAGCATGTATGTCCATGCCCAACGCGATCTATTCCCGTATGCCGGGCGTCCGGGCGAGCCATTCACGCCTGTTGTCATCAATGGTGTGGCGTCTCCGCAGGAGTATCTCTACGCCCACGCCGCGTTCGTCCCCAATCTCGTCCGTCCGTACCTCGACAAAGGACTCGTTCTGAGTTTTCTGGGCGAGAACATGACGCCAGAGGAAACCGCAGCCCTCGTCGACGCACCCTCACCCATCGCACGCTTCTGGTTCACGCAGGCCACGGCGACGGACCCCTCCTTCTGGTCGCTCGGTGGCCCGTCGCACTTCTCGCTCGCCCGCGCCACGCGCGACAGCGAGGTGCGCTTTCCCGCTCAGAAGGTTCTGCTGCACAGTCTTGCGCTGGATCCCACCACCGGACAGCGAGCCGTCCGCAGCCACCGATTCCGAGGTGTGGTCTGGGCCATGATGGACGCATCCGCCCGCACACTCCCCCGCGCTCAGGACATGACCCCCAGTTTCTCCAGACCATGGGGCATCGTGCCCCTCCGCGGCATCGCTACCGAGCACGGCCTGCATGGCATCGACACTCCCTGAGATCGCCAGCCCTGCATCACCGCGGAAAACCCTCGCGTCACGCCAAATGTCTCCACGATTCACACGAGAAACCGGCGCAACGGCTCGAACTTCGTCGCCAGCCCGCACATACTGGCTCCCTTGCGACACGCTGACGTCCTGCAACTGCTTGCTCTTGGCGCCATCTGGGGATCTTCGTACCCATTCATGCGCGTCGCCACGCGCGAAATGAGTCCGCCCGCCCTCGTCGCTCTGCGGCTGGTCTTCGCCACCGTCTTTCTGCTTCCCTGGCTGCTCAAGCGCGAACGCCTCGCCGCCATCCGCGCCCGCTGGAAGCACCTGCTCCTGCTCTCCGCCATCAACTCGGCCATTCCCTTCATGCTGCTGGCGTACTGCACCCAGCAACTCTCAGGCAGCGTTGCCGCCATCATCAATGCCACCGTGCCCTTCTTCGCCGCCTTAGTCGCCTGGGCTTGGCTCAAGGATCGTCCTCGCAGCATTCAGTGGGTGGGCCTTGCCATTGGTTTCACGGGTGTCATCGTGCTGGTCCTTCCCAAGTTGCGCGCGGGCGTCGACGCCAGCATGTTCGCCGTCGCGGCCGGCCTCACCGCGGCTTTGCTCTACGCCATTTCCGCAAACTTCACCAAGAAGGTGCTCGCGGAAGTTGAGCCGATGACCATCGCCGTGGCCGGCACGATGTTCGCGACGCTACTCGCACTGCCGATCGGCCTCGCGACGCTTCCAGCCAAGATGCCCAGCGCGACAGCCTTGGCGGCAGCCGCAACGCTGGGGGTGCTGTGCACCGCCATCGCGTACATCATCTTTTACAGGCTCTTTGCCAGCATTGGCCCGACCAAGGCGGTCACCGTGACGTTCCTCATCCCGCTATTCAGTGTGATCTGGGGGGTCCTGTTCATCGACGAGCGGGTGACGTGGAACCTTGCGGCAGGAGGGGGTCTCATCATTGGCGGAATGGTGCTGACTACGGGGCTTTACAGGCTGCTGAGATCGCCCGAAGCCCCGGCGGTCGGCGATCGTTAGTATTTCTTTGCTGATGCTGGTGTTTCTTGCCCATGCATTTTGGCGAAATGTGGCAGCACGTGTCCAGTGTGCCCACGTGCCCATCTAGTCACTCCAACATCCGGCGCTGAGCAGCGTCGAGCAATGGAGATCTGTGATGAAGTGTACATCGGCATCTATCGTGACCGCGGCCGCCAGTCTTGTGATGACTGCGGCGGCGATCGCTCAGCCATCCGCCCCGTTCACGTATCAAGGTGAACTGAAGCTCAATGGTCAACCGGTGACCGGTTTGTACGACATGCGCTTTAACCTCTACACGCAGGCCTCGGGCAGCACGCCCATCACGCCCGCTGTGTGCGCCAACGACGTGCAAGTTCAGGATGGCAAGTTCACCGTGCAGATTCAGTGGTCGCAAAGCGACTTGTATCCGCCCACTGGCGGCTTCCGCTTTCTGGAACTATCCGTCCGCGAAGACACCGGGCTCGCGTGTGGAGCCGACATCGCCACATACGGCACGCTCGCGCCGCGGACACAACTGACCTACACGCCGTACGCCTCGTCATCGATCATCTCCCAGATCGCGGCGACGGCTACCAGTGCCAGCGCCTTGGGCGGCCAGCCACCCTCGTTCTATCTCAACGCCTCCAACCTCAACGCTGGCACGCTGAACGCCGCCCGCCTGCCCTCAACCGTCGCCCAAACCGGCAGTGCCCAGACATTCACCGCCGTGCAGACGTTCAACGGCGGCAGCGCGTCGGTTGCGCCGTTTAATGTGAACAGCACGGCGAAGGTGAGCAGCTTGAACGCGGATCTGCTGGACGGGCTGGATTCGGCGGCGTTTGCGGGCGTGTCGCACACGCATGATGCGAGCGCGATTGTGTCGGGCGTGCTTGCGGATGCGCGGCTGGCGAGCAACGTGGCGCGACGCGACCAGACCAATTCGTTCACGCTTGCGCAGACATTCGGCGCGAATATCGCCGTTGTAAACCCCGCCTCGCCACTTGTGGGTATCCAAGCCGGATATGCCGCTGATCAGGCGTTCATCAAGATCGGCGGGCTGGGGAACGGCTCGGCGAACGGACTGGTGTTTCAGAACTTCTCGAACACCACGCTGATGAAACTGCAGGACAACGGCGATGTGGGGATCGGCACGGCGACTCCCGGCGCGCGGCTGCATGTGCGCGGGACGGGCGCGCTGGGTGAAGTGATCGTGACGCCCGGGGTGAGCGATTCGAACTCGCAGTTGTCGTTGTTTGAGAATCAGACCGCCTCGCTGGGGATGGCGGTGCGGTACAACGGCACGACGAATGACATGGAGATTCTCGGCAAGAACGTCACGGGCGATACGGCGGCACATCTGCGGATCGATCGCGATACAGGGAACGCCGTGTTTGCGGGAACCGGCGGCGATGCTGCGGTGCAGTTGCCCGCCGACTCGATCAATCCAACTGAGTTGCTTGCTGAACCCGGTATAGCCAGCGTGATTCCTTCCAACGCTCCGGTGATCACGATGTCCGACGCTACGCCCGTTACGTTTGTCTCGCGGACAATCACTGCTCCTGCTCCGGGCATCGTCGTCGCGATTGCAAGTTGCCGATTGGATCAGGAAGCAAATGAAGGCGTGGCCTTCGTCCACTATGCAATCGGAATGACCAGTTCGTTCAATCCGCAAACATCAACGGGCGTGGCTCGAGCGCTCAGCAAACTGTTGCCTTCCTTGCTCCATTCAGATTCTGAGCACGGCGTCGTGCAAGGGGTGTTTCGCGTCCCCGCCGGCGCGAGCACGTTTACGTTCCGAGGTCTCTCCAATAACGACGGAGCCGGGCGTGAAACGACTGCCTCCACCTTCTGCATGACGTTGATGTACTTCCCCACGAGCTACGGCACAGCCGATGTCCACGCACCGTGACCGTGGCAATTCGCGTCAAAGTCGCCGCCCCGCATCGAAGTGACGCGGGGCGCTTTTTTTGTTTCGTTTTCTCTGCCTCTGATCAGACCAAGCAACTTCAAGCCGCATCGCGCTTGCTCTGTCGCTGCTTGTGCTCAGCCCACCGCGGCGGACGCACGTTGCTGGGGTTGTTGTAAGGCTCCTGCCAGTCCTCTGCGCTGCTCAGGTTCATCTCCATCGGCATGGTCTTGCGATAGCCTAGCAGGCGCATCACCTCGAGCACGTCGGTCCACTGCGGGAACGTCTTGCCGTTCGCCTTCTTGAAGGCTTCGATGGCCATGACGAAAAGGAACTGTTCTTTCGTGAGATTGCCTTCTTCGGCGCTGCGCGAGAAGTCGCTGAGGCGACGACCCGGGCCGCGGCGGCGTTCGAGGCCGGCCAGATCGCCAGCTTCAAAGTCGCGCCGGTCAATGCCTGAGCGACGATCGACCACGCCGGAACCAAAGCCAGCGGAACCACTCGCGGCGGCAGTGGGGGAGGCAGTCTTCTCCGCGCCTGGCTGTGCGCTCTTGCATGAGGTGTTGCACGCCTCGCGGTTGCAGCCATCTCCACAGCCGCCTGGGGGGCATCCCACGCCCGAGCAGTCGTCAAATGGCGAAACACCCCGTGCGCAGGCGCCCGGGGTGCGGTTGGGATTGCTGTTTCGTTGAGAACTCATGACGGCGTCCTTGGTCTAGCGAGAAGATTGCGGACGCGTCGGACGATCACAGATCGTCGTCGTCATCCTCATCATCTTCATCGTCGCCATCCAGGTCGTCGTCGAGGTCTTCGTCGGCGTCGTCATCGAGGAAGTCGTCATCCTCGTCGTCTACGCCGTCTTCATCGTCCTCGTCGAAACCTTCCTCATCGTCGTCAAACTCGTCGTCGTCGTCAAAGGCGTCATCATCGTCGTCGTCGTCGTCCTCGTAACCGAGCACATCCGTGCCGAAGCCGCCGTGCATCGGCTCGGCGGGAGAACGCCACGCGGGCGAGTCAATGACGCTGACGCCTTGATCCTGGGCGACAGTCTGAAGTCCGATCTTTTCAAGCAGAGCCTTTGCCATGTTGAACCTCGTGTCTGAGTACCACCGTTATCAGCTCCGACCACCAACGCACCGGCCGACCCGCCCCGTGCCGTCAAGTCCGCGAACGTAGGCACGCAATTCGCGCCGGAAAAGCGCCGCGGCGACATCGACAATCATTGGCTGTGCACCTGCGGTCATTCCCGCATGCGCGGTACAGTACCGACCTTCCGCCACCAGTCAAATCGCATGGCAACTTCATCCTCACCCACTCCCGCAGCGACCACCATCGAAGACATCTCCTTCGATCCGCTTGCACTTGTCGCCGCGTGCGTCCTTCCCGGGCTCGGCCACATCGTCCGGCGTGAACGCGCACGCGCCGCCGCCATCTGCGTGGGCGTGCTGGGCCTGTTCGGCACGGGCATGCTTGTGGGCGGCATTGACGTGGTCGATCGGCGCGAAGACACCGCCTATTTCGTCGGGCAGGCGTTCGTGGGGCCTGTCGCGTTCGGGGTTGACTACATCCACCAGTCGCGATTCAAGGTCCTGCGAGAAACGCGGACCCGTGACGGTCTTGTGCGGAGCCTGCAGTCGGGCTTTCCTGGCGAGTGGCGCGCCGCCGACGGCACTGCCGTGATGGTCGCCCCCGGCGCCACGCCTCCGCCCGGTGCAACCAAGCCCGCCGTCAAGAGCATCAGCAAGATCAATGAACTGGGTATGCTGTTTGGCGCCATCGCCGGCATGCTCAACCTGATCGCCATCATTGACGCGGGCTTCCCCACCACGCGTCGTCGCGTGGTGAACACGCTGGGCGGCTCGGCTCCTGCGGGAGGTGCGGCGTGAATCACCTGCTCGCACAGTTCACGCTGGCGCATCGTCCGTTCATCGATCCGATCGAACTGCACACGCAGTGGTATCTGCTGCTGATTCCGATGGCCTTTTTCACCGCCTTGGCGTACAAGGCCGTACGCGTGTGGGACGTGAAGACGCTGCCCCGGCAGGTGCTTGCCATGACCGTGCAGATCATTCTCGCGATGGCGGGCCTTGGCCTGGCTGTCTACCTGTTTGTGGAAGTCGCGCTGCCGCTGATTGCTCCGAAGTGAGGCGATTGCTTGCGTCAGTGCCTTCCGACCACGCGGTACTGCACCAGCGTGTAGAGCGAAAGCGCCGCGACACCGCCGTACATGAGCAGCAGGCCCGGGGCGCCGAGTTGTTCCGTCAACTGCTGCCCGCCAGAGATAGTCACGAGTGTGATGACGCCCGGGATGAAGGTCCACAGGTACGTCGTGAGGGGCAGGCGCTGACTGAGGCGCAGGGCGGTGACAGCACCGCAGATCGTCACCACCAGCACGCTGAGGCTCATGGCGATGCGTTCGTGCTGCTTGCTGGTCGCCTCGCGCAGCAGTTCTCCGGTTTTGCGTTCGAGATCGTTGTACGCGCGGCGCAGCGTTGATTCGGCCGGGGCGGTGCCTGCGCGGTCGCGTGCCTGCCCGAGCAGGGCGAATGTCGGCGTTTGGGTGAGGGCCGACGCCGGGTTGGGCGTCAGCAGCAGATTGCCCGCCTGCCACTGGCTGCGTTCGGGGCTCTGCGCGAAGGAATTCTGCGAAGCGACTTCGCGTGTGCGGACTTCCTTGAGTTCCAGCAGCAGTGCGCCGGGCCGTGCGCGATCGTCGATGCGCAGCGTGCCTTGCCTTGCGAGGGTGTGGAGTTGCACATCGCCACGGTCGCCGCTGCGACTGTGGAAGACTTCGATCGCGCCGCCGCCGCGACCGAGCACGGGTATGCGCACTTTGCCGTCTACGAGGGTGGCAGGACCGAGTTTCACAGCCTTGATCGTGAAGTCGCGGTCGCGCGCGTCGACGAAACTGGCTTCGCCGCTCTTGCTCAACTGGTCTGAAATGCCCACCCAGATGATGTCCTGTCCCAGTTCGTTCGCGAGCGTCTTGCGGCGTGATTCGATCCAATTCATGCGCTCGGGCGATGTCTTGAGCGCGGCAAGCTGGCCTGTGGTGAGGAACTTGGGATTGTCCTTGAGGACCGAGGGCACGTTGAACTGCGCGGTGGCACCGTCACGAAAGCCGCCCAGCCCCGAGGGGTCCGCGGCGATCACTTCGTCCAGTTCCAGCACCACCAGCGACGAATCGCTGCGGCCGGGGGCGGATTCATCCGTCGCGGTCTGGCCCGGCGCGGCGCCTGGCGGAAAGAGCCACATGGTGGCGTTGCGAGCGGTCACTTCCTGCACAGGTTCGCCTTTGTCATCCAGGCGAATGGCCGCGAAGTTGGTGAAGATGACCTGATCGACCGCGCCGCCGTCACCCGGGGGTACGCGCTCGGCGCGATCTGCAAAGACGATGGTGTCTTCCAGTCGGACGGGCTTGCCGCGACTGATCTCCTGTGCGAGCAACCGCGACACGTCGACGGTGATCAGCTTCTGCATCTGGAGCAGGAAGCGGGGAATGACCTGCTCGTTGAGGCCCGAGACGATGAGCGCGAGCGCGAGCCCCATGACCGCTGCGGGCATGAGAATGGCCCGGTGCGACACGCCGCTGGCATAGGCCGCGGTGGTTTCATTGCTCGTCGCGAGGCGGTGATACGTGAGCGTGCTTGCGAAACCCGCGGCAAAGGGCAGTACGAATGCCAGCATGGGCACCATTGCGAGCGAGACAAAGATCGCGGCGTCACCCGCTTCCAGCAGACCATCCGACAGCGGCTTGATCGCGGCACCAATGGCAATGATGACGACAAGCACCCCCGCGGAAAGCCCCGTGAGCTTCGCGAGTTCGAAGAAGATCATGCGCCAGAGGGTCCAGGGACTGCTCACATGCACACCGTATGAACCAAACGTGCCGCAGGGAGCCCTGACTTATGATACTGCTTGACAGGGGAGCAATGGATCAAACTCGCGCTGCTGATCGTGTGCCCGCTGCTGGCGGCGGTCGCCATGGTCGCATGGTGGGGTGACGGCAACCATCGCAAACGTCGCTGCGGAGCATGCGGCTACGACATGGCGAACACGAAGTCGCGCAAGTGCCCGGAGTGCGGCCATGAAGCGACGAGCGAGTTCGGCATGTACGGCTCCCGCCCGTATCGCACCGTGATGAAGTGCAGTCTCGTGCTGCTGTGCATCACGCTGCCGGTGCTCATTTGGTGGATGATTCCAGAGAAGTGGAATCGCAAGACGCCGGGTCCGGTTCTCAAGCTCTTCCTCGCCACCGTGCCCGATGCGCCCAAGAGCTCGTCCGGCATTACTACGCCAGCGGCGAAGTACGCCAATTCGTCGGAACCGTGGCACCGTGAGATCTGGGCGGATCAGTCCGCACAGGCTCTGCGTGATGCGACCGCGCTGGTGCGCGCGAAACAGGACGACTTCACTTCAGAGCAACTGGTCGCGCTGCTTCCTGCGATGCGCGAATTGCGCGAGATCAACCGCTCCATCGGCGGTCTTCCGATGAAGGATGCTTGGCAGTACTCGGATGTGGTCGACGATCTCGCCGATCTTCGTCAGCAGGCGTGCGAGAAGCTGCCAGACGGTGGAGACTGCATACGTCTCGCGTGGCTTCTCAGTGAGATCAGTGTTGACGCGGAAATCACACCCTTCGCACATCGGCTGGCCGTGCCGCCGACACTTGTCGTGCGTGTGGCGTTCGCCCATCCCGACCCTGCCATTCGCCTCGAAGCCGTGAACTGGTACGGCCGCCTGCTGCACGTGCAGTTGATGAATCCGAAGTTCACCGCGCCAGACTTTGAGCCGGAACTGCGTGCGGCGGTGCAGGATGCGAACCCCGCGCTCGCCACGCGAGCGCAGACACTTGTGACCTGGGCAGAGAGCTTCGGCGTTCTTCGTCCTCCTGCAGGCGCGCCGCCGCCATGACGCAGACTACACCCGACGCACTTCGACGCGGCCCTGCGGCATGTCCTTGATCGCATAGCCCATGCCAGCAAGTTCATCACGAATGCGGTCGCTGGCCGCAAAGTCCTTTTTCGCACGAGCTTCCTTGCGGGCAACCAGCAGGGATTCGACCTTGGGGTCAGGCATGACGCCTGGTGCGTACGCCGCGATCTCACTCGTGACCGCTTTGGGCACCAGTTCAAGCACGCCCAGCACGCCATCGACGAGTTTGAACGCAGTTGCGTCTTGCGTGCTTGGTGCAGAGCAGGAGCTGACCCATGTGTTGATCGCGGCGATGGCTTGCGCGACGTTGAGGTCTTCGTGCATGGCTGCGGCGAACTCGGCGAGCATGGTGTCACGCGACTGTTTGGCGGCCGGGCTGTCTGCACCGGCGCCTTCGGCGACGCGCCGCCAGCGCTCCACCATCCGAGCGCAGTCCGTCAGGCCCTGCATCGTGAAGTTGGCATTGCTGCGATAGTGCGTGCGGACAAGCTCCAATCGCAGAGCGGCCGGTTCAACGCCCTTCGCGAACAGGTCGCGTGCCGTGAAGAAGTTGCCCTTGCTCTTGCTCATCTTCGTACCTTCGACAAGCAGGAAGCGCGGGTGGAACCAGTGACGGGCGAAGGAGCCCTTGGCTCCGCTGAAGGCGCAGCAACTCTGCGCGATTTCGCACTCGTGGTGCGGAAAGATGTTGTCCTCGCCGCCGCTGTGCAGGTCGATGATCGCTCCGCCCGGCGCAAAGTCTGTCAGACCCAGCGGCGAGATCGGGCTCTGCCCCTGGCGAGTTGCAAGTCGGCCCACCGCCATGACCGTGCACTCGATATGCCAGCCCGGATAGCCGCTGCCCCACGGGCTGTCCCACTTCATGATGTGCGACGCGTCTTCCTTCCAGAGCAGAAAGTCCGCGGGGTGTTCTTTCTGGGCCTGGTTTGCCTCACTCACGCGTCCGCCCTCGCCTGCGCGAAGTGCGTCGAGCGTGTTGCCACTCAGCGCTCCATACGCGGGAAAGCTGGTCACGCGGAAGTACACCACGCGCGAGCCCGTAGCACCGACGACGTACGCATACCCGTTGTCAATCAGTCGCTGCACGATCGCGATCATGCCCGCCACGTTTTCTGTCGCGCGTGGCATGAGCGTGGCGTCGGTGTCGGCATCGATCGCAAGCTTGAGACCCAGTTTGCGAGCATCTTCGCGGAAGCGCTGCTCGTAGAAGCGCGCGATCTGGTAGGGATCACCCGGATTGATGTTCGTATCCGCCGGCAGCTTGCCGCTCTTCTTGGCTTCCGCGATGCGTCGGCCGGCGACGGCCATGCGATCTTCACCCTGCTCGCCGCCTTCCGCGTCGTCGGTCATGTGCCCCACGTCCGTGATGTTCATGACATGGGTGACCCGACGCGGGCCGCGATGGCCACCGCCCGCGCTGGTGATCTCGCACAAGGGCGATTCGAGAAACCGGCGCAGGACGTCGGCCGCCAGAAAACTGCGGAAGTTGCCAATATGGGCGTCGTCGTACACCGTTGGCCCGCACGTGTAAAACGTTACATTGGTCGGGTCCAAAGCGCTGAAGGACTCGATCGAGCGGGAAATCGTGTTGAACAGGCGGAGCGGCATGCGATCAAGCATAGTGCGCAGCGGTAATCACTCGTCCAGCCTCGCAGTTCCGCCCGTCGTGACATCGCGCCGCGGTGACCAGCCCGGAAATCCTTGTCCCTCATCGCATCGCTTTCCGCATGGACCGATTGTGCCGCCCGCCACAGTGGGCGCGGCGGCTTATCTGGAGGCTTGTCAATGCAGCGTGATATGAATACATCGGGCAAGGGATTGGCGGTTCGGTTGGTGGTTGTCGCAGGGCTCGCGCTTTCCGCGGGCGGCGCCTTCGGTCAGGTCGAGGATACCGGCATCCCCGCGGATATCAGTTTCGATCCCAGCGGCACACTCGATAACCCGCAGAACAAGGACGCTGCGGGCGAGCCCAAGATCATCGTGGATCTCAACCCCGCATGGACGCCCGCCGAAGACAGCGACGATGCCCTGCACGCGCGTCTTGCCGCTCGCAACTACCCGCTCGCGCCGGCCCATACGCCCAACTGGTACTACTACTTCAAGACGCGTGTCGCCATGCAGCTCGATCACGCCCGGCTCGCCGTGAAGGTTGACCCCAACATGGCCCCCGAGCAGGCCGCCGCCCGCCTCATCACCGCTGCGCAGCGCGCCGGCATTGTCATTCGTTCCGGTGGCAAGGCGAGCAATGGCTGGCAATTCGTCACCTTCGAGCGCCCCTTCGCCGACGCGGCCGCGGCCAACGCGATGATCGATGATCTGACCAAGCTCAACGAATTCCCCTTCGTCGCGCCCGTCTTCATGAGCGACGATGTCCAGGGTGGTTTCCTCTTCTTCACCGACCGTGTCATGGCTCTCGCCACCAAGCGCGACGCCACCAAGCAGGCTCTCGCGTCGGCCAACAGCCCCTTCGCAATCCTTGAAGAGAACTTCGGTCTCATGCCGGGCGTCGCCTTCATGGGCACGAGCGAGCGCAACGGATACCGCGTCATGCAGCAGGCCAACGCGCTCGCCGAGAATCCGCTCATGAAGTGGGCCCACCCGGCGATGATCTGCTCGGTGAAGTTGGAAGCGACCACGCCCAACGACCCCTTCTACAGCCAGCAGTGGCAGCACAACCAGGCCAGCGACTTCGACATGGACACTGACCTTGCGTGGGACTACACACGCGGCACCTCCGCTGTCGAAACCCTCGTCATGGACAACGGCGTTCAGACCGATCACCCCGACCTCAATTGGGCCAACGGTCGTGACTTCACCACCGGTGTCGCGGGCGGCGTCGGCAACGGCGCTCCCACCGAAGGCTGCGATCACCACGGCACCGCCGTGGCCGGCTGCATCGCTGCACGCATGAACAGCATCGGGGTCGCAGGCACCGCTCCCGGTTCGCAAGTGCTGGGCGGCAAGACCGCCGACGACGTGAGCTGTGCCTCCCCAAGCTGGAGCACCAGCGACGTCTTCGTCATCAACGCCCTCGCATGGGCCGTGGGACAGGGTGCCGAAGTCACCAACTCCTCCTTCAGCCAGAGCAGCAGCGCTGCCATGAGCCAGGCCTATGAAGACCGCGCCGTCATCGACGACATGATCCACATGGCCGCCACCGGCAACGACGGCGCGACGTCCATCAGCTATCCGGCCTCGGCCTCATTCGTCTATGGCATCGGCAACGTCCGCAGTGAAGGCACCCTGAATGCCAGCAGCAATACAGGTGCGGGTGTGCAGTATGTCGCACCGGGCACCGGCGTGCCGACGACCGACCGTACCGGTGCCGCCGGCTATAACTCGACCGATTACGTCAACTTCAACGGCACCAGCGCCGCCAGCCCCCACGCCGCGGGCGTTGCGGCCCTCTTCCGCAGCATGTATCCCTTTGCGACGCGCAGCCAAACCCTGAGCGCCATGAACGCCGGCGCACGCGACATGGGCGCCGCCGGGTATGACACCACCTTTGGCCACGGCAACGTCAACCCCTTCTACACCATCCTCGAGAACAACCCCACCAACGACAACTGCGGCGGCACGTTCTTCAACACCACGCCTTTCAACCCGGCCATCCTCGACACCACCTGGGCCACCGAGCGCGTCTTTGAGCCCCAAGCCAGCTGCGAAGCCAACGGCAGCGGAGAAGTCAGCAGCGTCTGGTATCGCTTCACCGCGCCCACATTCTGCAACCTCTCCGTCAACACAAACGGCAGCACCTACGACACAGTCGTCAGCTTCTGGAACGGCTGCGGCATTCTCGCCGCCAACGGCCTCTCCTTCACCAACCCCTCTCAGCTCGCTTGCGACGACGACAGCGGCACCGGCACCCAGAGCCAGATCGACAACTTCTACGTCGAAGATGGCGACACCATCTACATCAAGGTCAGCAAGTACGGCTCCACCCCCGGCGGCGGCAGCCTCGACTTCAACGCGACCTTCGTTCCCGTCGCTCCGCCCAACAACGCCTGCGTCAACGCCACCGAAATTCCGCTCAACACCTTCGGCACCTACAACCCCGCGGCGTACGACGTGACCAACGCCACCGCGCCGGCGTGCGACGGCAACGACGGTTGTGGCTTGAACAACACCCACTCCGTCTGGTACACCTTCAACGCGCCCTTCGATGGCGAACTCGACATTGACACCGAAGGCAGCACCTACGACACCGTCGTCGCCATCTACGGCGCGACCTGCCCGATCAGCATCAACGGCAACTGCATCACCTCCGCTATTGAGTGCGATGACGACAGTGGCACGGGCACGCTCAGCAGCATTCAGAACTTCGTGGTCAATGCAGGCCAGACCTACCGCATCAAAGTGAGCAAGTACGGCAACGCCACCCTCCCGGGTGATCTCAACTTCAATCTCACGTACACCGAGCCCTCCGCACCCTCCAACGACTTCGCCAACAGCGCGATCGTCCTGAACGGCAACGCCGGCACGCAGGAGTCGCTCGACGAAATCCGCACGCAAGGCGCAACACAAAGTCTCTGCGAAGGTCCCATCTCCTGCGGCGCGATGCTTGACCGCTCGGTGTGGTATCGCATCACGCCCGACGACGATGTGCGTCTCACCCTCAACACCTTCAACTCCAACTTCGACACCGTCATCAACGTCTTCCGCGGCGCGCTCCCGCCCATCTTGCTCAACGGTAACTGCATCAACCCCGCGTACGTCACCTGCAATGACGACGCCAATATCAACACCAGCCTGAGCGAAGTTCGCAATGTCCAGCTCGCGCACGGCGTGACCTACTGGATCCGCATCTCGCCCATCAACGGCGCCAACGCCTTCAATGGTCGCCTTCGCGTCAACTACCAGATCCGAAGTGTCTGCGACTCGATTGACTTCAACCAGAACGGCGTCTTCCCCGAAGACCAGGACATCATCGACTTCTTCAACGTCCTTGCCGGTGCACCCTGCCCCGCTCAGGACTGCAACATTGACTTCAACAACAACGACGTCTTCCCGGAAGACGAAGACATCATCGCCTTCTTCCGCGTCCTCGCCGGCGGCACCTGCCTCCCGTAAACGCGAACCCCGATCCCATAGCAAGCGGCCGGCACACGCCGGCCGCTTGTTCTTTTGCCGAATTCTTCCCGCTCCCCTTCGCAAACTCCCCTCTAGGTGGGTTCGTACATTCCACCATGCCGCCGATCCTTCGCTACCTTCTTCGCCTGGGGCCCACGAACCCAATCGCCGTGCGGCTGGTCCACAACGGCAGCCGCCGCACCAAGCACATGTACATCCGCAGCGCGTATCTCGCGGTGCTCATCGTCGTGCTGCTCTGGTCGCTCCTGCTCGCCACCAGCGGCGGCAACCTCACGTATCAAAAGCTCGCGCAGGCTGGCGCTCAGAGCTTCATCTACATCGCCTACCTCCAGATCACTCTCATCTGCATCCTCGCGCCAGTCTTCATGGGTGGTGCCATTGCGCAGGAGGCGGGGCCCAAGACCTGGGAAGTCCTGCTCACCACGCCGCTCACCGCGGGGCAGATCGTTCTGGGCAATCTCTTTGGCCGCCTGCTCTTTGTGCTTGGCTTGCTCTTCTGCTCGCTTCCGCTCTTTGCACTTACGCAGTACTTTGGTGGCGTGCCCGGCAGCGCAATCTTCGCCAGTTACTTCGTCGCAGCCGGCGCAGCGCTGCTGGTGGGTGCTATCGCGATTGGCCTGGCCGTCAGCCGCGCCGCCGGCAAGCGTGCCTTCTTCGCGTTCTATGTCAGTGTCGTCAGTTACCTCGGCGTCACCATCGCCATCGACCTTGCCCTGCGCAACGCCGGCAAGGGCATGGGCCCGGCGGGGGACGGCGTCACCGTCATGACCTGCCTCAATCCCTTCCTTGCTCTCAACGCCCTGCTCAATCCGACCACCTACCCCCGCGCCGCCGAAGGCTCCTACTCCGGTCTCACCCGCTGGATGCTCGAAACTCCCGTCACCACATGGGTCGTGGGCAGCACGCTTCTCAGCATCCTCTTCATGGTCGCGTCCACCATCACGGTGCGAGTGGGGGGACTGGCCATGCTGGGCGCGGGAGAAGACAGCATCCCGCTGCACCGCAAATTGCTGGGCATGAAGCCCGGCGCCGCGGGCGAACACCGCGCCCCCCGCAGCGTCTGGACCAACCCAATCGCCTGGCGCGAAGCCGCCAGCCGCAACAGCACACCCGCCAAGATCGTCGCGCGATGGATCTTCCTCACGCTGGGCCTGCTCTTCGGCGCGGGGCTCGTCGCGCTCTATCACACCGGCACCTTCACGCACACCACGTTCCGCTTTGCCATCGCCGCCACCCTCAGCGTCGAACTCATCGTCATCGCCCTGGTCGCGATCAACACCAGCGCCACCGCCATCAGCAAAGAGCGCGAAGAAGGCCACCTCGACCTGCTTCTCACCACGCCCATCACCGCCAGTGCGTACCTCTGGGGCAAACTCCGCGGACTGGTCGCATATCTGCTGCCCCTCTGTGCCGTTCCAATTGGCACGCTTCTTATCGCCAGCCTGTATGTCTTCACCAATGGTCTTGGCCGCGAGGGTGGTGTTGATGTCACCGCTGGCGCTCTCACTGTTCCTGTCATTCTGCCCGAAGCGGGGCTGCTCGCCGCTTTCGCGATCATTCCCTTCATGGCCGCCTGCGTCATGGTCGGTCTGCAGTTCAGTCTGGGCAGCAAGGGCACGCTGGGCTCGACCGTCAAGACCGTCGCCGTCGTTGGCATCTTGGGCGGCGTCGTTGGTCTCTGCGCGTATCAGTCCATCTCCAGCATTGCCTTCATCGGTCCCATTCTGGGCGGCATGAGCCCCGCCAGTTTCATCTTCGGCAGTGCATATCCCGACGACGCCATGGCCGCCACCGCCGGTGGCGGCGCCACGGCCTTCACCAGCGGCCGTGTCATGTTCGGCATCGGCACCCTCGTCGGCACCGCGCTTTACGCCGTCATCTGTTATGGCCTGCACAGCAACATGGTGCGAACGTTCGACATGACCGTGCGCAAGTTGGCTGGCACGGGATAAGCCCCATTGGCCGCACACCTGCAAGACACCCACGCAGATCGCACCCGCCTGCGCCTGGCTGTGATCTCCGTGTTCTTCGTGTTGTTCATGTCTTTCCTGCCTTTCCCCGCTACCTTCGGGCATGTCCATCGATCCAGTCGCCCTCATTCGCGCCCGCTTCGCCGACGCCATCGCGCGCGCCTTTCCGCAAGCCGCCGACGCCGACCCCATGGTCGTCGCAAGCAAGAACCTTGAGTTCGGCGATTACCAGTGCAACGCCGCGATGGGCCTCTCCAAGCGCGTCGGCAAGCCCCCGCGAGAAGTCGCCCTCAAGATCCTCGCCGCCGTTGATCTCACCGGTCTGGCCGAACCCCTCACGGAAAAGTCCGTCGCCGGTCCAGGTTTCATCAACATCACGCTTCTCAGCGCGGCCCTCGCCGACGCTGTGACGCGCATGGACACGCCCGCGCTGGGCGTCGAGAAGTCCGCGGGCCCGGAGACCGTCGTCGTTGATCTCATGGGCGTCAACCTCGCCAAGCAGATGCACGTGGGCCACCTGCGCAGCCCCATCATCGGCGACGCCATCGCCCGCATCTTCGAGCGGCTGGGTCACACCGTCATTCGCCAGAACCACGTGGGTGACTGGGGCCTGCCCATCGCGATGGTCACCGCGCGTCTCATGCGTCTCGCGGCTGTTGGCAAGATCGATCTGAAAAACCTCACGCTCGACGATCTCGATTCCGCGTACAAGGCCGCCCAAGCCGAGTGCCAGCGCGAGACAGCCGCTCTCGAACTCGTCAAGAAGCACGGCGCACACCCCAAGCTCCTCGCGGAGATAGACGCGCAGGTCAGCAGCGCGACCGACGCCTTCCTCGCCGCCCGTCAGACACTCGTCAAACTGCAAAGCAAAGATCCCGCGACGTACGCCGTCTGGCAGAAGATCTACGCCGTCACCATGGCCGTTTGCATTGACGTCTGCAACCTGCTCAACGTGAAAGTCACCGACGCCGACTCCGCCGGCGAGAGCAGTTACGCCGATGAACTCGCCCCGCTCGTGGACGAACTGCTGGCCCGCCAGATCGCCGAGCACGACCAGGGCGCGGTGATCATTCGCCTCGACGCGCCGTCGCTCGTGGACGGCAAGCCCGCGTGGGATGCGATCAAGGAACCCTGCCTCGTCCGCAAGACCGACGGCGGCTTCCTGTACGCCACCACCGACATCGCCGCGGTGCGCCGCCGCGTGCAGAAGCTCAAGGCCCACCGCGCTCTCTACGCCATCGACGCCCGCCAGATGCTCCACATGAAGCAGGTCTTCGCCAGTTCGCGCAAGGCCGGCTTCGCGACGCATCCCGCCACCGGCAAGCCCGCCATTCTCGAACACGCCGCCTTCGGCAGTGTGCTGGGTGAGGATGGTCGCCCATTCAAGACCCGCAGCGGCGAGAGCGTGAAGCTCGCCGACCTCATCCGCGAGACGTTTGTTCGCGCTGGCGCCGCCGTGCAGTCGCGCAACCCTGATTTGCCCGCGAACGAACTGGCCGCCATCGGCCGGGCCGTGGGTATCGCCGCCCTCAAGTACGCCGACCTCGCCACCGACCGCACCAAGGACTACACCTTCAGTTTCGATCGCATGTTGGCTTTCGAAGGCGACACTGGCCCGTACCTGCTGTACGCGATGGTCCGCATCAAGAACATCCTGCGCAAGGCCCGCGAGCAAGGCGCGGGCGATGCGTGGCAGACCGCCCCGCTGATGATCTCGCAGCCCGCCGAGAAGCAACTCGCCCTCTCACTGCTCAAGTACCCCGGCGCTCTCGCCGGCGCCGCGACAGCCTGCGAGCCCCACCGTCTCTGCCAGTTCCTCTACGAACTCGCCGGAAGCTACGCGAGTTTCTACGACAAGTGTCCCGTCCTCGCCGCCGACACGCCCGCCACCCGCGACGCTCGCCTGCGGCTGTGCGCCCTGGTGGGCCGCGTGCTCGAAGATGGCCTCGCCGCCCTGGGCATCCCCTCCATCGAGCGCATGTAGTTGTTGTACCGGCTGCCGTGCGATCGCACGGCCAATTCTCCAGCGCTCGTGCTGGCGGTAGTTTTGTCGTGCGTCAGTTGCCCTTGCAACTTTCCGCGTTTTCTGCTACCTTCTGCAGTTCCGCGGGTGGATACGCAAAGGTGGTGCAGCATGGCCAAGAAGATCACGAAGAAGATCACGAAGAAAACCGGCAAAAACGCTTCCAAGAAGGTCACCAAGAAGGCCCCGGCCAAGGCCGCTCCAAAGTCAAAGGCCAAAACTGCCGCGCCCGCCAAACTCGCGGGCATGCAACCCATCGCCACCGGCCGCGGCCCCTCTGCCGCTGAGATCGGCGCTGCGGTTGTCGCGCATCTCAACAGCGGCGCCCATGACGACGCGCCGCTGTGGAACCGTTACTGGGCCAAGGACTTCAGCAGCATCGAAGGCATGGGCGTGAATCTCGCGTGGCATGGCCGTGAAGCCGTGCACGAGAAGTGCCAGAGCTGGATGAACGACAACATCGTGCACGGCTGTCGCGCCGAGGGGCCATTCGTGGGCTCCACCGGCTTTGCCGTGCATATCACCATGGATGTCGAAGAGCGCAAAACCGGCAATCGGCGCACCATGCGCGAAGTTGGTGTCTACACCGTGCAGGACGGCAAAGTCGTGCGTGAGGAATTCATGTATGCGTGACGTCCGGAAAGGCCTAGGGGCTCATGCCCGCACTTTCGCTTGAGCAGGTGCTGCTGCACGCTGAATCGTTGACCGAGAGCGGACGGTCACAGGCCGCCGTCGCATGGCTTCAGCAGCATCGCAAAAAGTTCGCGATGGACCCGCGCCTCAACGCCATGCTGGGCACGCTGCTCGGTTTTCAGGGTGATCTATCTGGTGCGATCATCTGCCTGGACATGGCCCGTCGCGGCGGGCTCACCAGCGATATGGTCATCGCCAATCTCGCCGTCTGCCTCCACCGCGCCGGAAAGAGCGACCAGGCCGAGAAACTCCTTCGTGACGCGCTGCCCAGCGCCGCCGATCCCTTTCGCCTCTTCGTGGATCTTGTGACGGTGCTGCGCGAGTCAGGCCGTGTGTTCGATGCGGCCGCTGAGTCAGTGGCCTTCTGGCGAGCCAGTCCCGCCGACCCTCGCCGCGTTGATCGTGTGAGCATGGAGATGCAGTCGGCCGGCGATATCGATGCCACCGTCGCAGCTCTGCGCGAGATGCTTGATCATCCCGCTGCCGCCCTCCACGCTCGTGCCACGCTGGTCTTCCAACTTCTTTACAGCGACAAAGTGACGCCCGCGCAGCTCCTGCAGGAACACACGCGCGCCGCCGATGCTCTGCAGCGTCGCGTGCCGCCGCTGCCCGGGCCGTTCACCAACGACCCCTCGCCAGACCGGCGACTGCGCATCGGATACTGCTCACAGGACTTTCGCAACCGCAGCGCGGGGCACTTCATCGAGGGCATCGTCGCGTCGCACGATCCCGCGTTGTTTGAGGTCTGCTGCTACCACAACACGATCACCGAGGATGCCCTCACCGCCCGCATGCGCGGTAGCGTCGCTCTCTGGCGCGATATCAGCAAGCTCGACGACTACGTCGCTGCACGTCAGATCCGCGCCGATGGTGTCGATGTCTGGATAGACCTGACAGGCTGGACGGGAATGGGCCGCATTGGCATCTGCGCTGCCATCGCCGCGCCGGTGCAGGCGACATACATGGGTTACGCCTGTACGACCGGGTTTTCGTCCATCAACGCTCGCTTCGTTGACGCGCTCACCGACCCGCCCGGCATCGCTGATGCATGCGCCAGCGAGCGCCTGCTTCGGCTCGATCCGTGTTTCCTGGGCTACACCCCGCCCCACCACCTGCCGCCCGTCGCGTCAGGGCCCGCTTCCGCCGACCCCTCAAGGCCCATCACATTCGGCAGTTTCAACACCTATCAGAAACTCTCAGATACCTGCATCGACCACTGGAGCGCTGTCCTGCGCGACATGCCCGACTCGCGCATGCTCATCAAGAACACACATCTCCAGCACCGCCAGCCGCGAGAGAAGCTTCTCGCCGCTTTCGAGCGTCGAGGCGTCGCCTCCTCTCGCCTTGATCTCCGCGGCGAGACGCCTTCCGTCGACGCTCACCTCGCCACCTACGCGCAGATCGACATCGCCCTTGACAGTTATCCCTACCAAGGCACCACAACCACGATCGAAGCTCTCATGATGGGTGTGCCGGTCCTCAGCATCGCGGGCCACGCCCATCACGCTCGCGTCGGTGTCAGTTTGCTCCACGCCATCAACGAACCCCATTGGTCCGTCACCACCGTTGAAGCGTTCGTCGCGCAAGCCCGTGACTTGGCAAGCGACCGTGCGCGACTCAGCGATTTGCGGCACACTCTCCGCCAGCGGGTGCTGCAGTCTCCGTTATGCGACGTGAAGAGCGTCACTTGCCAGCTTGAGTCACATTACCGCGCCCTGTGGCGCGAGTGGTGTGCCGCTCGCGGCTGATCACCCCGGTGGAACCACCCCCCCTTGACGAGCCTGATATATTGCCGATTCACCGGTCTCGTCCGCCGGTTTGGCTCGATTGGTTATCGGGGGCAACGCTGTTTCGTCCAGTCGCTGGATGAGGAGTTCCTATGCGCGGAGTCTTGCTCGCAAGTCTGCTTGCCCTGACCATGTGCCTTCCCTCGGCACATGCACAAGAGATGTCCCTCGACGGTCGCTGGTTCACCGTTGACGCTCTGCCTCCCGAAGTGGAGAACGCCACCCCCTGGATCAGACCCTCCAAGGGCCACCAGGTGCTGCTCGATGTCGAGTCCATGAAGCGCACCCTCATCGCCGCTCCGCTTGAGCACGTGGGACAGGAACCCATCATCGTCTGGTTGCCCAAGCCCGACGGCTCGTTTGAGCGCTTCCGCGTCGTTGAATCGCCAATCATGCTGCCTGATCTCGCCGCGCAACTGCCCGATGTCAAGACCTACGCCGGACAAGGCATCGACGATCCCCACGCCAGCGTGCGCTTTGACATGACGCCCGCGGGTTTCCACGCCCAGGTCTTGAGCGTCAACGGCGCGTACTACATCGATCCCAGCACGCAGGGCAACACCGACTACTACACCAGTTACTACAAGAGCGATTACGCCCGTGCCCTCGCGAACGCATGGCGCTGTCTTGTGACCGACACTGGCGAGCAGATGCAGCCTCCCGCCGGCGGCTTCTCGCCGCGCGTCACCCTCAGCCTCAGCACGCTTCGTCTCGCCGTCGCTGCCACCGCCGAGTTCACCGCCTTCCACAGTCTTCCCAGCGATACCGACGCGGTGAAGCGGACCAAGGCCCAGACTGCCATCACCACGCTCATCAACCGCGTGAACGGCATCTACGAAAACGAACTTCAGGTCCGTCTGCTCCTCGTCAACAACACCGGCATCATCTACACCAACGCCGCAACCGACCCCTACACCGACAACGACGTCAGCCAGATGTTCAGCGTCAACACCGCCACCATCAACGGTGTCGTGGGCGCCGCCAATTACGACGTGGGCCACGTCCTCGGGCGCACCGGCAGCGGGGGCGTTGCGGGTCTGGGCGTCGTCTGCTCCGCCAACAAGGGCCGCGGCGTCAGTTGCTTTGATCCACCCATCGGCGACCCCTTCGCCGTCGACTACATCGCTCACGAACTGGGTCACCAGTTCAGCGGCCAGCACACATTCGCCGGTTGCAGTGGCAACCCTGGCACGTCCGGCTGGCGCTTCGAGCCCGGCAGCGGCTCCACCATCATGGCCTACGCCGGCATCTGCGGCCCCGACAACCTGCAGAGCAACAGCGACCCCTTCTTCCACCACGAGAACATCCAGGGCATGCGAGCCTACATCGCCGGCCTCACGTGCGACGGCACCCTCGCCAGCACCAACAACATCCCGACGCTCACCGCGCCGGGCCTCACGTACGTCATTCCCCAGCAGACTCCCTTCGCCCTCACCGTGACCAGCGCCGCCGATGGCGACGGCGACCCACTCACGTACAGCTGGGAACAGAGCGACAGTGCAACCGCCACGACCGCTGTCGCGCTCTCACAGGGCGACCTGGGCACCAATCCCATCTTCCGCCCGCGTGCCCCCGTCACCAGCCGCACGCGCTTCTTCCCCGCCCTCGACGACGTCATCGACGGCACCCGCGACGCCGGCGAGTTCCTCCCGCAGGCCGCTCGCACGCTCTCTTTCCGCGCAACCGTGCGTGACAATCGCATCGGTGGCGGCGGCGTCGCTCTTCAGCCCGGCGGTGCAGGTGCAGAAACCCGCGTCACCATCAGCACCGCTGCCGGTCCCTTCACCGTCACCAATCCCACCGGCAATCCCATCCTCAACGGCGGCAGTCTCTTCTCGCTGACGTGGAACGTCGCCAACACGACCACGGCGCCCGTCAACTGCGCGAATGTCGAAATTCTGCTCAGCACCGATGGCGGCGTGACCTTCCCCACAGTGGTCCTCGCCAGCACGCCCAACGACGGCGCCCAGTCAATCACCGTGCCCAACGTCTCCACCAATACCGCGCGATTCATGGTGCGCGCCGTGGGCAACGTCTTCTTCAACGTCAGTCCCGCCTTCCGCATCAGCGTCCCCGCGCCACCCGCGCCCACCAATGTCGCCGCATCGCCCAATCCTTTCTGCGTGGGCCAGTCCATCACCCTCACCGCCACCGTCGGCGGGGGCGAAACCGTCGATTGGTTCCGTACCGGCTGCAGCGGCACGCCCGTCGGCACCGGAACTTCTCTCACGCTCCCGACCCCTCTGGGCGGCACCTACTTCGCCCGCACACGCCGCCTGAGTGACAATGCCACCAGCGCCACCTGCGCCGCCATCGTGGTGGGCATCAACACCGCGCCCACGACACCCACCGGCGTCGCGGTCAACCGAAACAACTTCTGCTCAGACGACCCGGGCACCATCACCCTTAGCGCAACCGGTGGCACAGGCATCACCCTGCGATGGTTCGCCGGCGCGTGCGAGACTGCCAGCATCGGCACCGGCAGCGCCCTCATCATCCCCAGCCCACAGACCACCACCACCTACTTCTGCCGCTGGGAAAATCCCTGTGGCAACTCCTCCTGCGCCAGTGTCACCGTGACGGTGAACCCCGCTGCGGAGCCGCCCACGACCATCTCCGTCAATCGCACGTCCTTCTGCGCCACTGATGCCGGCACCATCACGCTCAGCGCATCCGGCGGGTCGGGAACCTACGAGTGGTTCGCAAACGCCTGCGGCACCACGCCCGTCGGCACCGGTTCGCCGCTCGTCATTGACAGCCCAGCCGTCAGCACCACGTACTTTGTTCGCACCACCGCTGCCTGCGGCCCAAGTTCCTGCCTCAGCACAACGGTCGATGTCGGCGTCGGCAATATCGACTTCAACAACAACGACATCTTCCCCGAAGATCAGGACCTGCTCGACTTCCTCGACGTGCTCGCAGGTGGCGAATGCACCACCTGCGACCCCATTGACTTCAACGGCGACGGGGTTTTCCCTGACGATGGCGACATCGTTGACTTCCTCGCCGTGCTTGCGGGCGGCGGCTGCTGATACCGCGTTTGCTGACAAGCTGAGCCGATTCGGCCCGACCAACTCACCAAGTGCGCGAAAGTTCGTCTTCCGCGCACTTTTTCGCATCACTCGTTCGTGTCGTGCGAACAAGCCCAGCCGGCACGGATGCTGACTGGTGTTCCCACTGGACAGTCGTTCGCTTATTCGGACCTGTTTCCCGGCGCGCACTGCCGTGGCGGCACAACAATGCTCGTGTCAGTTCGATCACCCGCTTCGTGAGTGCGTTCGCGAGTCGCGCGGTGCCTGAAACTGTGAAAAGGTTTGTGAGACGGGTGGAGACGGCCCAGTCGCCGTGTCGATTCATCGGAGAAGGATTGGATTATGCGGAAACTCATCACTGCAGCAACGTTCGCTCTCGTCGCCTGCGCCGGCTCGGTCCAGGCGCAGAATCTCACACTCTCCACCACGCGCGTTGCGACGGGCATGGCACGGCCCCTCTATGTCACCGCCCCCGTGGGTGACAACAGCCGCCTGTTCATCGTCGAACAGCGCACAGGCTCAGTCGCGCCCGCCACCGGCCGCATTCGCATTCTCAATCTGCCCAGCAACACCCTCAACGCCTCCGCGTACCTGAGCGTCGGCAATCTCTCCGCGGGCAGCGAGCAGGGCCTCCTTGGTCTGGCTTTCCACCCTGACTTCCTGAACAACGGCTACTTCTACGTCAACTTCACCCGCACCGCTCAGGCCGGTATCAGCGCGGGTTCCACCCAGATCGTCCGTTACCGCGCCAACGCCCCCTTCGCCACCAGCACCACCGCCGATCCCGCCAGCGCCACCCCCGTGCTCACCATTCTCCAGCCCGACGCCAACCACAACGGCGGCTGGATGAGTTTCGGTCCCGACGGCTTCCTGTACGTCGCGACCGGTGACGGCGGCTGCGCCAACGACGCCACCTGCGGCGGCACCGCCCCCAGCGTCTTCCCGCACAGCGCGGGTGGCAACGCTCAGGACCTCACGCAGAATCTGCTCGGCAAGATGCTCCGCCTCGACGTTGACGGCGTTGACAACATCCCCGGCAACGCCGACGATGACGCCTTCCCCGCCGACGCTGAACGCAACTACGCCATTCCTCCGACCAATCCGTTCGTCGCGACGGCGGCAGACGACGAAATCTTCATGTTCGGCCTGCGCAATCACTGGCGCAACAGCTTCGACCGCGCCACCGGTGACCTTTGGATCGCCGACGTGGGCCAGGGCGCTCGCGAGGAAGTCAATCTTGTCCGCGCCGGTCAAGGCAGCGGCTGGAACTTCGGCTGGCGCTGCATGGAAGGCAGCCGCTGCACAGGCCTTTCCGGCTGTACCTGCAACAGCGCAGCCCTGCGTATGCCCATCATCGAGTACGGACATGACGCCGCCACGGCGATCGGTCCCACCACGCTGCTGGGCTGCTCCATCACGGGCGGCCACGTGTATCGCGGCAGCGCGATTCCGTGCCTGGATGGGTACTACTTCTTCACCGACTACTGCACCGCCAACATCCACACCTTCCGCGCCGGTCCCAACGGTGAAGTCCTCGATCTCGTCGCTCGCGGCCAGATGAACCCCAGCGGTCAGGCCATCACCAATGTCGTCAGTTTCGGCGAAGACAACGCCGGCAACATGTACATCGTCGACCAGACCGGCGGCGAAGTCTACCGCATCATCTCCACCGGCTTCACCGGTCCCGACTGCAACAACAACAGCCAGCCCGACGCCTGCGACATCCGTCTCGGCGTCGCTGCGGACAGCAACAACAACGGCATTCCCGACTCCTGCGAAGTCATCCCCTGCGATGACATCGACTTCAACAACAACGGCGTCTTCCCCGAAGATCAGGACGTCGTCGACTTGTTCGACGTCCTCGCCGGCGGCTCCTGCGCCCTGTGCAACGACATCGACTTCAACAACAACGGCGTCTTCCCCGAAGACCAGGACATCGTTGACTTCTTCAACGTCCTCGCCGGTGGCGACTGCCCGTAACCACCGGTGCGGCAGTTGTCCAACGCCACAGTTCCACCCAAAACAAAGAACGCCCGAGGCAGCCTCGGGCGTTCTTTTCATTGTGCGCTCCGGCCACGTCTTCATGTGGCCACGTGCTCACTTCACTCACTGCGGCGACAGCGGCGCCAAGCCCGGCGGCAACGCACTCTCCGACTCCGTCGGCGCAGCCGCCTCAGGCGCCTTCAGCATGTCCGCCATCAGAGGCCGCAGATTGCCCACCTTCCAGTCAGGCAACTGATACGCCCAGGGCGAAAGGCGTGCGTGCAGCTCGCCCGCTTCCTTGGCAATTGCCGTGATCGTCTCTTCGCTGGGCGCTGTCGCCCCCTCCGTCAGCGGTGCGGCGTTGTCTTTGTCATACGTCACCGCGATGTTCACCCACGTCTTGCCGTCCGCCGCCACACAGCGCACCGTGAACGTCATGCCCTGATACGTCGTGTACACCGCTGTCGCCGCCTGCGAGAAATCCAGCCCCTCCGCCTTGCGCACATCATCCAGCGACACGCTCGCCAGCGCCTCAAGCACTTGCTGCGGCTTGTCAGCGCTCACAAGTTCGCGCCCTTCGGGCTTGTTCGTCAGCGCGGGCTCCGCCGTGGGCGTTGCGCGCTCAATGCTCACGATCTCGCCTCCCGGGTGGCTCACGCTCACCTTCCAGAAGCGGTCGCTGCCAAACGCCAGCACCTCGCGCTTCATCCAGTCCACCGGCTCGAGCCCAGCGTTGAACGTGCTGCGCACCAGATAACTCTTGCTCCCATCCGCGGGACGCACAAACGTCGCCGCCTTGTCACTGTCCCAGTTGGCCGCTTCCTGCCGGTTCCCCACGATCAGCCCGGCGATCTTTCCGCCATCCGCCTTCGCGAGTGTCACCAGCGTGCCCTTCGCGCCCGTTTGCGTCGCATCTTCCACGCCCAGCCGCGCGTACAGCTCCGGGTTGCTGGTCTTCTCTTCCACAATCTCCGCATCAATCACCCGTCGCACGAGTTCGCGCACGCGATCATCCAGCGCGGGAAAGTTGTCTCGTGACGCAACCACCCACGCTGTCCCCTCGCGCGCGACCTCCACCTTCTTCTCACCCTGCTGAATCGTCACACGCGCCACGTCCGCCGCGTTGGCATCCGCGAACAGTCGCGCGGCGCTCGCCGCCGTCGCCGCCGGCTTCTCGCGCTGCTGCACGACATACGCAACGCCCGCAAGCAGTGCCGTCACACAACCCACAACCGCCACAATCTTGGTGTTCATGTTCGCCTCAACTGAGTTCCGCCGCGCCCTGCGCGGCATGCACCCATATTTTTCGCGCCTTCCGCCTCGTTCGCAACTGGCTGCAATCGCCTTAGCCGCGCTGCCACACCATCGGCAGCATTGCCGCCTGCTCTGCACCATCCACAAGCGACAGACTCGTCGCCAATCCCGCCGCAGAAGCGTCATTCCCGCTGATTTCCCTCAGCCACCGCTTCGTCGCAGCCATCGCGTGCGCGGGCTTGCTCGCCAGTTCACGGGCCCAGCCAAGCGCCCGCTGTTCGCACGCATCGCGCGTTGCCTCACTCGCATGTGCAAGTCCGATTTCAACGGCCCGCCGCCCGCTGACCAGCCCCGTATCCAGCATCCGCGCTCTCGCCGCGCCGTCACCCACCGCCAATCGCAGCGCCGGCCCCGACACCGCCGGCGAAATGCCCAGCCGCAGCACCGGATATCCGATCTTCGCGTCATCCGTCGTCACAACCACATCGCCCCCGCACAGCATCGCGCATCCACCCGCTATCGCGCCTCCGTGGGCGCTGATCACCACCGCCTTGTCACTCGCCCGCATCGCGCTCACCACCTTCGCCAGTCCCGTCAGCAGCGCAGGCAGCACCGTTGCGTCGTCCTTGCACAACGTCAGATCAAACCCCGCGCAGAACATCTCCCCTTCGCCGGTCAGTACGACGACCCGCACCGCTTCATCGCGCGACATCTGCTCCACCGCCGCCAACACCTCATCCAGCATCGCAGGCGTCATCGCATTGCGCTTCTCGCTCCGCGCCAGCACAATCATCCCCACCCCATCATCAACACGCACCTTCACCACACGCGACTCCTCTCTGCGTCTCTCCGCTCCTTCTCCGTGCCTCCGCGACCCGCCTCACCACTCCCCTTCGATCATCTTGTCAATCGCCTTCGCCAATCCATCTTCGTTGTTGGTCGCCGTGTGCCGCTTCGCTGCCTCGCGCACCTTTGGCACTGCGTTGCCCATCGCGATACCCAGGCCCGCCCGCGTGATCATCGCCATGTCATTGACTTCATCACCAATGGCCGCGATGCGCTCCGGCGACACGCCAAACCGCTTGGCAACGTGCGAAATTCCGCTCCACTTGGTCGCTTCCGCATCAAAGAGCTCGATGATGTGCATCAGCCCGCGCGCGTGGTGGGTCGCTTCCTTTGGCGCAACCACCGCCGGAAAGTTGTGAATCACCCCGCGCTCACCAGCGATGCGTGCCAGCGCGTCTTCAATCTCATGCAGTTGCCCGCTGGGTGCGCACGCTCCCACGCGCACCGTGTGCTCGGGGTGTTCGTCGTGCCGCAGTTCATCCAGAAACTTCGCCCGCACGCTCATTTTGCTGAACCACCACTGCGTCACCGGGTCCAGCGCGACCTTCTGCGTGCCTTGCACCACCAGGTATTCATATCCCGCCTCACTCGGATCCTTCAGCACCAGCGCCGCGTGCTGCCGCTCCAGCAGTTCGTTCACCGCCGCCTGCACCAGGTCCGCATGCATGCTGAAGCGATGCAGCGTGGTGCCACTTTGCGCTTCCGCGATGATCGCCCCGCCCGCGACCACCACCGGATCACTCTGGCGAATCTGCTCCAGCACGTGCTTGCATTCCACCCAGCCGCGCCCGGTGCACACGATCACGCGCAGCCCGGACCTGCGCGCCCGTTCAATCGCCGCGATGCTCGCCGGCGACACCGTCCCGTCACTGCGCAGCAGCGTTCCATCCAGATCCATCGCGAGAATGTCATACTTGCACGTCACGAGCCAAGCGTACGCCCCCCCTGTTTCACGCCCTGCTCTTCTCCGCGGTTTCACGCGAGCCCAGCCATCGTCCCATGCGTGTCGTCCGCACCAAAGGCCACGTCGCGATCGCGCCGCCCAGTCCGGCGATCAGCACGATCACAAACTTCACGCTGTAAGGCCAGTCCACAAAGTGCAGCGCGAGGATCATCACGCCCTGCATCGGCACATGCACCATGTACACCCAGTAACTCGCATCCGCGATGCGCGCCGCCCGCTCACCCATCCACTTGCCCACCGGCCGCGCCAGCATCAGTATCGCTCCGATCGAGCACCACCCCAGCAGTGTCGCGCCGCATGCAATAAGCCATCTGCTGCCGTCATCGGTCTGCCCGCGCATCCACGCCGCCGCCGCGGGCAGATACATCACGGCGCCAATCAACGCGCCCAGCGCGCACACATCCACCAGCACGGTGCGCGCCTTGCCTTCCAGCGGCCGCGCCGCCCCGTACATCACCAGCCCCAGCAGGAAGTACCCGCTGAAGAACATCAGTTTGGGCCAGTCAGGCATAAACCCGTTGCGAAACGCCAGCAGCACGCCCGGCTTGATCATCAGCGCGCCCACGCACACGCTCGCCGCGGCAAGCATGCCCAGTGCCGTCCATGTGCGGTTCAATGCCACCCGCTTGATGCCCACGCGCCGCGCCACCCACACCGCCCCCGCCAGCACGCAGGCGTAAATGATCAGGTACTGCAAGTACCACAAGTGCCCCAGCCCGTACAGACTTGCCTGAATGTGCTTCGCAAATCGCACATGCGCGATGTGCGCCCACTCCGCCTCGCGCTGCACCACCCAACCAGTCGCCCAGAGGAAGTACATGAAGATCAGCACCGTGCCCATCCCCACCAGCATGGGCACGCCCAGGCGCTTCACGCGCTCTTGCACAAATTGTCCTGCTTCCCGCCGTGCAATCGCCCGCGCCGAGAAATACCCCGCAATGACCGAGATCAGCGCAACCCCGATCGCCCGCCCCGTCCACACCACGGCGTCATACGTCCAAGGCTCCCCGCTCGCCAGTGTTTCCGCTCGCGTCGTCCCCCGCGCTCCGTAGCCACGTTCACGAATGATCCACAACAACCCCGGCATCGCAAACAGCATGTACGCAATCGCCGCATGCAGCGTCGCCACCACGCTCATCCCCACAATCCGGCAAACATCCCACGCCGGGTCGCGTGCCGCCACTCGTCTGGAGTTATCCGCCGTCTCTTGCACACGCAACTCACATCACACCAACCCGGGCTGGCACAATTCCACATTCTGTGGTAGGCTGTGCGTCATGGCAAGCCCACTCCGGTCGTCCGCTATTGTCG
>VYMG01000084.1_pt1 | contig 43602 bp, 33 predicted proteins | sample 5115261 | NCBI WGS metagenome assembly VYMG01 (sample SAMN12291781, study PRJNA351875) | freshwater metagenome | isolation source: freshwater lake | place: USA: Michigan, Wintergreen Lake | collected 2013-08-08
GGTGTGTAGAACTGCCCCTTGCTCTCGACATTCTCGGCGACGCGTACGAGTACCTCATGCGGCACTTCGCCACCGAGAGTGGCAAGAGCAAGGGGCAGTTCTACACACCCGCCGAAGTCAGCCGTGTGATGGCCCACCTGCTCGGCATCCGCCACGCCAAAGTCTCGAACAACACCACTGTCTACGACCCCACGTGCGGCTCCGGATCGCTTCTGCTCAAGGTCGGTGACGAAGCGGCGCACGACAAGTCCGTCAAGGTTACGCTCTACGGCCAGGAGAAGGACTTTCCCACAGCCGGCCTCGCCCGCATGAACATGGTCTTGCACGACCAGCCGGGCGCCCTCATCCAGGCTGCGAACACGATCACCAACCCGCTCTACAAGGACGGTGACGCCCTCAAAACCTTCGACTACGTCGTCGCCAATCCACCCTTCAGCGACAAGCGGTGGTCCACTGGGCTTGATCCGGAGCATGACCCATACGGCCGCTTCAAGCACTACGGCGTACCGCCGCCCAAGCAAGGCGACTACGCCTACCTGCTCCACATCATCGCGTCGCTCAAACCCAGCGGCAAAGGCGCCTGCATCCTCCCCCACGGCGTGCTTTTCCGCGGCAACGCCGAGGCCGTTATCCGCAAGAACCTGATCACCCGCGGCTACATCAAGGCCATCATCGGCCTCCCACCCAACCTCTTCTACGGCACGGGCATCCCCGCTTGCATCGTCGTCATCGACAAGGAAGGCGCCGCCGCCCGCAAGGGCATCTTCATGATCGACGCCTCCAAAGGTTTCATCAAGGACGGCAACAAGAACCGTCTCCGCGAGCAAGACATCCACAAGATCGTGGACACCTTCACCCGCCAAGCGACCATCGAACGCTACAGCCGCACGGTCCCCGTCGCCGAAATCGCCGACCCCAAGAATGACTACAACCTCAACCTCCCGCGCTATATCGACAGCACCGAGCCCGAAGACCTCCAGGACATCGACGGCCACCTCCGCGGTGGCATTCCCATCCGCGACCTCGATGCTCTTGACCGCTACTGGCACATCATCCCCGGCGTTCGTTCAGCGCTGTTCAGAGACGCTGATCGCCGAGGCTATTGCCACCTCAACGTCGAGCCCGCGAAGATCAAGACGACTATTTTCGAACATGCCGAGTTCACGGCCTTCAACGACGCCGCCACAAAGCTCTTCGCCAAATGGAAGGCAAAGAACACCTCTATCCTCCGTGACATCGGTAAAGGCACCAAACCCAAAGCCTTGATCGAGCAACTCTCCGATGACCTACTCGCCGCGTTCGTGAAGGCCCCGCTACTCGACCCTTACGACATTTACCAGCACCTACGCGATCTCTGGTCCGAGTCGATGCAAGACGATGTGTACCTGATCGTCGCCGATGGCTGGGTAGCAAAGACGCGTCGCGTGTTGGAAGAGGTCAAGTCCGGCAAGAACAAGGGTGAGCTCAAGGATAAGGGTTGGACGTGCGATCTGATTCCTAAGCAGTACATCGTCGCGCGATTCTTTGCGGACAAGCAAGCGGACCTCGACGCCCTTCAAGGCCAACTCGATGCCGTTAGTGCACAGATTGACGAACTCGCGGAAGAACACAGCGGCGAGGATGGTGTGTTGAAGGACGTCTCCACGAGGGCGGAAGTGGAGGAGGCCTACACAGAGTCTCTCATCGAGATCTGGAGCACGGAAGACAAACTTGCCTCTGCCAGGTACCACTCCCTGTTGAGCGAAAGCGAGCGACACGCTTCTGAACTCCGCGAACTTTCCGAAAGCGATCACATCTCCGTCCTCAAGGATGGAAGGGGAAAGTTGACGGCCAAGAGGGTGAAGGATCGTCTGGCTAGGACCGACGACAAGACCGAGAGGCGTGCACTCCAAAAGTACCTTGACGTTGCAAGCGAACACAGGACCAAGGTCAAGGTCGCCGCAGAGCTCATTGCCGAAGTTGACGCTCGCTATCGCGATCGACTTCAAGCCACTCCTCTGCCGGACTCGTTGGCAGATCTACAAGTCTGCGTGCGATACATGGAGCTGCTTGACAGGCAGGCGACCCTGAAGAGTGAATTGAAGGCCGCAGACGAAGCTCTCGACAAAATGGCGTACGACAAGTATCCGAAGCTCAGCGTCAGCGAGATCAAGACTCTCGTGGTAGACGACAAGTGGCTCGCCGTCCTGGGCACGAGCGTTCAGGCCGAACTTGACCGCGTGTCGCAGACGCTCACGGGCCGGGTGCGTGAACTGGCCGAGCGGTATGCGACGCCGCTGCCGGCGTTGATGGATGAGGTGGAGACGCTGTCAAGCCGTGTGGATGAGCACCTGCGGCGAATGGGGGCTGTATGGAAGTGAATCAGCCCCGCCACTCGACGGCTCAGCTCGAAGACACGCCAGACGGATGGTTTGTCAAACCACTGGGTTCGCTAGGCCAGTGGTTTAGCGGTAGCACGCCAAGCATGCGAACTGATGCTTATTGGGGTGGCGATACCCCGTGGGTCAGTCCCAAAGACATGAAAGTGGCGAGGCTTTACGACGCCATCGACCATATCACGGCGAAAGCAGTCACAGACGGCGCTCGGCTGCTGCCCGTTGGTTCGATCGTCATGGTGATTCGCGGAATGATCCTTGCTCATTCATTTCCAGTGGCCCGCGTCGAGCGCCCACTCGCCTTCAATCAGGACATAAAAGCTCTCGTCGTCGGCAAAGACATCAGCAGCGGATTTGTATTGTACTGGTTGATCTCTAACGCCAACGCACTCCGGCAACTCACGACTGACTCGACCCACGGAACCAAACGCTTACCACCGGAGACTCTGTATCGAGTGCCCGTGCGGCTTCCCAAGACACTTGAGGAACAAACAGCAATCGCCGGGGCGTTGAGCGATGCGGATGGCTTGATCGGTGCGTTGGATCGGCTTATCGCCAAGAAGCGCTACCTCAAGCAGGCCGCCATGCAGCAACTCCTCACCGGCCGCGCTCGCCTGCCGGGGTTCAAGGGGAAGTGGAAGCTCACGAGGCTTGGCGGCCATGTCAGCTACCTCTCGCACGCCACGCACGCGAGAGCCGTGCTGCTGTCCGAGGGAAGCGTTCGATACCTCCACTACGGGGATGTCCACGCCGCACCGTCGATCTGGCTCGACCCGCGGACGACGCCGATGCCGTTCGTGCCGGAACGACTCGCCGCACGCTTCGACCGTCTGGAGTCGGGCGACCTGGTCTTTGTGGATGCCTCTGAAGACCTCACGGGCATCGGTAAGTCGGTCGAACTTCGCGGCGTTGAAGGCATGGAGATCATTGCCGGTCTTCACACAATAACCGCTCGCTTCGACAAGTCAGTCCTCGCCGACGGTTTCAAGGGCTATCTCCAGTTCATGCCGCCCTTCAAGACGCAGCTTCAGCGGCTCGCCGCGGGCACCAAGGTCTACGCATCCAACAAGTCTCACGTGTCGAGTGTTGAGATCGAGCTTCCGGGCGTTGACGAGCAGGCCGCGATCGCTGATGCCCTCAACAACATGGCGGCAGAGATCGCTGGTCTGGAGGCCCGTCGAGACAAAACCAAACTCCTCAAGACTGGGATGATGCAAGAACTGCTGACCGGGAGGACGCGGCTCGTGAAGCCGGAGGGCGTCGCATGCTGAACCGCGTCGCAAAGTTTATTCTTGTGTCCACGGCTCTTTCTCCAGTGCTCGGAGCGGTCGCGGTCAATCAGATCGCCAACGGCAACGAGTGGAGTGAGTGGCTGCCGTGGCTCGCATCGGCCGTACTGCTCGGTGTCATTTGCTGGCTCATGCTTGGCGTGGTGACCAAGCGGTGCCAGATCCAGAGTGTGAAGGTCAAGGAGTTCGAGCGAGACGACAAGGAAGTGGTCGGCTTTCTCTTGGCCTATTTGCTCCCATTCCTTTCATCTAAAGATATGGCGTTCGAGGGTCAATGGCTGACCGGGGCGTATGTCCTCTTCCTATTGATTCTCGTATTTGCGCACTCAGGCTCTCTTCACTTCAATCCTGTCATGGGGCTTTTGGGGTACCACTTCTACTCTGTCACGGATGATGATGACGGTCCCAAGCTGCTGATCATCAAGAAAGAGCTTCAGCGGCCGGGAGAGACGTATCGAGTAGCCATGCTCGCACCATGCATCTGTGTCCACCTTCCGGAGAAGCCATGATCCGCGACCTCCAACTTGCCGCGATTGTCGCTGAAGGCGCGGAGCGCCGACTCCTACGCATTCCGATGACGCAGGAGCTTCAGACGCAACTGAGCGAGCAGTGGTCAGACCAGCTCGACGCGTTCAACGACGACGTGGAAGAGGTGGACTTCGATCCGGGCTTCATAGCCGACGAGCACCACCGCTTCAAGGTCAATGACTTCGTGACCCCCGAGTGGCTCAGCCCCCACAACAGTCGGAGCATCATCGCTCTGGAGCGTCTGGATCAACACGAGAACCAACTGGAAAGAGTTCGGGGCATTGCCGGGTTCGCTCAGGTCGATGGGCGCGAGGTGGTTCTGTTCCAGAACTTCACGCGCTCGCACATCATCGAGCCCGGGCGGTTCATGTTCATCGAGAACGGGACGTTTCAGTCCGCAACTCGACGTGGTTTGACGCTGGCCGAGCGCCTCGCCGCAGTGCTCTACGTTGACGACAAGCGACTGGTGTTCGCCAACTTCCGGTCTGCCAACGTGATCCTTCCTCTGGCGGACCTCTACCGAGAAGCAAGCGAGGAAGAGGTACGCGAAATCCTTGCTCACGACAAACTGGCGGCGGAAGACCTCGCCTCCACCGTCGCGAATCCAAGCCAGTGGGCGCGGAAGCATTTCGCCATGCTCCGGGACTCAACCGTGCTCGATGACTACACGCCCGCCCAGCTGAGGAATCGTGCTCGAAAAGTCGGGGTCACGATTCGAGTGCAGGCCGGCAAGCTTGTCTTTCCGGCGGACAAGACTGAGGCGAAAAGGCTGCTCCAGTTTCTGAGCGAAGAGCTTTTCCGCGGGGCGATCACTGACACCTTGTACGCGACCAACTCCAAGCGCGCCGCGGAGTGAGCCGAGCGAGACCAACGCCATGAAGATCTCCACCATCCTCGACCACATCGACAACGGCCACATGGCGCTGCCCGAGTTCCAGCGTGGGTATGTCTGGAACCGCGATCAAGTACGCGGGCTGTTCGACTCACTTTACCGCCGTCACCCTGTCGGCGGGCTGCTTGTCTGGGCCACAGAGTCCAAGACGGCAACGCACCGCGGGGATGGGCCACTCGCTGCAGGCGTGGTCAAGCTCCTGCTCGACGGGCAGCAGCGGATGACCACTCTGTATGGTGTGGTACGTGGGCGACCGCCGCAGTTCTTCGACGGTAACGCTCAGGCGTTCACCGGCCTGTGGTTCAATCTCGGTACGGAGGTGTTCTCGTTCCACCAGCCGCAGCTCATGAGAGATGACCCGCTCTGGATCGACGTGACGGCGATCATGAAGAAAGGCAGTGCCGGGATCGGCGAGCACCTTGCCCGACTCAGCGCCGATCCGACACACGCTCTGAAGATCGGCGACTTTGTCGGTCGGCTGACCCGCCTGCTGGGCGTGACAGACATCGACCTGCACATCGAGGAAGTGACCGGCGCTGACAAGACGCTGGACGTAGTGGTGGACATCTTCAACCGCGTCAACAGCGGCGGGACCAAACTCAGCAAGGGCGATTTGGCTCTCGCCAAGATCTGCTCCGACTGGACAGATGCCCGCGACACGATGAAGACGAAGCTCGAGCACTGGAACAAGGCCGGGTACCGCTTCAACCTCGATTGGCTTCTGCGGTCGGTGAATACGGCCCTCACGGGAGAAGCCAAGTTCCAATTCTTGCACAACAAGACCGCGGCGGAGGTGCAGGACGGCCTGAAGCGTGCCACCAAGCACATCGACACCAGCCTCAACCTCATTGGCGGCCGGCTCGGGCTCGACCACGACCAAGTGTTCTTCGGCCGCTTCGGCGTACCGGTCATGGTGCGGTATTTGGACCAGCGGAAGGGCCAACTCGATGCGAAGGAGCGGGACAAGTTGCTCTTTTGGTACGCACAGGCCGCCATGTGGGGCCGATTCTCCGGATCGACTGAGTCATACATCGATCAGGACCTTGCCGCCCTCGAAGGCGAAGACGGTGGGCTCGACAAGCTGTTGGAGCAACTTCGGCTTTGGCAAGGTGGGCTTCGGGCCGAGCCCGGTCACTTCACCGGTTGGAGTCTTGGTGCCCGGTTCTATCCGGTGCTGTACCTGATGACTCGCATGGGCGAAGCACGCGACTGGGGCACCGGGTTGCCGTTGAAGGCAAACCTGCTGGGCATGATGAGCCGCTTGGAAGTGCATCACATTTTCCCGAAGGCACAGCTCTACAAGCGCAAGCACAAGCGGCCGGAGGTGAACGCCCTCGCCAACTTCTGCTTCCTGACAAAAGACACCAACCTCGACATTACCGACCGACTACCGGAGGAATACTTCCCGAAGGTGGAGAAGGCTCATCCGGGATCACTCAAGAGCCAGTGGATCCCGATGGATCCCGAGCTGTGGAAGATCGACCGCTATCGCGACTTCCTGGAGGCCCGCAAAGTGCTTCTTGCCGAGGAACTCAACCGCCGCATGGCAGAGTTGCTTCACGGCGACACCAGATGGCTGGAGGGCCCGACCGCGTCCGTCACGCCTGTGACAGCCTTGGTCAGCGGCATCGCGAGCGAGGAGGAAGAAGCGGAACTTGAGGAGCTGAACGACTGGGTGGAGGGGCAAGGCTTGCCGCGGGGAGAGCTCGGTTTCGAAGTTTCCGATGAGACGACCGGCCAGCAGCGATTGGTGTTCGACTTGGCGTGGCCGAGCGGGCTGCAGGCGGAACTGAGCCAGCCGGTGGCCGTCTTGCTCAACGAGAGCAATGAGACGCTCGCGACCGCGAGTCAGGCCGGGTACCGATGCTTCACGAGCATCAAGAAGTTCAAGTCGTACGTGCGTCGGGACATTCTCGCCGCGGAGCCCCAACCATGAGTGGCATCGGCACATCGGAACGCGACACGCAACGTCGCGTGCTCAAGCTCTTCCGTGATGAGCTCGAGTACCGGTATCTCGGCGACTTGAGCGAGCAAACCGACAACAGCAACATCGATGAAGGCATTCTGGCGACGTATCTGGTCGGGGCCGGGTACAGCAACGAACAGGCCCGGCGCGCGATCTACCTTCTGAAGACTGAGGCCAACAACCCCAATCGCAGTCTGTACGACAACAACAAGGCTGTGTACAGCATGCTGCGGTACGGCGTCCCGGTCAAGGTTGAGACGGGCCGAAACGCAGAAACTGTCAAGTTCATTGAATGGGAGCATCCCGAGCGAAACGACTTTGCGATCGCTGAGGAGGTGACTCTACTTGGCAACCATGAGCGTCGCCCGGACTTGGTGCTGTACGTGAATGGCATTGCGATCGGCGTCGTGGAGCTGAAGAACAGCCGCGTGAGCATCGGTGATGGCATTCGGCAGAACCTGTCGAATCAGCGGACAGAGTTTAATGCGTGGTTTTTCAGCACTATCCAGTTCATTTTTGCTGGCAACGATTCGGAGGGGCTGAAGTACGGCACCATCGGAACAGAAGAGAAGTACTTCCTGCGGTGGAAAGAGGACGAGAGCGAAAACAGCAGGTTCAAGCTCGACAAGTACCTGCTCAAGATGTGTACGAAGTCGCGTCTCATCGAGCTGATGCACGACTTCGTGCTTTTCGACGGCGGTGTCAAGAAGCTACCGCGGGTTCACCAGTATTTCGGCATCAAGGAAGCCCAAAAACACGTCAAGGCCTACAAGGGCGGCATCATCTGGCACACGCAGGGCAGCGGCAAGAGCATCGTGATGATATTGCTCGCCAAGTGGATCCTTGAACACAACCCCAAGGCCCGCGTGGTCATCGTCACTGACCGCGATGAACTCGACAAGCAGATTGAACAGGGGTTCGTTGATGCTGGAGAACCAATCGTCCGCACGAGTAGCGGACGCGATCTCATGGCGCTACTAGAGCAGCCAAAGCCACGGCTGCTCTGCTCGCTTGTCCACAAGTTCGGGCGAAGGGGCGTGGACGACTTCGAAGCGTTCATTAAGGAGCTCCAGTCGCAACCCCGCCAGACTTTTGGTGAGCTGTTCATCTTCGTAGACGAGTGCCACCGCACCCAGAGCGGGAAGCTCCATCGCACCATGAAAGCGATACTGCCGGAAGCCGTGTTCGTCGGTTTCACCGGCACGCCTTTGCTCAAGGCCGACAAACAGACCAGCCTGGAGGTCTTCGGTGGATACATTCACACCTACAAGTTCAGCGAGGGCGTCGAGGACAAGGTCGTGCTGGATCTGGTCTACGAAGCCCGCGACATCGACCAGCGTCTCGGTTCGCCGGACAAGATCGACGCATGGTTTGAAGCGAAGACGAAGGGCTTGAACGCCTGGCAGAAGGCCGCTCTGAGAGACCAATGGGGGACGATGCAGAACGTACTTAGCTCCCGGTCTCGCATGGAGCGAGTCGTTAGCGACATCGTGTTTGACTTCAGTGTCAAACCTCGGCTTTCGAACCAGCGGGGTAACGCGATCCTCGTCGCGTCGACCATCTACGAAGCTTGCAAGTATTTTGAGTTGTTTCAGAAGACCGTCTTCAAGGGCAGGTGTGCGGTCGTCACCTCATACAACCCGCAAGCGCAGGACGTGACGCTCGAAGAAACCGGAGCGAACACCGAGACCGACAAACAGTTCATCTATAGCACCTACAGCATGTTGCTCAAGGACGTACACCCCAAACCCGGTAAAACCAAGACCGAAACCTACGAGGACCTCGTCAAGGACCTCTTCAAGAAGCAACCCGCGAACATGCGCCTGCTGATCGTGGTAGATAAGCTGCTAACCGGGTTCGATGCGCCGTCATGTACCTATCTCTACATCGATAAGTCGATGCAGGACCACGGCCTGTTCCAGGCGATCTGCCGAACGAATCGCCTGGATGGAGAGGACAAGGACTTCGGACACATCGTGGATTACAAGGACCTCTTCAAGAAGGTTGAGAAGGCGATCGCGGTCTACAGCTCGGAACTGGACCAGCCCGCCGACGGCGTAGACCCGCAAATCCTGCTCAAGGAGCGACTTGCCGACGGCAAGGAACGTCTCGATGCCGCTCTGGAGGTGGTGGACTTGCTGTGTGAGCCGGTCGAGCCGCCAAAGGGCGAGCTGCAGCACATCCGGTACTTCTGCGGCAATACCGAATCGCCCCACGCCCTGAGCGAACACGAGCCGCAGCGGGTGGCGCTGTACAAAGCTGCAGCGGGGCTCATGCGTGCTTACGCAAACATCGCGGACGAATTGCCCAGTGCCGGCTATTCGGAAGCGGAAATCGCGTCCATCAAGAGCCGTGTTGAGCGGTGCGTAAACCTCCGGGAGATTATCCGTCGTGCTAGCGGGGAGACGATCGATCTCAAGGCGTACGAAGCCGACATGCGGCACCTGATCGACACGTACATCGAAGCCGATGAGCCGAAGAAGATTTCGCCCTTCGATGACGTTCCCCTTCTCGAACTCATCGTCAAGAGCGGCATCGCCGAGGCAATCAACAGTCTGCCCGAGGGGATTCGCTCGAACAAGGACGCCGTTGCGGAGACGATTGCGAACAACGTGCGCAGCAAGATCATCAAGGAGCATCTCAACGACCCGGCGTACTTCGACCGCATGTCGCAATTGCTGGCGCAGATCATCGCCGACCTCAAGGCGAAGCGCCTCGACTACGCGACATACCTGCGGCAGATCGCTGACTTGGCCAAGCGAGTTCAATCCGGTAAGTCCGACGATACAGCACCACAGTTGAACACGCCCGGTTTGCAAGCGATCTACAACAATCTCGCCCCATCACACGGCGATTCACAGCAAGGTGGAGGTCCTGATCATGCAAGACTGACTCTCGCTTTGGCCATTCACGATACCATCCGACGGGTACGGCCAGACGATTGGCGTGGCGTGGACGCGCGCGAGTTGCAGATCAAGGCGGCCATATTGCCGTTGTTGAACGACAACGAAGCCGAGGTCGAGCGCATCTTCGCCATCATCCGGAAGCAAGGTGAGTATTGAACGTCGAGAGGATAACTCTCGGGTCTGTGTCGGTGGACATGATCCGGAAGCACATCAAGAACGTGCATCTAAGTGTCCATCCTCCGACAGGTCGCGTGCGCATCGCGGCCCCGCACGACATGAGTGTCGCGACCATTCGCCTCTTTGCGGTGGCAAAGCTCGACTGGATCAAGCGACAGCAGCGAAAGCTCGCTTCACAGGACCGCGAGCCGGCCAGAGAGTTTCTTGACCGCGAGGGCCACTACCTTTGGGGCCGTCGGATGCTGCTCCGGGTGATCGAAGCCGATGCCGCCCGCTCTGTGCAAGTGGGTCACTCGGCACTGGTGCTACGGGTCCGCCCCGGAGATTCGACCGATGCACGCAAGGAAACGCTGGCGCAGTTTTATCGAGACCAGCTCAGAGTCGAAGCGACTCCCGTCATTGAGCGATGGGAGTCGCGACTCAGAGTTCATACCCGCGGCCTATTCGTTCGACAGATGAAGACGCGATGGGGAAGCTGCAATCCCGAGGCGCGGACCATTCGGCTCAACACGGAACTAGCCAAGAAGCCCCGCGAGTGTCTTGAGTACGTCATCGTCCATGAGCTCGCGCATCTGCTTGAAGCTACGCACGGAAAGCTCTTCGTCGCCTTGCTTGACCAACACCTGCCACATTGGCGGGACACTCGAAAGTTGCTCAACCGGTTGCCCGTCCGGCATGAGGTTTGGTCAGACGTCCTCAACGCAACTGCCGCGACCGGTTGAAGCGGTACTGGGTCATTTCTCAGCCAGTCGTCAAAAGCCCCGCAATGTCTAACCATACTGGCAGATCAACTCTATTGCACCGCACCGAGCGCCTTTGCCTGACGCACAAATGTGGGTCGGGAGATCCCGAGCAGTCTCGCGGCATTCGACTGATTTCCACCGGACTCATCAAGTGCCCGTTGAAAGAGCTGCTTGCGGACGGACTTCAGCACGCGCTCGATCTCGAACCCGGGGCCAAATGCGAGAGCGGCGAGCGCGTCGGTTGATGGACCTGCCAGCTCCGACCGTCCGATGGCATCCTGAACATCCGCCACCGTCACCTCGTCGGCCTGGACGCCGGAGGTTTGCAGGATGGACCGTGTGACTACGTGCTCCAGCTCACGAACGTTGCCGGGCCAACTGTGTGCTCGCAGCACGCGGTCCACACCCTTGCCAAAGCGCTTTGGCCACACGATGCCATCGCTCTCCATGGCCTGTCGGTGTTCGCGGTTGAACACCTCAAGGAAGCGCTCCGCAATCGGCATGATGTCCTCTCGCCGCTCGGTTAATGGTGGCACTCGGATGGTCAGCCCGCTCAGTCGGTCGAGGAGGTCCTGCCGGAACTGGCCGCGTTGGACTGCGAGTCGCAGGTCGGTGTTGGTCGCGGCGATGATCCGCACATCCACTTTCACCTCTTCGACGCCTCCTAGAGGCTGGACCCGCCCGGTCTGCAATACTCGAAGCAAGAGCTGTTGCGCCGTCGGTGGCAGATTGCCCACCTCGTCGAGGAAAAGCGTGCCCCGGTCCGCCTGCTGATACCGGCCCTCAAAGTCCTTTTCGGCGCCTGTGAAAGCCCCTCGCTTCCAACCGAACAACTCGCCGATGGCACGCTCTCCGACGAGCGTGCCGCAGTCGACGACGACCAGAGTCCCGGCGGCTTTCCGAGGCGACGACCCGTGGATGGCCTCGGCAAGCGAGCTCTTCCCAGAGCCTGCGGGCCCGGTCAACAGCAGCGGGAACGGATACCGGGCGGCCTGCTGGGCGCGGAGCTTGATGTCCTTGATGGCTGCCGATTCACCCACCAACTGCTCGAATCCCGGCACCAGGAGCCGGGTCTCTCCCGAGAGCACGCGTTGGAGCAGGCGCGAAGGCTGCACGCTCATCAGGTCCGTGATCGAGATGCTCAGCGCGGGCGGGAGCGAGAGCGGTTGAACACCCTGCTCCTTGCTGCTGATGAGCAGGCGGGCTCGACCGCCCAGCGCTTTCTTCCGGACGATCCAGACAGCGGTCATCACGGGCGTACCGCTGCTGGCGTTGATGCAGTCGCCCTCGTCTTCCGGCTCGTCCTGGAGTTCGCGATCGACCTGGCTCCACACCCAGGCGAAGTCCATCACCCGGTCATCCGCCTCGGGGATCTCTCGCAGGTCCACCGTCACGGAACACCCGGCCGCCTGGAGCTGCTCGTTGAGCCAATGCAGGAACTCGTCGCGATCGGCGATGGGGGTCCGCGGGCCGTCGCCCCAAAGCAGCACGAGTCGGCGAGGCTTCTCTCGGGTGGCGATCGACACCAAGGCGCAGCCTTGATCCGGCTGCTTGCGTGCTCGGAAGTCCGTTCCGCCCAGCCACGAGATCATCGTCCCCATGAGTGATCCTTTCAGGGGATGGTAGGACGGACACTCACAGACTGTCCATTTATGGACATATTTCGTTCATATATAGACACTAGCAAGCGTTTCCTGCTCAAATAGCGTGGCTTTTTCTTGGCACGGCGGTTGATTATGGACGGGTAGCGACTTGGAGGCAAAAACGATGAACCAGACCAGAGTGCAGTCCACCCGCTCAGTCCAACGGCAAACGTTCCGCCAACAACTGGAACTCTTGCGGGTTCAAAATGCGGCCCGCGCGTTTGAACGGGGACAACAGGCGTCAGAACTGCGGCATTGCGTCGCCCAGACGACGCACCAAGAGACCGCCCGCGCCTTGAGCAGACTGAAGCAGGCGGCCCTGCGGACGGCGATCGCGATCGCGCCCGATGCCGTCCGGGTGGGCATGGATGACGACTTCCACGTTGGACTGCTCAGCGTGGTGTTCCCCGGTCGCGGACGCCTGCACCTTCCCCCGACCAGTCTCGACTCCGCGGCATGAGTCCCGCTCGCGCGTCCCCTCCATACACACAGTTCCACACCGAAGCACACCCATGCCCAGAACACCGACCATCCCGATCCCGGAGTCGTGGCGAGCCCTTGGGCCGCCGACTGCACAGTCGGACAACGTCCAAGCCCCTCGCATCGCTCTGGCCTTCTCGGACAGCGGCAGCGCAGCGGCTCGGCTACGTGAAGCCGGCCTCACGACTGCTGACGTGTTTGCCGACCTCCTCCGCGGTGTCGTCATCCGACGCCGTTCACCCGAGATCATCGACATCTTCTCGACCGAGTACAAGCTCCTAGTCGCGCAGAGTCCCGCTAAGCGGAGCGGCCAGCCGACGCTCTTCGTCCGGGCCATCGACCCACCCGGCGAGAACGCCCCGGCGCCCGTCTGGCGTCCCGCCGACGTCGAGATCTGCCCGCCATGGGCAGAGCAGCCCTGCGACGCGTCACAGCTCCTCGCCTACCAGGAGCGGACGCTCGCGGCCGACGCTGCCATGTTCGGCCCTCCGTCGCTCCCGACGTGGCTGACCGACCGGAGTGCCTTGGCGTCGAAGCTGGAAGGCGAGTACGGACCGTTGCGTGTCCTGCTCCAGACCCTGCGCGACCGCAACGGCCTCGGGCAGGCCGACGCGGTCTCGGGCAAGGTTCTCGACATTGGCCACGCCGAGGATGCCGACGAAGAGCCCGCTTCCGCCCTCGTCGTGATCGAACTGTCAGCGGAGACGAACGCGGACGACCTCGATGCATTCGTGCAAGGAACCAAGGTCGAGGTGCAGCCCGTCGATGAAGACGGCAACCTCGCGTCATCGCGCCTGATTGCCGAACTCAAGCAGGTCACGCGTGACCGGCTGTGGTTTCGCTGTCGCAGCACAGCGGGCTTGCTGCCGCAGGGAGCCGTCCGGCTGAAGGCGATGGTGGACTTCGACAAGAAGCACCACCAGTTCGCCCTCAACAAGTTCCTCGGAGGCGCCATCGCCGGCAACTGGTCGGCGCTCGCCTCGCTGCTCACGGACCCCGCCCAGCTCAAGCACCACCACCGCGACGACCGTGTCGACCTCAACATCAGCGCGGGGCTCGACGCCGACCAGCGTGCGGCCGTCGAAGGAGCCGTGAACGCTCCGCACGCGTTCCTGATCCAAGGTCCCCCGGGAACGGGCAAGACCACGGTCATCGCGGAGATCATCCGACAGTGCACAGCGCGAGGCGAGCGGGTGCTCCTGGTCGCCCAGCAGCACTCCGCGGTCGACAACGTGCTGGACCATCTCAAAAAGTCGGGATCGGATGGAGTCCTCTCCGTGCGCCTCGCGTCCAAGGAGTCCCGGAGCAAGGTCCACCGCGACCACCAGGACAAACTCTCGGCCGACCCGGAACGGTACGGTCAGGAAGTGCTGTTCCCGGAGAAGCGACGGGCGGGGTTCATCGACGCCCGGCAGCCGCAGGACCAACAGCAACGTGTTCGCACCATTCGCGATTCCTGGTTCGCAATCGTCCGGCGGGCGGACACCGAGGAACCTCGGGGCCGAAGCGGGGTGGTTGAGCGGATCGGCGAGGAGATTCTGGATTGCATCAACCTCATTTGCTCCACGACGACCGGCATCGGCGGTAACCTGGACTGGCGTGAACAAGAGTTCGACACCCTCATCCTCGACGAGGCGAGCCGCGTCACGGACGCCGAGTTCCTCATCGGCGCCGTTCGGAGCCGTCGCTGGATCCTTGTCGGGGACGAGAACCAGCTTCCACCACACGTCAACCACCTCGACGAGCACTATGTGCACGCGATCCTCGCACTCCGCAACGCAGGAGACTCCCCCGATGAGAAGGGTCTCCGGACGTCCGTGTACGACCTTGCGCGAGCCTGGGAAGAAGAGGACAGCGAGCGTCGCTTCCGGGCAGACAGCGTCTTTCAACTGGCGTGGAGGCTCGTGCAGGAAGGACATTGGCCGCGTCCATGCCGGGAGCACGCCGACCGGCTCGTGCAGCGGTGCGACTCCGAATCGACGGATGGTCAGCGTGGCGTGCTTCGCCTGATGATCGACGCTCTCCAGGGCAGCTTGTTCGCCCGCGCAACAGCCGCTCTTGGCAACGACCCTCGGTTCGTGAAGGCCTTGACCCGCCAGCGACGCTCCGTGAGGGAGATCGCCGAGTTAGTCAACGCGCCAGTTTACCAGGGAAGGTACTGCACACCGGACGACAACGACGTGCAGCCGCTGCTAGCAGGTCCGTTTAACGCTCCTGTCACGTTCATCGACACGGCCCCCTACGGACCGAGAGCCTTCGATACGCAGCGAGGGACCGGCTTCGTCAACGAGTGCGAGCAGGCCATCGCGTGCGAGGTCCTTCGGACCTTCGCCCAAAGCTTGAGACAGGCTGGCCGCAGAGCCTCAGTGAGCGTTCTGTCGACATACAAGGCCCAGGTAGAATCAATTCTCAAGCGACTGGAGGCGGAGGCATTTATCCATCCGGCGCGGACCCTGCCCGTGTCATCCGCTCTGAAGTTCGAGACGTTCGGGGCGATCGACCGAGTGCAGGGACGCGAGAGCGACCTGGTCATCCTCTCGTTCTGCCGCGCACGGCCGCAACGCCCGACACCCGACTACGGCCTGTGGCTGCAGGACCTCCGCCGCCTCAACGTCGCCGTCACGCGTGCCCGCAGGGCGCTCGTGCTGATCGGGCACCTGCCCACACTGAGCCAACTCGGGTCCGAGGGTTCCGCGGCCCGACGTTTCTACGACCACCTGTTCGGACTCGTGCAGGGGGGCACGGCGGGTTATTCCCTGACCCGCGTCCGACTGCCGAGCCGTCAGCACGGGAGTCCCCGATGAGCACCACCACCATGCATCCCATCGTGTCGCTCTTGAGCGAGTGCGGGCCCGGTCCGCGTGACATCCTGGTCGTGGAAGAGACGCTCCTCCCCATGCTCCTTCTCCCCGATGTGCCCGTTGTGCTCCGGGATGTTCGCGAGCCCATCTCGATCCTGCAGCGGTTCCTGTTGCAGGCCGCTGTGGATGCTCGGATGCTTGATTTGCACGATGCCCAGCAGGCCACGTCGATTCCCCTCTACGCGCTCCGGACACTGTCGTGTGAGTTTGCGCAGTCCGGCCTGTTTACGCGTGAGAGCGTGACCGACCGCTTCACGCCCAACGACGACCTCTGTGGCCGTGCCCTCGCAACCAATCGGGTCGAGTTGGAGAAGCCAAGTCGGCTCCATCTGCTCTTCCTGCCCGAGTCGAACGAGCTCGTCGCGCTGCAACGCGACGACACCGTTCGGAAGTTCGTCAATACGCTCCAAGCCTGCACTCCAGATGCCGGGTACCCGACGCCCGGGCTCGAAGGCCGTGGGTTCTATGAGTTCCTGCAATCGCACATCGAACGATCCGCCGTCGCCGGCCTGCCATCAGACTTCATCCGGATCGAGCCACTCGCCACGGCACCAACGATTCCCGGCGACACTACCGGTTCGACCATGCCCGCGTCGGTGCCGGCCTTCCGCGTCTCGTTCACGGTGACGACGGGCGATACGCACCCGCGTTGTCGCCTCAGGCTGCTGGCGGCCCGCAAGGCCAACGAGATTGACTTGTCCGCCGCCACAACGACGATCGCCACGACCGCTCAACGGGCGACACTATCCACGCTCCCCACTGCATCGCTCCCCGCCCTCGCGAACCTCGGCATGCCCCGTGACGCACAGGGCGAGCTCGTCTTCGAGTCCCCCGTGCGGGCCACCGTACCGCTCGATGCGTGGAGTGCCAGGCTGGTCTCGGCCATGACATGGTTGACCCGGCCGCACCCCGTCCGAGTCCAGCAGCCGGAACTCTCCCTGACCACACGTGCATCGATGTCCTTTCTCGCATCCGACGAGGTCGCCGACCGCCTGTTCGCGATCGACGAGGCGACGCTGGCGGTACTGAACGCACCGACCGCCCCGACACCTCAGTCGCTGCGTGCAGCGGTCGAACGCTCGGGGCGGGGGGTTCGGGATGGTGACGTCACGGAACGACTTTGGCAGCGTCGCGAGTTTGCCCACGTTCACTCCATTCGCGCTCACGAGGACCTCTTTCATGACTGACTTTCTTGACATCGGCAGTCTCCATGTCTCCGATGGGTTCTTCCTTGGCGGTACGGACGCCCCGGCCCCGGCGCCGTTCCGAGCCCCGCGTGGACGCACCGTGTTTACACGGCCTGGGACCGAGGCGTCTCTCCGAGACGCCCTCTACGACCTCGTCGACTCGGCCACACGCAAGCTGTTCGTTTGCAGCTTCTTGCTCGACGACCAGGGGCTCGTAGAGCGGCTCTGCCGGAAGGCCGACGAGCTCCGCGGCGGCGTGTACGTTGTCACCGCACTCAAGGACGAATGGCTCGCCAGCGCCTTCGCCGACCCTGACGAGGCGACGGGCAGGCCCACCAAACACCTCGTGGAGCCGCTCGTCGCCGCGGGCGTACAGGTGCGCGGCTGCGAGAACGCTCATGCGAAGTTCGCGATCGCCGATGACCGCGACGCCCTGATCTCCACGGCGAACTTCGACACACGCGGCCTGCTTCACACGGGCGAGGCTGGGGTACGGCTGTCCGCTCCCGACGAAGTGCTCAGGCTCTCGCGGTTCTTCTCGCGTCTGTGGCTGTCGCGCTGCGAACTGGAGATGCCTCACGACCCGTCCGAACGTTTCACCGTCAGGAATGCCAAGCGTCCTGCGCATCCGCCGACTGTGCCCATCGCCGACCTCGACCACGACGGGAGCGTCATGTGGACCGACGGCAACGAGCACCTGATCGCAGAGTCGATCGGCAGGACCGCCGATGCTGCCCAGCGGAACCTGGTGGTCGCCACCTACGACACGCGGGGCCTGGAAAGGCTCCACGAGCTTGTGCTGGACCCGTTGACACGTGCTATCCGCCGTGGAGTCCGCGTCCGGCTACTCACCCGCATCCGCAATCCTCGCCGGGCCACCCGAGACTCCCTCCGCCGCCTGGCGGCGATCGGTGTTGAAATCCGCGGTGACAGCACGAACCACGCCAAGTTCATCGTTGCGGACCGCGAGAAGGGTGCCCTCTTCTCGGCGAATCTGGACGCCGAACACGGCCTCACAAGCGGCATCGAGGTCGGCGTGACGGTGAGCGGGGAGGACGCCGGAAGCCTGTGCGGCTATTTCGACGAGGCGTTCCATCACCACCAGAGCGCCCCGTTTGTCGACCGTCCAACGCACAGCCACCTTGACCGCCAGCTTCGCGCGGCATTCCGGCGGCCGTGGGGACCCGGACGCGAAGTAACGGTGCGTTGCGACCGGACTACGTGGGACAGCTTCCGTAGCAACGTCACGCTTGGTGACCCGGTGCTGTATCAAGTGAGTGACCGGGCGCTGATGCTCTTTGCTGCCGGCGAGGCGTACATCGTCAAAGTGACTGACGGGTCGATGTCCCGTCTCACACGCGGCAAAGGACCCACAACTAATCGCACATCGGCACAACTGCTCGACCAATGGCTGTCGGGCCGAGATGCATCCGACGATGCTCGTGGCATCTTTGCTGGGGTGATCTGCCCCACGATTAACGCAACCTTCACTACTGTCTCGAAGAACGCGGTGCCAACACCAGGCAAACCCGCATGATTCGACGTGAATGTTCCGGTCGCTACATGCGGCACCGGTCGTACGTTCGTTGCAATCGTGGCCAGAAGAGCGAGCCGCAGACGCATCGTGTCGGGACAACGGGGCCGACCCCGCTTTCTGTCTGATAGATGTGATGGAACCGCCGCGACCAATCTCCCGGAGCGACGTCTTGGCTTCATGGACGATCAGGATTCCTCACCAAGATACAGCGCACTGCGAGTTCAGACCATCATCGCTTCCAACTCCGCCAGATCCATCGTGAAGTCGAACACCATCTGGATGGGCTCCGCACCCTTGCCGAAGTTCTCGTTGTAGCAGTCCACATCTCGCTTAAGCTGGGCACAGTCCGCGACCACCTGTTGGCGACGCTGGGCGAAGGCGATCTCCATGTGCTCGCGGGGTGCGGTCCGCAGGTCGGCCCAAATGGTCTGCTGTTCGCCGTTGAGTTCACGGCGGGCAGCGTGCTTGGCTCGAACCCTCCGGCCTTGGCGATCGGTAAAGTACTCCTCACGCATCGCCTTGGCGATGTCATCGGCGCACCGGTCGATCGCCAGTTCCCGCGGGGGCGACCACCGGCCCGTGCGGACGGCCCAACTCGCCATGTCGTGAGCCGTTGACGGCCAGGCGTTCCCGGCCTTGCGATACTCTTCGACGATCTTCTGCATCTGCTCGTTGTACGTTGAAGCCATGGTGTGAGCTCCGCTCTTAGTCGACATGGGGCGTCATGCCCCAACCGTCATACAGAACCGTCTCCAGGAAGGTCGCTCGGACCTTGACCAGGGAGGCACGAAGATTGGCGAATGGAATCAGCCTTCGGTGATGGAGTTGGCCGACCACAAGCCCCGGATGGATCTTCTGGACCGCAGCAAAGCCGTCAATCTTCTGCTTGGAGAAGAGCGGCTTGACTCGGCGGATGAAGTTGTCGAACTCGGCATCCGGAACAAGGAACGACGACGCGAAGCGATTCGCGGCGACTTCTTCGAGGGGCTTCTTCGCATCCTTGGAGTCCGCATCCGAGTCCACGACGAGATCGATATCGGGCGCGAGCTCGCCGTCACGACCGTCACCCGCGGCGACATGCCCGAGCTCGTGCATCAAAGTGAACCAGAAAGAGTCGATCCGGTCAAACCGAACCGACAACGCAACGGCGGGACTCTTGGCGTCGAGCCAGAAGCACGCACCATCGATCCGAGTCTCCGGCAGGTGCTCAACGACAACGCAGCGAACTCCAAGAGATGCCAGTACCTTGGGCACTTGCCGTACATCGTCCGGATTCGCGAGCAGCGGTCGCAGTCGAGATACCTCCGACTTGAACTCGCTGGCATCGAACTTTGAGGGCTTGAGTGTCAGTGCGAGTTGACGGGCACGGAAGAGCCAGGCCTGCTGAGCCGGTGTGAAGTCCTCGCCGTACGAAGTGCTCTTTCGAGCGGCGGCGGCGAAGAAGTTCGGCCTCGCATCCAGAGAGTCCATGGCAAAGAACCGCTTCACCCGTGACTCCATCACCTCGACGTTGTCCGACTCGACGATCCAGCCGCGACGGACCATCTCCTTGATTGGGGCGGCCGAATAGAGACGTGCGCGACGCGAGACGCTCTCGTCGGGCTTCCCAAGCCGGTGCAACTGATAGGCCGCCTCAAGATTGAGCCAGACCTGAGCACTGGTGCCAAACGCCTCGCCAAGCTGCTGGGCCGTCTCTGCCGTGAGCGTCTTCTTGCCGGCGATGAGCTCGCTCACGAGACGCTCGGGTCGTCCCATGATCTCCGCCAGGTCACGCTGCTCCCAGCCGCGGGCCTCTAATTCATCCTTGATGAACTCGCCGGGCGGAAACGCCTCAACCGGGATGGACTCCTTGCTGCTCATGCTGCTCCTCATCAGTGGTAGTCCTCGACACTCATCACCACAACCACTTTGCCACCCACGTCCGCTTCCAGCTCTAGGATCAGCCTCCATTGCTTGTTGAGTCGGACAGACCGCTGGTGAGCCCTGTTGCCCTTGAGTTTTTCGAAATGCAGAGACTTCATCTCGTACAGGTCCCGTTCGTTCGTGGCGGCCCGGATGAACTGGAGCTTCTTCCGGTAGCTCCGAACGACATCGTCGCCAAACTCCCGAGCTCGGAAGGTCGGGTCGGTCTCAAGCCGTCGCAGCCGGTCGTCGGCGAAACGGACATCCATGGTCAAGTCTAGCGGGCAAATCGGAAAAGTCAAACGATAACTTTACACATGGTGTAAAGTCATACATTAGCTACGCAAACAGCGTTGAGCGGTTCGTCCGATAGGGCAGATCCAACGGTTTCGCAGAGCCGCACGCCGGACCAGAATTGAAGAGTGCGCCGCCGGTCGTACGTTCGTGTCAACCTTGACAAGAACCTCGGGGCGGCAGCGCATCGCGGTGTTGGTCAGCGAGACCGAGTCCGCTTTCGGGCTGACCGATTCGGAGGGACCGCCGTGGCCGCTTTCGCGGAACGGACGGTTGGCTTCCGAGACGGAGTTGATGCGGGAACCTGTGCAGCCGTGTCCGCCGGTGAACTCTCGGTCAACGATGCCCAACTCTTCGGAGTCGGAATGGCTTGTGCCGCCTCCGTTTCGATTGCTGGAGCGTCGATGCCGAGGAGTTCGCAGACCTTCCGTGCGTCCGCGGCCTGCTCAGTCACGTGGTGCGTGTCCGAGCCGCCGAGTCTGCGTGACCAGACCTGTGTCACTTCGCGCAGAGCTGCCACGACGGGAAGATCCGTGGAGCGGTCGAGGAGTTCCTCGTACCGCTTCCAGGGTCCGTCATCGTGCTCGCGGTCGGCCCGTGTGGACGTGCCGAACGCGAGCACCAAGGCCAGCGGGTTGAACCGCTTGGCCGCGGCGTCCGTGCGGGTGGCCATGGCGGCCGTGGTCTTGGTGATGGCTTCGGGCGTCAGGGCCCGGAGGAACTCGCTGACCTTGTGTACCAGGAACGCGTCGCGGCGCTTCTGGAGTCGGGCCTTCCGCTCGGCCAGTGAAAGCGGGACGGGGTTACCGTCCGCATCCGTGGGCCTTGCGGGCTTGGCCGACGTGCCGTTGCGGGACACGCTCTCGCCGAAATCCAGATGCACGAGTGAGCCGGCCTTGGGGCCGTCCACCTGCATCGCCGGTGTGGCGCCCTTGCTCGTGGGTTTCACGAGCTTGGGGGCGTACACCATCGTCACCCGTTCCCCGAAAGTCTCGCGGACCTTCGGGCTCAGCCCGCTGTAGCTGAGCTGCACGAGGCGGAGGTTCGGATGCTCCGTGCGGAGTTCCGATTCCCGCCGCGTCAGGAACGCCACCTGCTTGCCCTCGAAGCACGCCGGGTCCAGGCATCGGTCGGTCTTGGAGACCTTTCCGTCCCGGGGAGCATCTTCCGCGTCGAAGAGTTCCGGCAGCTTGCCGGAGCGCTTCGGGCAGTTGAGGCACGAACCCGCCTTCGGGTCGAGTGTCTCATCGTCCAGCTTCCACGGCATGGCCCGGAGAGACTGGAGGCCGCCGTCGATGAGCCGCCGCAGCTCCTCGACTGTCGGGAAGCCGCGGGCGAAGACTCGGTGGAACGCGTGCTCCGCGAGCGTCGCCTGTGTCTCTTCGGGGAGACGGGCGATGAGCTCCAGGTGGGCCACCGACAACCGCGAGCAGTTGGTGTCCGGCGTGAGCACTTCGTCCCGCCAGACCTTCGAGAGCCGCGAGAGCGACGCCCGTCGCGCGATGAACTGCACGCTCTTGCCGAGCCGTGCCGCCACCGCCTTGGGGCTGAACCCGCGATCGAACGCTTGCTGGATGGTCGCCGCCTCCTCCAACGGATGGAGGTCCTTCCGCTGGAGGTTCTCCGCGATGGTGACCGACAGCGCCGACTCATCGTCGAGCGTGCGGACGATCGCGGGGAGTTCCTTCAGCCCAGCGAGCTTGGCGGCCCGCCAGCGCCGCTCCCCAGCTCGGATCTCGTAGCACCCATCCTTCTCGGGGTGGGGCCGGACGACGATGGGCTGGAGCAGACCTTCCTTGGCAAGCGACTTGGCCAGCGACTCCACCGACTCCTTCGTGATGGACCGGCGACGGTTGTCCGGCGTCGGCACGAGGCTGTCGATGGGAATCAGACGAATGGAACGAGACACCTTCGGACGCTTGATGAGCGTCGGCATGAGCAACTCCTTGTGTGGAGGGAATGGAACAACCGCACCGGCAACGCGCCGGTGCGGCAGAGAACACGCCATATGCACAGAACCTCACCCTCGCCGATGCTCGGCGGAGGGCGTGAGAACCTTGTCGAACGTACGACCGTGCGGCGTGGCACCGGCCAGCGTTGACCGACGCCACGTCGCAAGAACGAGGCTTCTACGCGACCAGTGATGTGAGATGGTCATGCTGGCACGGTCGGCGTCGCTACGCAACCGCAACGGCGGCGACGAGTGTGGCCTTGCCCGCGTGAGCACGGAACAATCTCACGATGAGTGACAACACGACCATGACGCGGCGTCAGTTGTACGAGGCAGTATGGAGCACTCCCCTGGGAGAACTCGCTGCGAAGTACGCACTTCCCACCGAGGTCATTGCAAGAGCGTGCAAACGTCATGGCATTCTGCGTCCTGCTTCAGGCTACTGGCCAAAGAAGCGTGCTGGATGGGCGGACCCGCCACCGCCCCTTCCATCAACGGATGACCCAAGTCTGGAGACGGTGACACTCTCAAGAAACCACGCTGACGAGGAGCCGGAGTCCGAGGGTCCCGTGCGTCACGCTGTGGACGATGAGGTCAACAGGCGAATCGAAGAAGAGCTCGCGGCACCGCCGATTCTCGTTCCCCAGCGACTGCGGTCACCGCACCCCTTCGTGGCCGCCGCAATCCTCGAACATGAGCAGGAGGAGGCCGAGGAGCTTCGCAGGAAGAGGCATCCCCAGTCGTATAGCTTTCAGCAACCCGAACCCCAGATCCGGGCGAACATCTCCGCACACGACAAGGAGACCCGTGACCGAGCCTTTCGGATAATGGACGCGCTCTTGCGGGCTTTGGAAGAACGCGGATACGACGTCGGAGGAAAGCCAGAGCCATTCGGCGGCACAACCCTTGTGACCGTGCTTGGCGTGGTGTTCGACGTGCGAATTCATGAACCGTGCCGACGACAAGTCCATCTCCTGACGCCGGAAGAGCAGCAACGGAAGAAGCAGTACGGTTCGGTCTACGCCCCCGCACACGACATGGTGCCGACGGGGAAACTGTGCTTGGAGTTTCGAACCCAAGGTGGCTGGATGGTCCTTGCACATCGCAAGGATGGTGAACGTGTCCGGCTGGAGAACACGCTGAACGATCTCATCGTGTCGGTCCTGCGCAAGGTGGATGCCGAGCGGCAGGCGGCGAGAGAATGGGAACGCAAAGCCGCAATCCAGCGTGAAGCGGAACTGCGAAAGCAAGCGGAAGCCGAGCGGCAGAGGCAACTCGCACTGGCAGCGGAGCAGGAGCACGCCCGTGTTCAGGCGTTGCTGGCAGAGGTCAAACGATGGAGGGACAGCCGGGAGATCCTGGCGTATCTCGATGAAGTGCGGGGAGTGGTTACCGCAAGAGGTCAAGTCATCGAGCCAGGAAGCGCGATCGCACAGTGGATGTCCTGGGCTGAGAGCGTTGCGAACAGTCTCGACCCGCTCCGGACTTCGGCCCCTCAGACTCCCACCAGACCAGCAGGGGGTGGTGAAAGTGTGATATGACCGTGTTCGTCATGGCCCGCCGCTCCGAACCCGAGCCCTCGGGGGCCCCGTGACCCGAGGGCTCGGCTCCGGACCGGCAGGCAGCATGGCTGATCGACACACCGACGCAGGGCGGGATCTGCTACGCAGACATTGGATCAATGGCCGGCCAGGAGGCACGCTCGTTTAGCGTGACAATTCAGCAGATGTACCATCGCGGTCCTCGTCAGTCGCACGCGACTCCATGACGCTCCATGGTCGCAGCACCCCCTCGTGCAGCAACTCCGCGGCGAGCCGACACGCCAGGCCAGCGTCCCGCATCGACCGATGTCGATCGTGGTCTTCGACCGTCGGCCCGTGCGAGTGTGTCCACTCGGCGATCCGGACGAGTTCGACAATCACGAACCGCACACGGGCTGGACAGACTGTCGGCACACACACCACGGCCACGGCATCACGATCCTGGTGCGGCGGGTGGTTCGTGGGCGGAACCTTCATCATCGGGGGTGCTCCTTGGGAATCACAGTGACGGGCCGTGGCGAACTGACACACGCCACGACGCACAACCTGCACGCACCAACCGAGGAGCAACCGGCGTCCGGCACGCTTGCCTGCGTGCCGTGCGCCTGCGGAAGTGTTCAAGAACAAGGGTTCAAGGTGGAGCGCCAGGTGTGTGGCCTGATTGGTGGACGCCCCGAACCCTACCGCCGCATGGTGAGCAACACACCCATCACGCGGCTACGAACGTTCAGCGTCGAGGGTTACTCGCTGCCTTCCTGCTGCTGTGCCTTGGCCGCCGCCTCCGTCTCCACGATGAAGGTGTGAGCCAGATCCAGAGCCTTCGCCGCCACGAGCAGGTCATCACGCGAGAGCGAGTGGCTCTCCCCCCACTCCCCCTGCTGGTTCTTGTAGCTGCGAACCAGCGTGGAGTTGTACATCGGGCCATTTTGCGTGGAGTTCTTCCACACCGCGACCTTGATCGCCCCCACACGCACCGTGTGCACGGGGACGTTCTTGGACTGGCCATTGCCGCCGCCGCTCCCGTTGCTGGGAGCCGTTGCCGTCCCGCCTCCGCGGGTGTCACGAGCCGATTGCTTGCCATTGCGTTCCATAGCGTCATTCCTTTCTGATGAGGAGTGCTCATCAAACCAACTGTCATCCATACGGGCCTCCATACCGCCTCACATCCTGGCGCTCAAGCCCCGTTATGCGTTGGTCGCGAGAACGGTGACCACAATCTTGCCGAGAACGCACTTGTGAGCACGCTTCCCGGAATCGCTCCATAACCCAGGCGTCCGACATGACTGGCTCGGGTAGACGTTCGACCATCGGCCCCTCGCGGCCGGCTGGCTGTCTCATGGTCCAAAACCTCAGCACGATGTATCCGCGTTGACCAGTGGCAGCAGCCTCCCGGCCCCGAGAGCCCGGTGGTGCACCACTCAAGGTTCTTCATTCCAGATACCGCAGCACACTTCACTCACCGCGTTGGTGGTGGGGGTGTCTGCAAGTTGTCGTGTGCCCGGGGCTTCACGCTACCGAGCTGCGACAGAAGGAGACCATCATGGTCAAGACGGTTTTGACTCGTGCGCATCGTGAGTTGTTCAAGCGGCCCGCCGACCAGTGCTTCACGTCGTTCAACGACCTGTGGGCACACTGCCAGCAGATGAGGGACAAGTCGAATGAGCGTTGGATGTCGCCGGGAGAGCTCACCATCGTGCCCAGCGACGGCTCGCTGGGCATCGAGCGACGGTGTCCGGATGCGGTGCATCCTGACACGTGGAGCCTCAACAGCTGGAGCTTCGGCCAGTTGTGCAGCTTCGCTGGCGTCTCGCGTGACACCGTGAACCGGCTCACGCCGGACACCGCGTCCATGGTCTTCTACGAGACCATGCCGCGGAACGGCAAGCCCATCCAGCTCTACGAGCAGGGCGGCACGATCCGCTCGGTGCATCCGGCGTCCTACACACGCCTGGAGAACATCGAGCTCCTGTCGATCGTCCGGGAGTTCGCCACGGACTTTGTTCCGCCACAACGAGCCGGTCGCAGCGACCCCGACACGCCCGACGCCGCGGGAGGCACTGGCCTGTACGCGGGCGAGCAGGACATGTTCTGCTTCCTGATCGACCCCGCAGGCTGGATCGAAATCGAGGACGAGGCGTTCTGCCCCGGCATGTTCGTCTGGAACAGCGAGGTCGGACGTCGCAGCGTCGGCATCCAGACGTTCTGGTTCCAGGCCATTTGCGCCAACCACATCGTCTGGGACGCCACTGAAGTCGTCGAGTTCACGCGAAAACACACAGCCAATGTGCGCGACGTTCTGCCCGAGATTCGGCAGATCATCCACCGGCTGGTGATGAAGCGCGACTCGCGGCGAGACCAGTTCGCCAAGGTCATTCGCAAGGCGATGCACGAACATCTCGGGACCGATGACGACGACGCACTCAAGCTGCTCGCCCGTCACGACATCCCGCGTGCCGTTGCCAAGGAAGCCCTCGAACAGGCCCGCCGCAGCGGACGCTTCACCATCTTCTCGGTGGTGGACGCCCTCACGCGCATTTCCGGCAACCTCAGCTACGTCGGCGACCGGACCGACCTCGACGAGAAAGCCTCCCGGCTCCTCTCGCTCGTGACTGCATGATGCTGTAGCTGAGTTGCTCAAGGTTGAGACCCCGTGGTGCACCGCTGGCTCTCAACCTTTGCCCGAGACACCTTTGGATCACGAATGCAAGCCGCCACGCGTCACACCCGCGTACAAACGCCGTCTCACAGATTTCACTTGCGCCGCATCGCGAGATGGCAGAGAACGTCCTTTCTCTGCCATGGACACACACATCGCCGAACCACTGCCCAGCACGCCCAATCACTTCTCGCCACCGCAAGCAATCGCAACGGCTGGCGACCGAGCCCGTTTCGCATGGGATGAGTTCCTCGCCTCACTCAGCAACCAGCACACACGCCGAGCCTACGCCGCGGCCGTTGAACGATTGCTCGCCACACCGAGCATCGCGTCGCTCGGAGGCTTTCACCGCATTCCACCCTCGGCGATCGCTCACCATATCGACACTCTCACGCACCGACGATCGGGCCGGCCCTGCTCCGATGCGCTCCGCAAGCGGCACTTGGCCGCCATCCGGTCGTTCTTTGACTTCTGCGTCCGGCGACACGCCATCGCACTCAACCCGGCAGCGAGCGTGCGAGGCCCGCGACTCTCACCCGACATCGGCTCAACTGTTCCGCTGTCACACACTGATGCCCTGAGACTTCTGCAGCACCTCGATACGCTGCATCAATTACCGGTGCCACTCGCGCGGCTCGTGCATCGAGATAAGGCGATCATCGCCGTGCTCGCGTTCACAGCCGCCCGCGTGGGAGCCGTTGCCCGACTCCGAAGAAGCGACTTTCGAAACGGACCAGAGCCCGCGATCGTGCTCCACGAGAAGAACAGCCGCATACGCACCATTCCGTGCAATCGCCCACTGACCCGCATACTCGTGGATTATCTCCAACGACTTGGACCAACTGAAACACACGCACCGATGTTCCCCAGAGTCTTTCCAGCCTCGTCGAGTCGAACGTGCCGCGCGTTCACCACGCCACTCACGCCACGTGGCATCCTTCGTATGGTCCGCCGAAGACTCGCCGCCGCGGGGATCGAAGCCCCAGGCATCGGCTGTCACAGCTTCCGAGCGGGTGCCGCGACGCACCTGCTGGAGCAAGGCGTCGATCTCTCCGCCGTGCAGGACCTACTCGGACACCGCGACCCCCGTGTCACGCGGCGATACGACCACCGCGGACGGAGAGTCTCAGCCAGCACCGTTGACCGGCTTGCTGGTTGAGACGGGCGATCACACACTCGACCACTCAATACGCATCATCGCCGACATCATCGTTCGATCCCTCTGGGGCGATCACGACTTTCGGGAGGCCTCCCTTCCGTTGAACTCTTAGGTTCAGCATTCTGATTCCACTCATCGGGAAACACCCATGACGCGGAGACAACAGGCCCCTTCGGCCGCTGACCACTCGCGTCGGGCGACGATGGTGCCTCTTCTCCCCGCGGCTCCGGCGGTTCGCCCGCCGGTCGCCGCGGACTCGGGTCCGCGTTAACGCGATCGCTTTCACAGTCTGGCACAGTCGCCACGGGCAGCGACGCATCACCCCACACAGCCGGTTGTTCCTCGCCGCTCGACGTGTCGGACAATCCATCATCCCCGAACGGCCGGACGATACTCCGCCGCAGGGGCAAACACTGCTCATCGAGTCGCTCCAACCCAGCGGCACCACGCACCCGGTTCATCTCCCGCAGAACATTGAGCAGTTGCCGCCGCACCGGCGCATATGGAACGAATCTCGGGATCGCGAGCAATTCCTCCAGTCCCGCACGATCCATGCGGAGAGCCAGTTCCGCCATCGACGCTTTGAACCCCAGGTACGTCGGCAGGTCGATCCGCACATGCGGATGCGCGTTGCGATAGCTCAGTGAGTATCCAGCAAACTTGATGGGCTGGCGGCGACAATCCTTCACGCTTTCACCTTCGAGATCAAAAAAGAGACTGCGGCCATGCGTGGCCATCAGCACGAAGAATCGGTCACACCGGATGTATTGAAGGTTGGCTTCGCCACGAGCCTTGCGAAGTGCCCGAGCCCACCGCGTCGCGTGCACACCGTACTTGTGGATCAGTTTCGCATCCACCGTGGTCGCAACGGCATCAGGCGGCAGCGTACCCGAGACGTAGAAGAAGTGCCCCGTCCGGATGTAACTCACAGCAACCTGCTGGATGAACCCAGCCACGCTAGCCGAGACGCAGCGATAGCCGAGATCGGTCGCCCGCGGAATTTCATGTGCTTCCAACGCTCCGGCGACGACATCACACCGACCTGCTTTCCCCGGACCATCTTTCCTTTTCGTCATACCCCCTTGTCCACAACCGGCACGATGGTGCTTCACCCTTCGCCACGGCAGTGAGACCCGAATACCAACCAACAAGCATGATGTCCGGCCTGCTGTACTTCCCGTCATCCAGACATCCGCCTACCCCGATCGTCCAACCGGGCCATCCCGTTCCGGGCGCCGCGAGAATCGACAAGCCACCCACACACGCCCGCCCGACATCCGCCAAACTTTCTGCGGGACCGGTCATAAGCCCTCGAAATACGCGGCGATATCGCAGCCACCTGAGTGCGCGGACGGTCAAGATGAACATGCCGGGTGTAGACGAAAGGCCAGAACCAAGCGGTCGTACTCCGTCTCCACTCAGCATCCCTCCGCTGGCCCCCTTGGAGGGGCACATCGCTCCAGGCGTGCTGGCGAGACTGCGTGCGGCAAACTTGCTTGTGCCGCCGGAGGCGGCATAGATGCCTGCGAACCTCAGCAGGCGACTTCGCACGGCGTCGACGCAGGCAACGTGCCTACGGCTTCACTGCGTTTCGCCTGCATCACGTCACCTGCTTATCTCCGCCGTCACTCGTCGCACGCAATCAACGAGCCACGAACTGCAAACGCCCGAGTGCGTGCAGTGGTGCCATATTCACAGTCGTTTGCGGGCCCGGTCTTTGGCCGGCGACGGCCCGTTTTCAGGGGCTTGTGAAAAACGGCTCCGCCGCCGGCCAAAGCCCATGAGGGGCAATGGGACGACGGAGCTCAAACGAGTAAGTGAATAGGACACAAAGCAACACAATCAAGCAAGCGCGACCAGAACGCGGCGAAGCCGCGAAGCAGAAGCTGCCTCTGGAACTGGGAGCAGTGGTGAGGACTCCGGGAGTGCTGAGCCTTCCGGTGGACCCGCTGATACTGGCTTTGCTTCAACATCAATCAGGCAACTGGGGTGATGTATGCAATGAAGACTGGACCAGCAATGACCTTGCACTGGAGCATGGCGATCGCATCCTGTCGAGCTACATCATCAGCGGTACGAAAATCTGGATCATCACAGAGTGGGACCGCTCGGTGACGACGCTCCTGCTTCCTGAAGAATACTGATAGCCCGATGGCGGGATGTCTTGACATCCCGCCATATTTCTGGCAAGTTCACAGCATGCGGGATTGAAGAGAATTCTCGCGACGGGAGCCCGGGCAATGAGGCCCGGGCGAACCGTCGAACGGGACCCGCAATCAAACGAGGAACATGACGACAGCAACAGTTGAACAGCGCAGTACGAAGACCAACACCAGCACGCCACGTATCTACGTAGCGTCACTCTCCGACTACAACGCTGGAGTGCTACACGGCCGCTGGATTGACGCGAATCAGTCAGCAGACGAGATTCACGAGGAGATTCAGGCGATGCTCAAGGAGTCCCGCGAACCCATCGCGGAAGAGTGGGCGATCCATGATTACGAAGGTTTCGAAGGCTGGGAGCCGCGTGAGTATGAGAGCATGGAGACCGTCGCGAGAATCGCCGCCCTCATCGAAGAGCACGGCGGGGTGTTCGGCGCTCTTGTCGAGTATCTCGGTGGTGACATTAACCACGCGGCCCGGATGATGACTGATGGATACCGCGGCGTCTATGACTCCCTCGCAGATTTTGCACAGGAGTGGTTTGAAGAGATCTACTCGCGCGAACTGGAGAACCTCCCCAGGATCCTCCGCCACAGTATCGACTGGAGAGATGTCGCGCAGGAGCTTGAGATGGAGGACTCTGTCCTCGCTCTGAAGCACCGGCACGAGATGCACGTGTTTGACTGCCAAGTCTGAGGGCTCGCCCTCCCGCCAGCAGGCGGGAGGGACTTCCGGCCAAGCGGACTCGCGCCCGGCCCCCTGAGCCGGACGCTGAGACAGTTCTCTTCACGGGCCGCTTCGCGGCCACCCCTCGACACGCTCGCAGAATGCCGGGGCCTTCGTGCTTGACGCACAGGTGCCCCGGCTCACCTCGCTCTCTGCACAACCCTCGCGGGCCTGCCTGCCGCGTGACGCGTTCCGCGTCCGCGGCGTGCGATGTCGAGCGTCACATCGTCGCCATACGCCTTCATGGCACGACGCACAGCACACTGGTTTCCCAGTTGCAGTGCTCCAATCCATAGCGAGCAGTCCGTGACACCCACGGCATGGCCCGCACCAACCAACCGAGAACCTCCTTTCTGAACCTTCCCGCACGAGCCGTGCGGCCTTGTCCGACGACGCACCGTTACGACACTCAGGCGGGTACCAGCCGCCCATCGCATCATCACAGTCACGTCACTCTCACATGAAGGCCCGCCGGCAGGGCGTCCCGCATGACCGCATGCGCAGTCATTCTCAGGACGCCCCGCCGTGGACCACGACATCATCGAGACGGGTGGCACGTTCGTGCCTTAACACCCGTCACGGCTTTCCTTCCCGTGTGGAGTTATGCACTCCCGGCCGCGGTACCACCCGCGACCCACGGACGCCCGCTGGACTGCCTTGCCCAGCATGCATGCTCACTGTGAGCTTGTACTCGCCGCACTCTCCGGGTCTGGCGTGTTTGAATCACCGTGCAGACGCGCACGGCACCGGGAACCACCCCGGCTACGCCAGACCGTCCCGAGTTCGTCCATCACATCAACCTGACGCTCACGTCGCTCAGAGGGACCATCCCTCGCTCCATCCGCACGCACGACCGCCGCTCCCGCGGCGTCGTGTTCACCGGGCATCCTGCCCGGCTTTCTCCACCCAGAAACCAGAAGCTGGTGGGTACACCCGTGCGAAGGTGTTTCGCGATTCGGCTCCGTCTTCGTCAGGTCTTACCGGCAAGCCCTTTCGGGCCTCTCATCGTTGAGCTGTTCACCGTCGCGGCTCTCCCGCGATCGCCGAGCGTTGTCATCCGCCCGAGTTCGCACGTCACCGTGCGAGCGCTCCCGACGCCGGCCAAGGTGGCCGGGGCATGGCGGCTTTCGCCGCTGTAGCCCCTCCGCATTCCGTGCGGCCCCCTTGGAGGGATTGGTGCCGGTTGCCCGGCACGCACCCATTCATGCTGGACAGCCCGCGATGCGCAGCTCACGCTGCTCACGCGGGTGTGCCCTCGTCGCCCGGCCTCCGCCGGTCGAACAGACCATGAAGTAGAAGCTCGGGATTCCTCCACGTTGGTGACGTGGGATTGCTCCGAACAGCCCTTCTCGAACCCGGCGTGCACGTCTCCGTGCACCGGGCTCTACGGGACAGTGAGAAACGCTCCTTGAGCGTGGCGGGAGGTCAGTCCGCCGACCATGCACCGGGTTGGTCGCCCGGCTTGGCTGGTCTCACAGCCCATCTCGATGATGTCCGTGCGGTGTTGGTGGCACCGCCGGACGCAATCCGCGTCGCCAAACGGTGTTTGGCGACGCAGGTGGTCCGGGGTGTATCACGAGCGAGGAGTCTTGTCATCCGGCACAGCGAGTTCGATGGGTCCGCGCGGCGGAGGGGGAGTTTTCCCGCCGATGGCAAGCTCGAAGATCATGCCGAGAAACATGTCGAACTCGACCCGGGCGGCCGTCTGCGATCGACCGGTCGACGGAAGACGCCGCGGTCCATAACTAGAAGCGGCCGCCTGAACCTCGGCAGCTCTCGACGCTAGCAGCCTCAGCAGGGCCCGGAGCACATGACTGCCCGAGAGCTTGGCGGTCGTCGTATGCCGGAGCATCCGAACGAGTTCGTTGAGTTGTTCGTCGGTTTCTCTCGTGAGCACGAACTCACGCTTGACCTTCTCGTGCGGCCGTGGAACACGCCCACTCTCGACAACTGAACCGCCACGCAACTCCCCGAGAAGACTGGTATTCACGGCGCCCACAGCACCGCGATGCTCGACGAGCCGCATCGATTCCACACCCTTGAGGAACCTCGCGGCGCCGCTCCCGGGTTCCGGCTTGATTTCCTTAGCCACGCTTCACCTCCGCCCGCAGGCTAATGACATTTCCCGGAAAGGCATCGTCACCTTCGTCCTCGCTGAACGCATCCAGATTCCCCCGAAGAAACTCCTCCCGGTGCAGCACGCGGTGCAGCACCTCACGCGCCAGCCGCAGGTACTGGCGTGCGGGCGTGACCCGCCGCCAGTTCTCTTCCTGGAAGAGCGTCCGCCCGAGCCCCGACAGATGGGGCAGAATGACGGCCTGAGAAATCGTCGTCTGGAATCGCCGCCCCGGCACCAGTCGCTCGACGAGCGACTCCAGCTCAACCCGCAGTAGCCGAGCCCTCGGGTCGACGTTGTTGAACACCACCCCCAAGACTTCGAGTTCCGGATTGCGATACGTGCGGACATCCCTGATGTCCTTGCAGGCCTCAGTGAGCCCGGCGAAGCTGAGCGGGTGCGGGAATGCCGTCAGCAGAAACCACTCGCACGCGGAGTACGCCGCAACGGTGGTCGTCGCACCCGCTGCCGGGCTCGTATCGAACACGATGAAGTCGTAGACCTCGCGAGCCTGCCGCAGAAGCCGATCGAGGATGCGGGTGCGGTCGATGAACTTGGAGAGAAGTGAATCGAGCTCAGCAAGCTGATGCCGAGCGGGAAGCAGATGGACGCCTCGCGGCATGTCCTCCGTGATAACCAACGACCCGAGGTGCTCGTCCGTTGTGAGCATTTCGAGTGTGCCCGCGAACGAGGCTTCCGGCACGCCCAGGTGCCGAGTGGCGCCAGCCGCCGGATCCAGGTCGACCACCAAGCATCGATACCCCTCCAATCCCCACGCCGCAGCTAGGTGCACCGCCGTGGTGCTCTTGCCAACACCGCCCTTCTGATTTCCGATTGCCACACTCACGCCCAGCGGCGTGTCTCTTATTTCCATCTGTCTCCTGTGTTCTGTCGCCCTTCCCGCCATCGGATCATCCCGATGGCAAGAGGTCGGTCCTTGTGGTTGCGAGCAGTACCACGCCACAGCATGCACTCGCAAGGGGCACATCACTGCTTGCCGGATATCCCGCCTCAGGCTAATCAGCGAGCACAATCTCGCGAATCGCCAGAGCGATGCTCTGAGTCGAATGAACGAGAACCGCAGAAAAGGAAACGGCCAGTCGGTTTGGACTTCCGACCGGCCGTGGAGCTTGGAGAACGCGTCCGCACCCCGAAGCGACTGTCTGTCCTCGGAATAGCGCACAACGAAGTTTCTCGTCAAGCCCCGCCGGCGTGCGGAACCTTGATGGAGAATGAGATGCCGACCACGCACCGATGGACGAGACCGACCACAATCACTACAAACATCCCGGGCGGCTACGTGCTGCTCCGCAGCCACGCACTACTCGCCCTGTGGCAGCAGTACCGGGCCGGGCATCTCTCCCTGCTCGACCTGCGCGTGGATTTAGCCGCTGCAATCAGCACTCGCTTCGGACCGGCCCGTGTGGCCCGTCGCGATCGACCCCGAAAGACTTATGCCACACCGTCGCTTGAAGTCGAGCTGTCGCGAGCGAGGCGGCTTCAGGCGATGACCGCAGCCGGTGACGTCCGACGAGTGCGGGCCAGCCTGCGACGGCTTGCCGCCGCCGGCGTGCCATCGGCACTCTTACTCAGCAGAGCAACCGATCCCATGCCAATCACGCTGGTCATCGCTCATGGCATCGCCGACCGGCCTGTTCCGGTTCCGCGCCGATGGCTTGGCTTTCTCGCCCGCCATGGCACCGCAGCCACCATCGCCGCGGGACTCGCCATGCTCCTCCGCGGCGCGTTCTTCAAGGCGGGCGCCGTACACCTGGGCGGGACCTGCTCCGCGACTTGGGTCACCAAGACCTTCGGCCTCGATGAGCGGACGGCAAAGTCGGGCCGGGCTCGGCTGGTCCAGGTTGGACTGGTCAGGCTTGAGGCCTCGCCGCACTGGCACCGTCAGCGGTACGGCATGACGTTCATACCACTCTGCCCGCCAACAGCAGGTGCCCGCAGTTCACCACCCCGGACGGCATCCGATGCTCCCACTTCACCACCCCCAAGGAAGAACGAGAACGATTCCCTTCGGGAACAAAGAAACCAGAACGGTAAACCGTCTCGGCATGACCGTCCGACCTTGATGCCCTCACCAGTCACGCGCAAGCCTCTGGCTCTTTCGGATGACGGTCCCCCAACGCTCGCAAACGTCCGACACGATGACCTCATCGACCCGGAACGCCGGGCGGCTCTTTACCACGATGTGCTGGCCCGTGGCCTCATCGACCGGTCAGAATCCGCGAGTCTTCGATTCCAAACGACGGTCCGCCACTGCCTTCGGGTAGGGAAGAACCCTCCGGCACTCTTCGCCTCACTCGCCCGGTCGAAGTGCTGGCACTTCGGCTCGCAGGGCGACGAGGAAGCGGCACGACATCCGGTCCGGAAGCGACAGAGCGATCCACCAATTCCGCTTGCTCAACAGCGGCCGCGACCCCCGGGACGTCCCTTCCAGATACCGCCCGACCGCGTTGCTCCCGAGGTCGCTCGTGACATTCTCCGTGGCCTGCTCGCGAGCTTGGAGGCACGCCGAACTGCGGCGATTGCGGCCGGTTGATGGTGTTCTAGACAGCACTGTTCGGTGCAGACCGATCAGGCGAACCCCCATCCCACCCGGACGCTGCTCGCGTTCAAACACCGTTCTGAATGTGTAAATACACCTCTGCCCTAAGGCGAACTCAGTCCCCCTCGGGACCGAGCACAAAGTCGGCTCGGCCGGTCATGAGATCATCCACGACCGACCCGCCGTACGCCCCATGATCGCGATTCTGATTCACCTCCTGATTGCGCTTGACGTCAATCGAGATGACGATTGTCTCGCCATCCGGAGCCGTCTCCGCCATCGGGTCTTCCGCGACTTCGTCGAGCATCCTCACCAGCGTTCCCTCGTAGAGCGGACGAAGTAGTTTGCCCTTAACGGACACCGAGTGAGAGCCGAAGTGGAAAGTCAGTGCCCCTTCGTTGGGCATCGTCACGAACACCAACTGACTGTACGGGAAGGCGATGCTCTCGCCGGTGCTCTGTCGAAAGCTAATGCACTCCAAGAAAACAGGCTTCCCCGCCGCCGAGCGATTGGACACAGCAGGGAGTCGCTCCTCCAGCGGGATATGGGGTGCAGTGCCAGCCGAACGACGACCATCCATGCGCTAGATCTCCCGGTCCCTCTTCCGACGCGGTTCGGTGTCCGATTCCTTGACCCAGGCTTGTTCGAGGGACCGCTTATGGTACGAACTTGACGGTGACCCGAGAGGACGCGGGGTGATACCAAGATCAGCCTCAGTCGCCGTGAGCGGGCGGACATCCCTGATGGCCCCGGACTTGAACGCTTCAACGGAATCGGTCAGCACCGAGAAGCTGCGCTTCGCCGCAGACATCATTGCCAGCATCGAGCGACTGTTGAGCGCCTTGGCCGCCTCCTCGGGCACCGCCAGGATCACCGCATCCCGACGCACGCCCATGCCCTTGAAGGGAGTGGTCACATACGCATGTTCCCAATGCCCATAGTCCATCGGCACGACGATACCACCGGTCACCTTCATGTGGCCCGTCCGCGTGATCGCGAGCACTTCCATAGGCTTGCCGCTCTCCACCAGCCGCTTGGGAACCTTGAAGGCACCGAAGGTCCGGTTCGCGATGTCTTCCACCTCCCAGCGGCCCGTGAACGCCTGCGTAAGCCGAATCTGGTCGCCCTTTGCCAGCGCGACCTTCTCAGGCTTGTAGACGTTGAAGTTCTCGACCCGGTCGATCGGAAGGATGCCCGTCCGTCCCTTGCTGTGAATCGTCACTCCCAACGGTGTCGTCAGACCGACAGTCCAACGCTCTTGGGGTTTGTATTCCCGGCTCGCCGGCAACACTCCAGCCAGCGTTCGCCGCGTGCTCCGTGAGAACTCGACCACCATGCCCTTCTCATAGAGCTCTTTCCGACCCTTTTCGGCGGCAGTCTGCAGAGCGGGGACCAGCCGCGTGACCTTCTTATCCGCGCCGAGGCGACCCATGCTGCGGAGTTGATCGCGAATCGCATGGTTCAATGACGGCACATCCTTGGCGAGCGGGGTGACAACCAATGGAAGCGTCGGGCGGTTGCGTCGGCTTCCCTGACCGAGACACACCTCCGCAGCAACACCCTTGGCCAGGTGTCCGGTCTGGAGTTGCCGCACCAGGTCTTTGGCATCGAGTTTCTCGACCGATTCCTTTGCCTTGCCCTTACTCATCAGGGTCAAGCTCTCGTCGAAGGGACGGTTGCCCGTACCGGTGCGACCGATGGAAACGGTGGTCGTGTGAGCAAACTCGGTCAACAGACGGGGCACTCCGCCGCCTTGGCGTCGCCCGGAAAGGCCATCGCGATCGGACAGCAAAACGACGCCGGCATTGAGCTGCTTCGCCGCAGTCACGAGTCGGTCAGCTTCGTTGGTCGAGAGTGACTGGGCTTGATAGACCGCCAAAACACCGCCCACAACGCGATTGCGAAGCGATGAGTTGGAGATGAACTTCCCGACGGTTTCGGCTCCATCAAGTCCCTCTTCTCTCAGACCATCCCGAGCACCGACAGCCGAAGGGCAGATCACGACCAGCCCGTCGCGTGCGAATGGGTTGAGCGATGCCTGGCGACGGGACTGAGACAAGCCGACGAGCCCTTTCACGTCCACCAACGCCCCTCCGGGAACAGCACTGGCAAGGTGCCTGAGCACCATGAGACTCTCAGCGGTCGTGGACGCCTCGACGACGGTGACGAGGTCACGGGACGTTCTCAGTCGTTCCAACGTACTGCTCAGTTCTGCAGGTCTGATCTCGACACCTTTCGGCACGGGGAACAGTTCTGGCCTCGTACCCCGCCCGGCGATCACGCGCGCCACAAGGTTCTTCTCTCGTCCCCTCGCATCCGGATCGATCAACACATCGTGATTGCCGATTCTGCGACGCTCAAGTCGAAGCGTGTCGATCTCGCGCCGCACTTCATCAGCCTCAAGGCCGCTACGCGGCGAGGCTTCAAGGACGTGCATGATCAGATCTCGCTCACGAATCATGCCGCTTCGTGAAAATGCACGCTCAGCGAGACAGCGAACCATCGCCCGAAGACTCGTCCCAGCTTTGAAAGTGAAGTCGGGAGGAGCAACGCCCTCGATGGAGTAGCCATTGAGATCGACCGGTTCCTGAGCACCTTCGCCGGGTGAGGGGCTCCTAGCAGCAGCCGGCGAGTGCCGCTCGCCTTCATCAGCTGCGAAAAACCCGTCTTTCTTCAGAGTTTCGGCGATCTCGGCAGACCGCGTTCGCTCAAAGTCGTCCACATTGAGCGGCTGAGGCTTTTCCCCGAGCAGCCACTCACGCGCAGCGTCGGTCGTGCACCGCTCACGCCACGCAACCTGCAGATCTTCGCCCGAGATGCCATCCTCCTTCTTCTCCCGCGTCGCTGTCGCCGCATGGTCCTTTCCCGGCCTGCTCTGAATGTCAGACTTCGCCCGAAAGCGCAGAATCTCGCTGCGCCGCGAAGAAAACTCCTTGTTCAACTCCGGAGGGACGTCGGCGATGTCGAAGCTCTTTCCGTTAGTCCGCATGGTGTAACCCAGCAGCGTCAGCTCGCGCTGAAGCGACCGATGGAACACAGTTTCAAAGTACGGCCCATCACTCTTGACGTTGAAGAACTTGCTGGCCTTCCAACAGCGCTCCTCGACGTCTCTCGCCACGTTGGGGACGATCACGTGAGCATGCAGGTGCATTTCCGGCACGTCATTGACAGGACGCGTCAGGCGGTGCATCAGCACCGCGTAGGCGATTCCGCCGGATGGACGATCACCCATTGCACCATTCTTGCGGACGCGAACACGGGTATGACGCTCCACCTCACGCATCGTGGTAACGATCGATCTCGAAAAGGCGGTGACGATGCGAGCATCCCGCCGGAATCCGTACGTGACCGACACACTCTTGGGCACGTCGAACAGAAACTCATAGGCACAGATTCGATTGTCCTTCTGACGAGCCGTCAACGGCTCGTTGGTTAGCGGATGCACGTTTTCCAGCAGCGACCTGAACGTTTCGAGCGTGATACCAGCAGGCAGCCCCAGAGCGGGAGCCGCGGAACCAGCCCAGAACGGTGCCCGACCGAGCTCAACGTCGTCGGCGAGGCGACTGATTCCCAGTTCCTCGTCCGACACGAGCAAGTCTGCTCGGTGGTATCGCACAACTTTTGCGGGGTCGTACTTAGGCAGAATCTGGAGCATGCGTGCACTCCCAACAAAGTTTTGGTATACTGCTCATACGTTCGGCCGCTGCCCTGGGTTGGCGCTTTTGCGGCTTGGTCAGAATGTCGTCCGCCATTCGCACGTCTCGGCAAATGTCTCGCGGAAAGTCCAACTCGGGTCACCAGGCTCCAGAGGAGTGGCCCCGGCACGAGAGCCGCAACGAATCGCTGGCCACGCCCGCCAGATCGAAAGGTGCGCCGCCGACCGATGAGCTCGGTGTGTTCGGGCCCCATGCGTGGAACCTGTCCGATGCGTTCCAGGGAACCCAGATATTTGGTGGCACAGGCTCTGGGAAGACAACTGGCAGTGGCGCGGCCATCGCACTCGCGTATCTGCGAGCAGGACTTGGCGGACTGGTACTCACAGCCAAGAGCGACGACCTGAATCTCTGGCGCGAGTTCGCTTCACAGACAGGTCGAGGTCAGGACATCATCGAGATCAGTGACCGCAACGGGGCCGCGTTCAACATCCTCGACTATGAATATCGCCAGACGGGCTACACGCGGAATCTCGTCTCGATGCTTCTGGCCGCAGTCACGACGGGTGGTGATCCGCACCAGAGTGTCTCCTCAGATCCGTACTGGAACGACGCGATGCGTGAACTGCTGATGCATGCCACCGATCTACTCGTGGCCGCAACAACTGCTCGCGACAAACTCGCCATCCAGTCGCGCTTTCCGCAGCACCCTGAGTTCCGTCTCGCGGCGCTCAACCGCCTCATCCGATCCGCACCCGAGAGCCCCAAACAGCTCGCCGCTCCATCTTGGCGTCGCACGTCTTTTTGCTGGGAGTTGCTCACGACGGCCGACGCTGGAATCGGTGCGGGGATCTTCCCAGACCACCAAGCTGCGGACATTGACGCAACGATTGGCTACTGGACGCGCGACTTTCCTGGCTTAGCGGCGAAAACACGAAGCATCGTGGTGAGTTCGCTGACGAGCAAACTGGCCACGCTCCTTCGCAGCCCGTTTCGCCAGATGTTCTTTGAGGGCTCGATACCTCAGTTCGACCCAGGACAGACTTTCCGGGCGAGCAAAGGAGATCGCGGCGGCAAAATCATCGTCATCAACACGCCGGTGAAAGAACTCAGCGAGGTTGGCAAGATGGTGCAGATTCTCTATAAGACCGCTTGGATGAGGGCGGCGGATCGGCGCGCCATTCTCTTCTCAGCGACGAGCGCGCCGTCGGACCGCCCCGTTGACAACACACTGACGTGTCCTGCTTTCCTCTGGGCCGACGAGGCTCAGTACTTCATCACCGCAGAAGATCTGCTTTTCCAGCAGACTGCCCGTGCGTCGCGTGTCGCGACCGTCTACCTGACGCAGAACATCGACAACTATCGAGCAACGCTCGGTCGGCAAGAGCACGCAGTCTACAGCCTCTTGGGCAATCTTCAAACGAAGATATTCCATGCCAACGGAGATACGGGTACCAACAGGTTCGCGGAGGAGATATTTGGAAAAAACTGGGTCAATATCACTGCAGTGACAAAATCAAGAGGCGACTCACTTCAGAACGGTCAGTTCAGCGTGAGCTCAGGTCATTCATCCAACACGACGATGCAGCATGCAAACACCGTCGAGGCTCGTGATATCACCATGCTCGCTTCAGGCGGCACCCGCTTCGGATACAAGATCGAGGCCTATGTGTTTCAAGCAGGACGAAACTGGACCAAGAGTCCGGATTCGTCGAATCCCATCAACGCGTTTCGCCACATATTTGAACAGTGGCGCGGGAGAACGTCGCCATGATTCTAGGAATTTTGATCATTCTATTCGCCGCATTACTGAACGCGATCATCGTGCTTCTGCCCATGGCTCTGATGAGACTCATTCATGCCGGCATAGTCGGATATCTGTACCATCTGAAGCTTCGCCACGACCGAATCCATTTCTACTCTGGCATTTTCCTTGATCTGTTCGGCGTTGTTATGGCAGCTTGCTTGCAAATCTGGGTTTGGAAGTTGGCACCTCAAACTGCACCCTGGCTTTGGATTCTCGGCGCGACAACGTACGTGCTGGGCGGTCTCATCATCCTTTTGTTTCTGATTCCAAACAACACGAATCCTCTTCACCGAGCCATGGCTGCACAGCGATTCATGATCAGCTCCCTTGTGTGCATCATTATCTTGGGAGCATCTTTCTCAAGTCCCGCGTTTCATACGCGCCTCAAGCAGCTTCCGGTTGATGTGGCTAGATTTGTGTTTGGAAAGGTTGGCAATGGCTAATTCCTTCGCCCGCAAACCTGAGCAGGTCCCGGTCAGATTTGCTTCGCAAATCGAGGCGATCAAGCGCGACCCTTGGCGAGCCATCATGCCAGGTCAGTACCCGCAAATCAATCTCCCGGCGTTTCCAATCGCTTCGCATCAGACGCAACTCATCGAGTCCGCCGTGCTTGCGGTTCCTGCTGCACCAACGCGGATGGAGTTCAAACACGTCCCGTTCGAGTCCATAGGTCCCAGCATTTCACTAGGGGACCTCACGGGAAGAGTGCCGAAGCACGACCAGCGATACATTGATGCTCTTCAACTACACGCCTGGCTCCACGTGCACAGTGCATTGTGCGCGTCGAGTCGGTTCCCAGTTGCCGCGGCAATGCGATGGGGTTATCCACAGGCCGAGCAGGTCGCTTCGCTTATCTGGTATGAAGTTGGGGGAGCGATGCTTTGCACATGGCCGACCGTCCGGCGTGTTGGACTCAACCTGCATCTAAGTCTGGGGCATTGCATTCTCCATTGGCAAGGATGGATGCACTCTCACGATCCATCCCGACTTGAGGATTGGGTAGACTTAACAACCAACTACCAGCAACTCTTTGATCAACGCGGTCGAGCGTACTCCGACATCACCGCGGCATACTTCAGAGGCGACGTGTACTGGGGCATGCACATGACAATGACAGACCGCGTGCTGACCAAGCTTTTCCCTCGGACAAAGCTCGGTCAAGCCAACATTGTCACTGGAGGAGCCGATGTGGCATCATTGCCAATCCGCTTCAATCAAGAAGCGCGCTCTTTCCTTCACTGGACAGTCGGGACACCACCGTTTCCCGCGGGTTCTCCGCAGGCAGCGGTTCTTCAAGATGTCCGACTCGCCATGATCGGGGCGTTCCAAGAGTTTCGGGACAGTACGGCACCGCTGCCGGCCCAACCCAGTATTCAACGTGATCTTGGACAGAGTTACATCCGCGAGGAGGCGTAGAACCAATGCAAAACAGATATTTCCCACCATCAGGACTTACTCCGCGTCAGCGATTTCGCGCAATGCTGCCTGTTCTCGTCGTGTTTGCTGCACTCGTCAGCTTTAGTGTGTATGTGCAACGCGGACGGGAGTTTTCACTTGAGTACCACAAATCAGCCGCAGAAGCGAAGTTGTATCCGCTCTTTTACCCGATGATCGCGACTGGTCTGCGGCGCATCGAGAGTGCCGGGTACGAACTGACCTGGTTCTACGACTGCCCAACGTGTCGCGATGGTGGCACGCACTACGGCACCTATCGATAACGTCGCGCAAGAAGAAGAGCCAGTTCATGAGCACGATGAACGCATTATCCGTCGACAAATCAGAACATCTAGAAACTCCACGCTGGATGCAGCGAGTGGAATCAGATCGTCGTATAGAGAAGATGAATTCGCTCACCTTTGTTCCACTCGAACGGTCTATTGAACGACAGTCGCTCAGATACATCGTCAAGTGTCTCACTGAACTACAGTTACATTACCTTCCGCTGCCCCTTCCAGTTGATGTATGGATCGAACGTCCATTGGGTATTCAGTTGGAGTTTGCGGATCTCAGCCGCTTCGACACAAAGATGTCGCACGCACTCGGCAGCGCCGATGTGACCGCACGCATCATCGAGATAGATCAGCGTATCGCAGAACAGTCCAATCGATTCCGCTTCACGGTCGCACACGAACTAGGCCACATTGCGCTTCACTCCGACATCGAGCCGCACGAGACACTTGTTTACGAGCAGAACGCCCGTAAAGAGCGGTACGAACGGCAGGCAGACCGTTTCGCTGCTTCCTTCCTCATGCCGGTCAGCGCGTTCCGCCAGGAATGCGAGCGAATCCTGCAACGTGGCGATGCCTCGGCCGCTCAGATGCTGTCGGCAGTTTCGAGGGGTGAAGCCGACGCCACAAAGTGGTTCCTCACATCCGCGATTCCGAGTCTCGCGCGACGGTTCGGTGTCGCCAGAACCGCAGCTCTCAACCGCTTCCGCGATCTCCGAGTCGGTGGCGGCAAGCCTGCGATTCCACTGAAAACGCTGCAGCT
>VYMG01000085.1_pt2 | contig 43464 bp, 32 predicted proteins | sample 5115261 | NCBI WGS metagenome assembly VYMG01 (sample SAMN12291781, study PRJNA351875) | freshwater metagenome | isolation source: freshwater lake | place: USA: Michigan, Wintergreen Lake | collected 2013-08-08
CTGGCGGGGTTGTTTCATCGACCGGAGGGTGGCAAGGCCGTGCGCGTGGTGGATGCGCAGACCGGGACGATGGTGGAGGGATATCTGGGCGCGGGGCACATGGCGATTGCCGCGCTGCCGGATCGTGATGTGTTTGTGTGGGGCGAGGTGAGCGGCAATCTGGTGGCGTACGACATGCGTGAGCGGCGCGAGATCGCGTGCATTCCGGTGTCGGGGGATTCGGTCAGTGCGATCGCGATCAACCCCGCGGGCGATCGCATCGCGGCGAGTTCGATGCGCAGCATCGTGATTGTCGATGCGAAGACGATGACTGTGCAGACGCGGTTGATCACGCCTCACTCGGCGTTTGATCTGGCGTTCTCGGATGATGGCGCGGTGCTGTATTCGGTGGGTGATGACAGTGTGGTGCACGCATTCAGCGCGACGACGGGAGATCGGCTGCAGGCGACGCCGACGACGCTGACGGGGACGCACAGCGTGGCGTTTGATGCGCGGCATCAGCGGTTGTACGTGGGCACGCTGAACTCGGGCAGCGTCACGGCGTTGCCGGCGCGATTGGACGCGGCGGAGCTCACGCCCGGACCGAGCGGCGCGAAGCCGACCGCATTCCTGGCGGGGGCGACGGTCGCGGTGCAGAAGGCAGTGCCACGCAAGCGTGATTGGTTGCGGGATGAGAGTGGGCTGCAGTTCATTGATGGCACGACGGCACGGACGATCGGGTCGACGGCGAGTGATCGGTTGCTGGCGTGGACGGCGGCGGTTGCGCCGCATCCGACGGATGATGATCTGTACTGGCTTTTGCAGCAATCAACGGTGGAACTGCGGCGCGTGAGCGATGGCGCGATGCTGCGCAGGCTTGACATGGCGGGTTGTGACCGTGTACACACCGGCGCATTGACAGACCGGCTGCTGGTGAAGCGTGCGGCGGGTGGATGGTCGATCCATGATGTCGACACGGGCGAGTTGCTTGCGGACATATCGGGACTTGCGGGCGTGCATGCAGAGTGTCTTTCGCCTGATGGCACGGTGGTGCAGTGCACGGAGCCGGTGAAGGAACTGGATCGCACCGTCAATCGCGTGACGATGCGAGACGCGATGACGGGCGCGATCATCTCGACGCTGGATGAACGGGCGGGGGCGTATGGCACGTTTGCGCCGGACAGCAAGACGTTTGTGCCGACCGGCAACGTGGTGCGGCAGTATGACGTTCGGAGCGGCAAGATGGTGCGGGAGTTTGAAGGTGGGAGTGTGGTGGTGTGGGTACCTGTATTCACGCCGGACCAGTCGCGGATCATCTGCATGACGTCGACGTCGATGCTGGGGGTGTGGGATGTGGCGACGGGGCGGCGGGTGGCTCAGTTGCCGCTTTCGGGGCTGATTTCGATGCATCCTGATGGGACGCTGGCGGTGATCGGGTCTGATCGCATCGTGCGATTTGTGCGGCCGTCGGGTGATGTGGATGATCCGCTGGCGGCACCGTCTGGTGCAACCGGCGATTTTGCGCGTCAACAATGACGTGTGTTGACCGCGCCTGTCACTCCGGTTCCGTGTTCGCCCTTCGCCCGGCAGGTGATCGTGCTGGGTGGCACGTTTGATCCGCCGCACCAGGGGCATGTGAAGTTGGCGGTTGCGGCGCGAGATGCGATTGCGAAGGATGCGCCGTTGCTGCTGGTGCCTGCGGCCACGTCGCCATTCAAGGTTCGGGCGAGCGTCACGGCGGCGGAGCATCGCGTGGCGATGGCGCGGCTTGCTGTGCGAGGCCTGACAGAGGTGTATGTGTGGACGGATGAGGTTGATCGTGCGGCGAAGGCGAGCGGGCCGAGCTACACGGTGGACACGCTGGAGCGATTGCAGCAGGAGATGCCTCGCACGCGTGTGATACTGCTGATCGGCGCGGACCAGGCGGTGAGCTTTCACAAGTGGCGCAGTGCGGAGCGGCTGCTCGCGCACGTGCGAGTTTTGCTGCGCGAGCCGTGCGTGGATGAGGCGACGTTTTGCGGCGCTCTGCGGACGACGGGTGCGTGGAGTGATGTGCAGGTGAGCGAGTGGGCAGCGAAGCTGGTGCCGCTTGCTGCGCCGCTGCATGATGCGAGGAGCACTGACATTCGTACGCGTATCGCGGAAGTGGGCGTGGCGGGGCTGCCGAGTGACTGGCTACACGCCGAAGTGGCGCGGTACATTCATGAGCATGAGCTGTATGAAGCGTGAGAGAACGCGCGGAGTCAGCTTGCGTTGAGCACGCTGGTGGCTTGCAGCAGGGACATCTCAGTGCCGCGCTGGGTGACGTAGGTGTAACCGGGGTGCATGCTGGCTGCGCCGGTCTGGCCATCTTTGCGAATGGCGTAGAGCGTGACGTTGAAACTTGGATTGCCAGCGGCATCGAGCAGGCGGCGTTCGCGCGTGCGGCGCATGATGGATCGGAGGGTTTGGGCGCAGGCTTCGGCGGGCGGCAGGCCTGCTTCCATGCGACGGACGACATCGAAAGCGGCGCAGTTCTGCAGGCTGGCTTCGCCGCGGCCGGTGGCACCCGCGCAGCCGATGTCGTTATCGACGAAGATGCCGCCGCCGACGATGGGGGAGTCGCCGACGCGGCCGGGGATTTTGTAGCTGAGGCCGCTGGTGCTAGTGACGGCGTAGCAGTCACCTTTGGCGTCGACGCCGCTGACGTGGATGGTGCCGAAGGTGAAGGGGATTTCGGGCGGCTTACCCGGTGTTGGGTTGTCTTTCACGCCGGCCCAGCGAGCGGTGTCGAACTGGGTGCTTTCGTTCTCGGCGATCCAAGCGTCTTTGTTAGAGAGCGCGGCCTTCCACGCGAGCCACGCGGCGCGGGATTGCGGCGTGACGAGGTCTTCGCTCGTGAAGCCGCATTGCCTGGCGAACTTGGTTGCACCATCGCCCACGAGCAGCGCGTGATCGGTGCGGCGGAGGACTTCGAGCGCGACGGCGCTGGCGTAGCGCACACCTCGCAGGCCGGCGACTGCGCCGGCTTTGTGGCGCGGGCCATCCATCACGGCGGCATCGAGTTCGACTTCGCCGTCTTCATTGGGCAAGCCGCCGTAGCCCACGGACATTTCCGTCGGGTCGTCTTCGACGATGGCGATGCCGCGGACGATGGCGTCCAGGAGTGGCGTGCCTTCGCTGTAGAGCGCTGCGGCGCGGGCGGTGGCAGGGCCGCCATTCCAACTTGCAACCATGACGGGACTGGTCATGCGGAAGTGTTGGCAAGTCGCTTGCGGGCGACGGCGACAGCGGCGGGGTTGATGTCGCATCCGATGCATGAACGACCCAGGCGCGTGGCGGCGACGAGCGTGGTGCCGCTGCCGCAGCAGGGGTCGAGGACGCAGCCGGCGGGCGGGCAACAGGCGCCAACAAGAAGTTCGAGCAAAGCGAGGGGCTTTTGCGTGGGGTAGCCGGTGCGCTCGCGACTCATGTTGTTCAGTGACGGGATGTCGAGGATGTCGGTCGCCTTTTTGGTCTTGCCAGCCAGGCGGCGGCTGGTGGCGGGGACGCGCGGTGCAACGAAGTAGTACTGGCGCGGATTGATGCAGTAAAAGAGGATGTCGTCGTGCTTGCGCGCGAAGCAGCGCGGGGAGGAGCCGCCCAGGCCATAGGACCAGATGAGATGGTTGACAAAGCGGTCAGGCCCCAGCAGGTCGTCGAGTAGCAAGCGAATGTGGTGGCTGGCGCGCCAGTCGCAGTGGATGAGGATGTTGCCGGAGGGCTTGATGGCGGGAAGCGTGGCGAGCAGGCGCTCGCGCAGCCACGCGGTGTAGTCGAGCATGGTGGGCCACGCGTCGGCATAGGCGGTGTGGCGGGCGGTGGTGCCGCGGCGTTGTTTGGCTGCTTGGGCACGGACGGGCGTGCGCTGGGGTTTGCCTGTGTTGAAGGGTGGATCGACATAGAGCATGTCGACGCTGCGTGATTGCAGCGTCTTCGACAGCGTCAGCCAGTCTGCCCGTTCCGCGCTCATGTCCGAGCATAAGCCCGCCAAAGATGATGCATGCACACGCGACACGGCGGCATTCTCAAGGTTCTGCTCATCGTCTTCACGGTCATCGTCGTCTTGACCCTTGCGCTGGGCGTATGGGCGGCGCTCAATTGGCGCACATGGGCGGCGGTTGGATTGCAGAACGCGTCGGCGAGCATGGTGCAGCAGAGCGGCTTGGCTCCGCAGCAGCAGCAGGCGGTCATGCAGCGCGTGCAGACGCTCGCCAGCGAGTTCAAGGCGGGCACGTTGACTATCGAGCAGATGCAGCGCATCACCGAGGAGATCGCAAAGGGGCCGCTGCTGCCGGCGGGAGTGGCCTGGGGCATGCAGGAGCGCTACGTGGCGGTGAGTCTGCTGAATGATCAGGAGAAGGCGGAGGCGAATCTGCATTTGCAGCGCATGGCGCGCGCGGTGTGGGAGAAGAAACTGCCGCTGGCGGCTTTTGAAGAAGTTGTCGCACCGGTGAGCGAGCGGCTGTCAAATGGCAGCATGCGACCGAAGGCCCAGCTCACGCTTGATGAACTCAAAGCGCTCGTCGAACGCGCAAAGGCCAAGGCCGATGGAGCGGGCGTGCCCCTGGAGCCGTTCGTGCTCGACGCGGCGGCGGAACTGGACCGGGCCATCGCGGCGGCGAAGAAATGAACGGCCCGCGACTGGCTCGTACACTTTTCGCACTATGGGGCAACGACTTTCCAGCATGGTGGGGCCTGCAAAGTGGGCGGCGGTGGGCGCGCTGGTGACAGCGACAGGGGCAGGGGCGCTGTACAGCCTGACGCGCGATCCCGTGCCGCAACCTGTTGCGTTGCCGCCAGCGCCGGTCGTGCAGCCACCGCGCGAGCCAGTGTTGATTTCGCAAGTGCCGGAGAAGTCACGCATGGTGCCGTCACCGGCGGATGCAACTTTGGGCGCCGCGAGCGCAACGCCAGAGCCAAACGAGCAGGTGCCCAGTGTTCTGCCAGCGCCTGAAGACCAGCCGCAACCTGCGGTGCCCAACCCGCTGAGTGAGCCCAAGCCCGCAGCTGCGCCCAAGGCTGAGCCCGCCCCCAAGCCTGCTGCGGCGCCGAGACCACAGACGCCCCCGGTCAAGCCCACGCCCCGATTCATCAACGTGAACACCGCCAACGCGGCGGAACTGGAACTGCTGCCCGAGATCGGGCCCAGTCTTGCGAAGGCGATAATTGACCACCGCACGAAGAACGGGGCGTTTCACTCGCTTGCTGACTTGGACAAGGTGCCGGGTATCGGTCCCAAGACGCTGGAGAAGTTGAAGGATCGCGTGACGTTTCGGTGATTGTGCAGGGTGAGCAGGGGCTGGGCGTTGCTACTGTTTCACGATGAGTCGTGCGCGTCATGTTTTGTGGCGCTGTAAGGCCGGTCCGTGCGCGGAGCGGCGGGGAAGGACCGCGCGCGTGTTCAACGCGACAGTTCCGTCGGGGAGGGGCTCATGACCAGCCCATCTGTCGCGCGGGCGGACCTCGTGGGTCGCTTTGCCGGGCACGCAGTGGTGCGCGAGTTGGCCGGCAATCTGGCGCAACGCAAACGATGCGTGTGTCTTGGCAGCGTGGGATCGTCCACTGCGCTGACGGCTGGCGCGCTGGCTCGCGTGATGGAGCGCCCTGTGGTGCTGGTGCTGGCGCACCTGGATGATGCCGATGAGGCATGCGAGGAACTGATCGCCAGCGGTGTGCGGGCGGTGCGTGTGCCCGCGCTGGAGGCAAGTCCGGGAGAGTCGGCCATCGCGGCGGACTTGCTGGCAGCACGGTTGCGACTGGCGCGAACGCTGCCCACGCTGGGCGGGCCAAGCGTCGTGCTGGCGAGCATTCAGGCGCTTATGCAGAGCGTGCCGCATGCGCGCAGGCTCGAGACGGTCGCTCGCACCATTCGCAAGGGCGACCGCGTGAACCTGAATGAACTGGCCAACTGGCTGCAGGCCAGTGGCTACAAGCGGATGGACGCGGTGGAGGAGCCGGGCGACTTCGCACTGCGCGGCGGGATTCTCGACGTGTTTCCGACAACGCCCGCGACGCTGGACGCATCGAGCGAGGCCATGAACACGGGCGGAGATCCCGTGCCGTTGCGGCTGGACTTCTTTGGTGATGAAGTCGACCGGTTGTGCGAGATTGATGTGGAGACGATGGGGGCGGATCGCACAATTGAGGCGGTGGAGATCATCGCGGCGAACGCGGGAGATCTGCGCGACGATGGCAATCAGAGCATACTGGAGTTGATCTCACGTGATGCTGTCGTGCTGCTTGCGGAAACGATGGAGATCGTGGAGCAGGGGCGCGGGTACTTTGAGCGTATCAGCGACAGCAAGGGCATCTTCGGGCCGCCTGCGGTCTTGAAGTTGCTTGAGTCGCGTTTTCATGCACTGGCGGAGATCAATCAGTTCAGCGCGGGCGGGCTCGCGAGCGATGTAAAGCTCGAACTGCCCGTGCAGAGCGTGCCCATGTTCAGCAAGGACGCCTATCAGGCGATTGTCGAACTTGCGGCGATTGAAGAAGGGCCGCCCAAGACGCGCGTGGTGGTGATTTGTCAGAATGATGGCGAGAAGCAGCGACTGGGCGAACTGGTGGCGGAGCATGCGCCCGACTTTGCGAAGCGGGTGGACGCGGTGGTCGGGTATCTTCATCGCGGCGTGATTCTGGGCGGGTGCGACTCCGCAACGACGCAGACCACGCAGGCAGGCGTGCTTGCGCTGATTCCATATCACGAACTCATGTCGCGCTTCACGGTGCGGCGGAGCGCTCGCATTGTGCGCAGTCAGCGCGCGATGGACACGTTTCTCGACTTCGATGAAGGTGATTACGTGGTGCACCAGGAGCACGGCATTTCGCGCTACATGGGCATGAAGCTCATGGCTCCGCGGGAACTGCCTGTGGCGCAGCGTGCGGTGCTTTCGCCGCAAGCAACCACCAAGCGGGCGCAGGAGCAGGAGGAGTATCTTGTTCTGGAGTTTGCTGGCGCCAGCAAGCTGTATGTGCCGGCGACGCAGGTTGATCGGGTGCAGAAGTATGTCGGCGGCTTCTCGGGCAAGCCGCAACTGAGCACGCTGGGCGGGCAAAAGTGGAAGCATCAGAAAGAGCGTGTTGCGGAGAGTGTGAAGGATCTGGCGGGTGAATTGCTGCGCGTGCGTGCGGCGCGCGAGCACCTGCCGGGCATTAGTTATCCGAATGACACGACGTGGCAGAAGGAGTTTGAGGACGAGTTTCCGTATGAGGAGACGGCGGACCAACTTGCCGCGCTGCAGGAGATCAAGCGCGACATGCATGCGAAGAAGCCGATGGATCGCCTGCTGTGCGGCGATGTGGGATTCGGCAAGACGGAGCTGGCGATTCGTGCGGCATTCAAAGCGGCGGAGTTTGGCAGGCAGGTGGCGGTGCTGGTGCCCACGACGGTGCTTGCCGAGCAGCATGAACGCACGTTCCGCTCACGATTTGCGGGGTATCCGTTCAAAGTCGAAAGCATCTCGCGGTTCAAGACGGATCTGGAAGTGAAGGACGTGCTGTCGCGTCTGCGCAAAGGGCAGGTGGACGTCGTCATCGGCACGCACCGGCTGCTGAGTCAGGATGTGATCTTTGCTGATCTGGGACTGGTGATCGTCGACGAAGAGCAGCGATTTGGCGTGGAACACAAGGAAGGGCTGCTGCGACTGCGACTGACGGTGGATGTGCTGACGCTGAGCGCGACGCCTATTCCGCGCACCTTGCACATGGCAATGCTGGGGATTCGCGACATTTCAAGTCTGACGACGGCGCCGGCGGATCGGCGCGCGATTGTGACGGAGGTGATTCCGTACAACCCGATTCGTATTCGACAAGCGATTGAGCGTGAGTTGGCGCGCGAGGGGCAGGTCTACTTCGTGCACAACCGCGTGCATGACATTCAGTCGGTGGCGGATGACATTCAGCGGCTCGCGCCGGATGCAAAGATCGTGATCGGACACGGTCAGATGAACCCGCATGAACTCGAAGAGGTCATGCTGAAGTTCATTCGGCGCGAAGCGGACATTCTGGTGGCGACGACGATCATCGAGAGCGGGATCGATATCGCCAGTGCGAACACGATGATCATCAATGATGCGGATCGCTTTGGATTGAGCGATCTGCACCAGTTGCGCGGGCGCGTGGGGCGGAGCAAGCATCGCGGGTACTGCTACTTGCTCCTGCCGGTGGATCGTGCGCTGAAGGAGACGGCGCAGAAGCGGCTGAAGGCGCTCGAGCAGTACAGCATGCTGGGCGCCGGGTTCAAGATCGCGATGCGCGATCTGGAGATTCGCGGCGCGGGGAATATCTTGGGCGCGGAGCAGAGCGGGCACATCGCGGCGGTGGGGTACGAGATGTATTGCCGGCTGCTGGAAGATGCGGTACACACGCTCAACAACGATCCCAAGCCTGAGCCGCCCAGCAGCACGACAGTGGAGATCGGCATCGGCGGGCTGATTCCCAAGGCGTACATCCCCAGCGACAAGCGGCGTCTTGCCGTTTACCGGCGCGTCGCCACCGCCACGTCGATGGCTGATCTCGAACAGGCACTCAAGGACATTCACGACGCGTACGGCATGCCGCCTTCCGCCCTCGTGCGACTCGTCGAACTGGCTCAGTTACGGCTTGCTCTGGCGGCGCTGCAGGTTCGCGGGGTCACCATTCGCGACAAGGATGTAATCTTTTTCTGCAAGCATCGCCTGCCGGTAGCTGCAGCACTCGCCGCTCGCGTCGAGACGCAAAGCGCCGCCAGCGCGACGATCCGCCCGCTCGCGCCCGAGCAACCTGGCGGATTGGATATGGTCTATTTCCGGCCGCCAGAGAGCTATCTGGAGCCTGCGACACTTCTGATGGTGCTGCGCAAACGGTTGGGTCTGCCCCCGGTGCAGGCTTCACCAGAGCCAGTCGCGGTGGTTGAGGCGGCGTCCTCACCAAAGCTTGTGACGAAGCGTCGGCCTCCTCCGCCGCGCGGCAGTCGCGCGAAGCACTGAAAGAACTCACACTGGAAGCGGATGCATGGGTCTGAGTAGCCTGCGGCTTTTCCCCTCTATTCGTGCTATTTCTCATTTGGTGCTCGGTTGTGCTATCGGAGGGTAATAGACTAGGGGTTACGCTGGCGATGATGATGGGGACGAGGTGGCGACTCACGAGGGAACCGAAGTGACCAGGCTCATGCAGGATCGAGAGTTTTCCATTTCTGAGGCCGCCCCGGTGAACACGTCGGGCATTGCGATGCTTGCGAGCATGCCGGGTGTGCGACTGGCAGCGCGGGACATGCAGTACGGGCTGTTGTGGTGCAACGAAGAGTTCGCCCGCGCGTGTGATCCCGCGAGGCCGGCAAAGCCGGGCAGTACGCTCACGGACATCATGCCGCAGGCAGCGGCGGCGGCACGCAAGCACCAGATTGACCGACTGCTTGCCGCCAAAAGCACGCAGGGCTTCTGGCAGTTCTGGCTTGACTGCCGCTGCTACACCATCGTGCGTCATGTGGAGCCCGCAGTCTTCGGGCAGCCGGCCATGCTGATCATCATGCAGACTCCCACGCTGCCGCGGAGCGCTCCCGGTCAGTTGATCTGCCCGACGCCCGCGCTGGGCACGTTCACGACGATGACGCCGACGGAACTGGGCGTGTTGTACTGCCTGTCTCGCGGCATGCGTCGCCAGGCGATCGCGAAGGCGATGCATCGCAGCACACACACGGTGGTGGATCACCTGCGGGCGATCAACCGGAAGCTGAAGGTGCGCCACTTTGCAGATGCGCGTGCCATGGCGATGGATCGCGGCGTGCACTGCTTCACTCCAGCGGAATGGGCGGAAGTGACGGGCGCCGTGATGCCGGAAGGCGCGGCGTGGGACGAAGTGGAGTGACGCCGTGCGGCGGAGAGCGCCGCGGTGGTCATTCCCATTCAATCGTCGCCGGTGGCTTGCTGCTGATGTCGTAGCAGACGCGATTGACGCCGCGCACTTCGTTGATGATGCGGTTGCTGATGGTCGCGAGCACGTCGTAAGGAATGCGTGACCAGTCGGCTGTCATGAAGTCCTGCGTCTCCACGGCGCGGATGGCCACGGTGTTTTCGTATGTTCGGCCGTCGCCCATCACGCCCACGCTCTGCACAGGGAGCAGCACGGCGAAGACCTGACTGGTCGAGCGATACAGATTGTGGCTGACGATCTCCTCGAGCAGGATTTCGTCGGCTTCGCGCAGAACGTCAAGTTTGGGCTTGGTCACTTCTCCCAGCACGCGGACTGCGAGGCCCGGACCGGGGAAGGGATGCCGCCAGATCAGTTGCTCGGGCAGCCCCAGCACGGCACCGAGCGCACGAACTTCGTCCTTGAAGAGTTCGCGCAGCGGTTCCACAAGTTCAAAGCCCAGTTGCTCCGGCAGGCCGCCCACGTTGTGGTGCAACTTGATGCCGGCGGCGGTGCCAGCGTGGCCCTGACCGCTCTCAATGACGTCGGGATAGAGCGTGCCCTGCGCGAGGAAACTTGCATTGGGAATGCTCTTGGCTGCATGCTTGAAGACATCGATGAAGCGGTGGCCGATGCGACGGCGCTTCTCCTGCGGATCGGTGATGCCGGCAAGATCTCCGAGGAACTCCTTCTCGGCGTCGACGACCTTGAGATCAATCTTGAAGTGATCGCGGAAGGTGCCCTCGACCAGATCTCGCTCGCCGTTGCGGAGCAGGCCCGTATCGACAAACACGCAGTGGAGTTGCGGACCGATGGCTTTATGCAGCAGAGCCGCGACAACCGCGCTGTCAACGCCGCCCGAAAGTCCGCAGACGACCTGCGCCTTGCCCACACGCTCACGCACGCGTGCGGCGGCATGGTTGGCAAAGTCGCTCATGCGCCAGCCGCCCTTGCACTTGCAGATGTCGTAGACGAAGTTTCGAAGCAGATCGACGCCGTGGGGCGTGTGCGTGACTTCCGGGTGGAACTGGACGCCGACGAACTGGCGGTCGGAGGTCGCGCTGATCACGACGGCGTTGGGGCAGGTGGGCGTGCTTGCCAGCGTCTTGAAGAGTCCGCCGGTGTCGGTCACCTGGTCGCCATGGCTCATCCAGACGGTGGTACGGTCGGGAACGCCCTTCATGAACGGATGCTTTGCGTCGCCGATCGCGAGGTGAGCGCGGCCGAATTCACGGTGATCGGCCCCGGTCACCTTGCCGCCCAGCAGGTGGGCGGCCAATTGCATGCCATAACAGATGCCCAGCACCGGTACGCCCAGATCAAAGATGCGCTTGTCACAGGTGGGAGCGCCCTTCTCGTAGACGCTCGCGGGGCCGCCCGAAAGGACGATGCCCTTGGGTTTCATCGCGAGCAGCTGCTCAGGCGTGATGGTGGGGGCGACAAGCCAACTGAAGACGCCTTGGTCGCGGAGACGGCGCGCGATCAATTGGGCTGTCTGGCCGCCGAAATCAAGAATCGGAATGACCTCGTCGTGAGGCAGCGAGACGGGAAGGGGGGAACCGGGCGTGGCACTCATGGGGTGTCCTTGGTCCTAAAGGACAGGATAGCAACGCGGGACTCGATCTTGGCGGAGCGGGTGACAACCGGTGGAAAACTTGAACCTTTGCTGAAATCAGCCGCATTCGGTCGATAGTCGCGCATTGCACCACCGCGCGGGGCACGTTGCACCCGGCCCGCTGTGGCATGGCATGAAGGGTTAGCGGCTGGGCCGCTGGTCGTCGGCTTCGCGGGCATGCTGTATCTGCTGCTTGAAACTCTGCGCGACTGGCTCGTGAAGCACCAGGTCTACTGGCTCTTCAGCGTGCTTGACCAGCTGCAATTCCGCGCTTTGGCGGCGGCGTTTTTGGCATTCATCGTCGTCCTGGCTCTGGGCCGCAAGACCATCGCGATCCTTGCGAAGAAGAAGATCGGCGACGCCGGCCTGACTGATGCCGAAGCGCTGCGGGCGACCGCCAGTGCCAAGGCCAACGTCCCCACCATGGGCGGCGTGCTCATCATCGGCGCTGTGGTCATCGCCACGCTGTTGCTGGCTGACCTCTCCGAACGCTACGTGCAACTGGGGCTGGCGGTCACTGTCTGGCTCGCGGGTGTCGGCTTCGCCGACGACTATCTGAAACTGACCGCCAAGCAGCGCGGCAGCGGCCGGCAAGGCCTGCAGGAGTGGGAGAAACTGATCTTCCAACTCGGCATTGGTGCGCTCATCGGATGGTTCCTCTGGGCCAATCCGGTGCACATGGACACGCCCAAGGAGGAGCAACGCCTTCAGCATGTGCTGAACGTGCCTTTCCAGAAGACATATGTTGACGCGGGGCGCATCGTGCGCGAGGCGGACACCGCGGCTCCAAGGGCCAACGCACCGGCGGAAGTGCCGCGCGTGGTCGTGCGCGAGAAGCAGATGGTGGTGAATCCGAACCTGTGGTATCTGCCCATGGGTGTGTTCGTGGTGCTGGCGACGCTGATGATCGCGGGCATGTCCAACGCGGTCAACATCACCGACGGCATGGACGGGCTGGCGGGCGGCATCACAGCCGCTGTCATGATGGGTATCTTCATACTCGCCATGATCGCGGGTGATGCGGACGCGGCGAAGTTTCTGCTGGTGCCGCACCTGCCCGGTTCGGGCGAACTGGCGGTGCTCGCCGGCGCGACTGCAGGCGCGTGTCTGGGCTTCCTGTGGTGGAACTGCTGGCCCGCGCGAGTCTTCATGGGTGACACCGGCGCACTAGCTCTGGGCGGCATTATCGGTTTCTGCGCCGTGGCCATTCGCCAGGAGATCGTGATCCTGTTGATGTGCGGGGTCTTCCTCGCGGAGATCGGCAGCGTGGTCATCCAGCGATACTACTTCAAGATGACTGGCGGCAAGCGCGTCTTTCACTGTGCGCCCTATCACCACCACCTGCAGATCGCGGGCTGGCCTGAGCAACGGGTGGTGGCCAGGTTGTGGATCATCTCCATTATTCTGGTGGTTCTCGGCCTTGCCAGCGTGAAATTGCGCTGATCCAAACAGAGGCCGACAGGCCGTGGCGGATATCCGTGTGGCCACCCCAAGTCGATGACCATTTCCGCCGATGCAACCTCCAGCGCGGACGTTCTCGGTGCGTGACCGGGGCGGCTGCGCGGACGGACCATGCGCGTGAAACTGCGGACCTACGTCGCCATTCTGCTTGGCAGTGTGTTTGTGCTCTTTGCGGGCGCGAGCGAGGTCATCAAGCGCGTCGTGCTGCGTCCCAGTTTTGAAAAGCTCGAGCGAGACGCCGCCCGTGATGAGGGCGAGCGTGCAGTGGCTGCGGTCCGACGCGAACTGCAGGCTCTGGAGGGAACGGCGATTGATCTGGGCATGTGGGACGACGCGTACGAGTTCGTCGCCAGGCCGGATGATCGGTTCATCAAGAGCAACTTCGCGTCATCGACGTACTTCAGTGAGCGGAACTTCAGCATCGTCATGTACGTCGACACGACGGGCGTTGTCCGATGGTCAAATCAGTGTGACCCTCGCACGGGCGAACCGCGTGAGTACCGAACATTCTCAGGCGCACGGCTCGCCCCGAATCATCCAGTGATGACGCGGCTGCGGGAGGGCGAGGCGATCTCGGGCCTGATCGACACCGAGCACGGGCCCCTCATGGTCGCTGCGCGGCATGTGCTGCGAGCGGACGGCTCGGGCCCCAGCCGAGGACGCGTCGTATTGGCTCGTCCGCTGGACGCGAAAATGGTGCAGGAGATCTGCCAGCGCACCGGCACCAGTTTCACAGTGTGGAATCAGGACACCGCGCAGGATGAGGGTGTCCGCACCGCCGCGAAGGAGCTCATCTATGCAGATGCGGTTCTGACAAGCATCGATGACGCGCGTAACACCGCGCTGAACTACCGGCTGCTGCCCATGCTCATCGGCAAGCCGCTTGTGCTTCGCACGCAGTCACCCATGTACATCTCGGCGCAGGGCAACGACGTCATTGAGTTCGCGCAGATCTCACAGATTTCGGCGGCTGGCCTGGTCGTCATCATCGGCATCGTGCTGGTGCACTCACGTGTCAGCGGTCCGCTTTCACGGCTCGCGACGGCTCTCAAGCGCGTGGGCGAGACTGGTGATCTGACCCTGCAGTTCCGCACGAACAGGCAGGATGAGATCGGCGCTGTCGCCGCGGAGTTTGAGAAGATGCTCGCTCGACTGACAGAGTCACAGGACGCTGTGGTGCAGGCCTCGCGTCATGCGGGCATGGCCGAGGTCGCTGCGAATGTGCTGCACAATGTGGGCAACACCCTGACCAACAGCATCGTGCTGACCAGCGACATTCAATCGACCCTCCGCAACTCACGAGCGGCGGGACTGGGCAAAGCCATTGACATGCTCAAGCAGCATGAGGCGGATCTGCCGAAGTTCATCGCGGAAGATCCGAAGGGCAGGCAACTGCCTGCGTACATCATCAAGGCGGGCGAGGCCATCGCGGCTGAGCGTGCATCGCTTGTGAGTGACGTGGAGAAGCTTGATCGCAGTCTGGCGGCGGTGCAGGACATCATCCGCGCACAGCAGGCGGTGGATGGTCCGACCGAAGTGCTGCAGCCCGTGGACATGCATGAAGCGATCCACGGCGCGCTTGCCGTCATCGAGCCCAGCTTCCTGCGTCATCGCGTGCGCTGTACCTGCGCAGTGCCTGCCAATCTCCGCACCATGCTGGATCGCAGCAAGTTCCAGCAGGTGCTGTTGAACCTGGTGACCAACGGCGTGCAGGCGTGCAAACTCGCCGCGGAGCAGCACAGCTTCGTGCACATTGAGGCAGGCACCATCGGCACCGATCGACTATTTGTGGAAGTGCGCGATGGCGGCATCGGCTTTGATGATCAGCGCAAGTCCAAGCTCTTCACGCAGGGCTATACAACGCGTGAGGATGGTCACGGGCTGGGGCTTCACTATTGCGCCAATGCCGTGAAACAGATGAACGGATCTATCACGGCGTACAGCGATGGGCCAGGTCTGGGCGCGACATTCCGCATGGAACTGCCGCTTCGACTCGAGGGGCTGGCTGACGCACCTGAACACAACCAAAGGACGGCGGCATGAGCGAACTGACATCGCACAATCGGCGCATTCTCATCGTGGATGATGATTCCAGCGTGCACCATGCGTACACGCGCGCCCTGTCACACCGCCGCACCGAAACCGAAGTGGACGCGATGGAAGACGCGCTCTTCGGCGACGGCGAAGGCGCGGAGAAGCCCGCCTCGGCGCTAGATGATGTCAAGTTCGAGGTCGATCACGCCTACCAGGGGCAGGAGGCGCTTGCCAAACTTGAGCAGTCAATCAAGGAAGGTCACCCGTATGCGGCGGCCTTCGTGGACATGCGCATGCCGCCCGGTTGGGACGGCGTGGAGACCATCGAGCAGTTGTGGAAGATGCACCCGAGCCTTCAGGTCACGGTCTGTTCCGCATACAGCGACTACAAGTGGAATGACATCGTCCGGCGCCTGCAGAAGGCCGACCAGCTCCTGCTGCTGCGCAAGCCGTTTGATCCCCTCGAAGTCTGGCAGATCGCTCTCTCGATGAGCGAGAAGTGGAATCTCAGCCAGTTGCACGTGCATCAACTCAAGAGCGCCAACGACCAGTTGGCGCGGGAACTGAGTGAGCGCAAGCGGGCCGAAGACCGTGCGCGGCACGACGCGATGCACGATTCGCTCACGGGTCTGCCCAATCGCGCGCTGCTGACGGATCGGGTCGAGCAGGCGATTCAGCGCGTCAAGCGCAAGCCTGAAACGTGCTGCGCCGTGATCTTCCTGGATCTTGACAACTTCAAGATCATCAACGACAGCCTCGGGCACAAAGCCGGCGATTACGTCCTCTGCCATGTCGCTGACCGGCTGCGCGAGGCTATCCGCAACACCGACACGCTGGGGCGACCGGCGGACGGCATCGCGGCCCGGCTGGGCGGAGACGAATTCGTCATCCTGCTCGAGGATCTGAGCGATGCGGAGCAGGCGACGGTGATCGCCACCCGCATGCGTGACGTGCTGAGCAAGCCGCTGACGCTTGAAGGACGCGACATCATTGTGGGCGGTTCGCTGGGCATCGCCATCGGTACGGCCAAGCACGCCAGTGGCGACGCGCTGCTGCGCGAGGCCGACACCGCCATGTATCGTGCAAAGTTCAGCGGCAAGAGCCGTGTCTGCGTCTTTGATCAGAAGATGCACGAGGCGGTGCTAGCGCGGCTGAGTCTGGAATCCGACATGCGCGGTGCGGAGACGCGCGGTGAACTGCATCTGGCGTATCAGCCTGTTGTCAAGCTCGCCACAGGCGAGATCATGGGCTTTGAAGCCCTGCTGCGATGGAATCACCCCACGCGCGGTTCGCTGCTGCCTGAGTCGTTCATCGCCATCGCGGAGGAGTCGGGTCAGATCTCGCGATTGGGCGCGTGGGTCGTCGAACAGGTTGCTACGGTCGCGAGCGATTGGCGCAGGAAGAATCTGCTGCGCGAGGGGATGTCTCTCAGTCTGAATGTCTCGCGGTTGCAGCTTCTGGACGATCACCTGCTGGACACGGTCACCAAGTCACTCGATCACCACAAGTTGCCCGGTCGATTCCTCGCCTTTGAAGTCACGGAAAACGCCGTGATGCAGGGCGGCAAGGATGTCGTGGCGATGCTGCGGCGCCTGCGCGACATGGGCAGCGATGTGCTGATGGACGACTTCGGCACGGGCCACAGTTCGCTCAGTTGCCTGCACAAGTTCCCCATCAGCGTGCTCAAGATTGATCGCAGTTTCGTGGACACCATGCGCAGCAGCAATGACTACGCGGCGGTGGTGCAGGCCATTGTGGTGCTTGCACACAACCTGCGCACGAAGGTGATCGCAGAAGGCATCGAGACCACGAGCCATCTCGCGCAGTTGCAGACGCTCAGTTGCGACTATGGGCAGGGATTCATCTTCAGCCCGGCAGTGCCGCTGCGCGAGGCAGAGGCTCTGCTCGCGCAGGGCGTCATCCGTCCCGATGTCCGCAAGGCGGCGTGAGGCTGGTCAGTGGTTCGCGCATTCGACACAATCGGCGGTGCACAAACCGCGGCTCATGGCGAATGCACGCATCGCGGGGTCTTCCTCGCGTCCCGGCGGATACGCCGCGCCCAGCTTGCTCAGGAAGTTGGCTCGGAATTCCTGCTCGCCCGTCTTGAACTGGCTGTTGCCCTGCGTGAACGCATACTCATTGCGAAGTTTGCCCTCAATGTTCTCGATGCGCTTTTCGGGATACGGGTGCGTGCTGAGGAACTCGGGCGGCCGGCCGGTCTTGTCGAGGCTGGCGAGAATCTGCATGACCTGCAATTGCCCGATGGGGTCGTACCCGGCTCGCACCATGTACCGCATCCCAAGCGCATCTGCTTCGTTTTCCTGATCGCGCCCGTAGCTCGCGAGAGTGATGCCCGCAGCCTGCTCTGCAAGCGCGCTGACGTCAATGCCCAGCGTGGCGCCCAGAAGCACTGAACTGATGCCCGCGATGAGGCCGGTGCGCTTGGCGTCACCGAACCGTTCGCTGGTGTGTTGTGCGGTCACGTGGCCGATCTCATGGCCCAGCACACCTGCAAGCTGTGCTTCGTTGGTCATGCGCTGCGCAAGGCCGCGTGACATGAAGACCTTGCCTCCCGGCAGTGCGAAGGCGTTGACAACGTCACTGTCCAGCAGCACAAACTCCCACGGAAGATTGCTCATCGCCGGGTCGTCCTGGCCCACGGTGGCGACGAGGCGCATGCCGACATCGCGGACGTACTGCTTGAGTTCGGCGCGCTGCACTTCGCCGCCGAATTCCTGAATCATGCCGTCTTTGCTCTGCTCACCGATTGCGATCTCTTCATCACGCGAGAGGGCGTAGTACGACGTGCGTCCCGTGGTGGGGTTGGTGGTGCAACCGACAAGGACGCTGACAAGCAGCAGCAGCGGGGCGAGGCAGGCGGATTGCAGGAGACTTCGCATCGCGAATTGTTGCCGCGCTGTGGAAGGTGGGCGGCCGAACCATCGCGGCGCGCCTTCACTTGTGCATGGCAGAAGTCTCCAATGTCCGATTACGTGCGCTCTTCGGCCGACCGTTGGCCGACGCCGAACTCGCGCAGGCAGTCAAGGCGGCTGCCACGCAGCTCGCGAGTAAAGCCAACATCGCCCTGCATGGCATGGAGACAGACGCCGCCAGCATCACGCTGACGCTTGGCTGTGACCGATTGACCGCGCTGGGATTCCTGACGGAACTTCGTGCGACGACCAACGCGTGGTATGAGGAAAAGTTCGAGGCAGGGCCCCTCTGGGGAAACATGCCCGAGGAAGGCAACACGTGATAGAGCGCGCCGAGGTGGCCGCGCGTGTCAGCCCTGCTTGGTCTCTTCCAGTTGAATGCCGGCCAAAGCCGTCATGGGGTCCGGCGCGAAGCGGAAGAGCTTGTCGATCCCGGTGACGAGGAAGATGCTCCAGACCTGATCGCTCACGCTGCACAGCTTCAGCACGCGCTGCTTCTCCATAAGCGTGCGCCGCAGCAAGAGCAACTGACCGATGTTGGAAGAACCGACATACGTGACGGCGGCGAAATTGAGTACCACGTGCGGCACTTTGCCCATCGGGGCCTTCTCCACGCGATTACAGAGGGACGCCAACTCGTCCGACAGGGCGGGCTCGTCTGCGAGCTCCGCAATCACGATGTCTTCTGACCATTGTTGCGTACCCATCGGCTCTGCCTTCCATACCCACCGCACGAACAGTCTACCAGAAACTCCCCATGGATTCGACCGGGATCCGTCCGATAGACGCGAAATCTGTGTGAATTCGCCTTAGTGCATACGTAGGCCAGTCGTAGCGGTTCTTCTGATGCAACCAAGTGCTTGAAGGGTGCTGACATAGGGACCGGGAACGAGGGGCTTTGGCTTCGCGCAAGAAGAACCCCGCGCGTTTCCGCGCGGGGTTTCGTGGCAGCAGAGGAATGGGTCGTGGTGGTGACGTGACTCCGCCGCCGGTGGTGGTGCTTGTCGCTGGTTCTGCTGCGCAGTGCCTTGCGGCGTGCGGCGGTCACAACCAGCTTGAATTCCCGCGCACGCCGGTGAACGTGCGCGGGCCTGTGAGCCAGGGGGCGAAGCCAACGCCAAGCCTGCTTGAAGGCAGGTCTGGCACCAAGCGTGGTGGGTGTCGAGCGTCGTCGCGGGCTTGCGCCCTTGATGCCTGCTCTGGTGTCCCCGGAAGTCGTCCGCGTGTCCGCGTCCTTGCAGATCACACGTTGGCGACGCTTCCGTCCTCGCTTGCGGCGACGGCCAGCATCCTTGCTGCCCGCCGCGAAGGCCCTTCGATCTCACGAATCAGAAAACCAGCGATTTCCGCTGCCCTTCTGCTTGTTTCAACCTTCCAACTTCTGCATGACCCCCGGCAGTTTGCTGAACCGATCACGAAGATCCTTCTGCCAGATCGCCCGATCCATCACTTCCAGTCGTGGGCCCGCGCCCACCATCACCACGTCTTTGCCCAGTTCGGTCAGTTCCAGGTGCAGTTGAGGGATGTTGATGCGCCCCGCGCTGTCAACTTCCAACCGCTCCGTGAACCCGAAGTAATCCGCCTGCGCTTCAGCCTGCTCCACCGGAGGCATCAAGGTTGCCGGTCCCTTCTCCGCGAGTTCCTGAAAGCGACTCTCGGTGAAGAGCATCAGCAAGTGCTTGCGCCACGGCACGCAGTACCAGGCCGTCCCATCGCGCTCGGGCCGCAACAGCGACCGGAACTTGGCGGGAATCGCCAAGCGGCCTTTCGCGTCGATCGTGAGTTCTGCGGACCCTGTGAAGATCATGGCGAGTGACCGGAAGTGGAGTGCCTCCTGCACCGGCCTGAACTTGGGTCATTCACCCACGCTCGGCATCGACAGGCCGTCGACGAGGAGAGTTTACACACTTTGCCCCACTTTGCAACACACTCCGCCACTTGCGTTGCATTTTCTTCACTTTTTCTCCCACGGTGCAAATGTCGGGGAAAAGATGTGCAAATGCAATGGTTTTTGTTATACTATCAAAATCCAAATTCTAGATTCTTGTGAATCGCACGAACGCACGGGAACCTCTGCACGTGTGTTGTCGGACCAGTAGGCGAGAGGCGGCACATCCCTGTTTCGGGAACATCCTTATCGGGAGGGTTCCATGGGCATCGCGACCGCAAAAGGGCGTCAAGGGGCGTTTGTTGAAGTTCCGTCGGTTGTCGTTCCGCCACGCGCTTGGCAGCTGCTGGCTGCACATCCAGTGGCCATTTGCACCGCTCACGGCGGGCGACGGTTTGCCACTTTTGTTCTGAGTTTGCAACCAGCGAGCAATACGCCACCCATGGTGTGCGTGGCGACGCAATGCGGGCAGGTGATTGATCCTGTGCTGCGCGACTCGCACGTGTTCAGTGTCTTCGTGCTGGGATCCGGCGAGCGCGTGCTCACAAAGCGTCTGCAGGAGGGCGGGACGCTGCGCGGCATGGACATCTTTGATGGCATCGCGGTGGAGCGCCTGCAGGGCGGCTTGCCCGCACTGGCGTCATCACCGGTTGCGATGGAGTGTGAGATCATTCGGCATATTGATCTGGAAGCCGATCACCAGTTGTACGTGGGACGCATCACGTCGTGCCGGGTGCGCGAGGTGATGCAGGCGGCGTGCTGACAGCGCGAGAGTGAACTGATCAGCGGGCGCGGTTGCGAGCCTCTGCTTCAAGCAGGGTGGTGCCGATGCGCGCGTGGTTGGTGATGTCCATGGGCACGTGGATAATGCCGCCGTCTTGCAGCGTGATTCGCCAATCCGGCTGCAGGCGTTCAACCTTGCGCACTTCGCTGAGCAGAAAGCCCACGCCGGTCCAGGCGCGACGTATGAGCATGCTGTCATTCTCGACGATGACGCGAAGCCGCAGCGAGTCGACGATTGCGTGCAGGGCGAAGAGGCCGACTGCGCCGCATGTCACGATGATCGTGGTCTGCAGCCATGCGGTCGCCGCCTGCTTGTGCAAGAACCAACCGCCAGCGATCACGACAGTCAGCAGGGCTGTCCACATGACGAGCGTGGTCCACGGCGCACGGCCTTCGAGCGTGTGTGTCCCGGGATGCGTTGTCATGAGGCATTGTTGTCGCTCGCCCGCCGGCGTAATGCTCCGTGAGGCACTGACGCAGACTGGCGAGCGACGGCGTGCATCTGTGCGAAACGTCCTGCGCCATGAAGGATTGTCCGCGACATGGAAGCGCCCGAGAGGCCTTGCGGCTATGCGCTCGCGGCGTCGTGCACGGGTTGTCGTCGGGCGAGATGGCCGCGAGCGGCTGGATCCTCGTGATTGGACGACGATCAGTCCGTCGGCTGCTCGCTCCATCCGAACTTCCCTCGCACCCATGCGTTGAGATTGGGCGCGGTCAGGCGTTCATCCCAGTTGTCGACGCCGACGTTGTTGATGTACGGACCGCGGAAACGGCTCATGCGTCGGGCAAGTGCGGCGAAGTCCGCCAGTTCACCCTCGATGTTGTTGTTGAGGTCGAGCATGCCCATTTCGGTCATATAGCCAGTGATATTGAGCGTGCCGACACCGCCCGTGAACTGCGCCGGCCAGGTGAGCGAGCCTTCACTGTCCGCGGTGGTTTGGGAAACGCCCCGGCCCAGGCCTGAGGGCAACCCGGTTGACGCGCGGAACTGCTCGAAGGGAACAACCGCGCCGGTGGTCATGTCGCGGTAGGTTCCGCCCGGAGCAGCGTTGTTGGCGCTGGTGGTGTTGAAGCGGACGTTATCGAAAGTTCCGCCCACGCGCAGGCTCGTCAGGTCGGGCGCGTAGTAATTCAACGGAGAGGCGGTACCAAGCAGTCCATAGGCGGCGAAGAAGCGGCTGCTCGCGCCGCGCTGACGCACGGCGATGTTGCGCAGCGTCCACTGCTCGGGAATCGAGAAGATGCGGCGCGGGTACTCAACGCATGCGTTGCTCAATGTACGAACATTGCGATCTGAGCCCATCATGATCTGCACGCCGGGCGAGCCGCCGCCCGCGCCGATCCAGTCGTAGATGATGCAGTCGGAAATGGTGAGCGAGCGATTGATCTGGGCCCACTCGGTGCTCCAGAGGCGTTCGAGCTCCTCCGCCTCGGTCGTTGCGACCTGGCTGGGACGGAAGTAGGCGGAGTTGCCAAACTCGCAGAAGATTCCGCCGAAGGCGCCGATAGACGCACCGGTGCTTTCAAAGAAGTTCTCGCCCGGATCTTCGGCGAGCAGTCCGCGCGGGGCGTTGCTGGCAGCGATACACCGGTAGATGCGGCCGCCATCACTCAAGGTCGCGCCAAATCCCATGCCGCGTTCGAGCGGGCCCGGAGCGCCGATGGGGTTTCCTTCTGCGCCGCGGGCGTAGACGTCGGCCGCACCCAGCGCGACAGACCAGGCCATCTGTCCGCGCCAGCCAAAGCCCTCGGGCCACGTGCCCGACCAGTCGGTGCCGCCGGGGCCGAACTCGTCATAAGGACGCGTGCCGCCGCACGAACCGAACGTGAGGCCATCGAGTTCCGCGCCGCCTTCGGGCGGGCCGTTGTCGCCCTGGGCGTGGCCGCCACGGAAAGCAGCGGGACCGTCGAGCACGGTGCTGTTCCACACAGAGTTGTCATTGGCACGCATCTGTGCGGCAGCGAAGGAAGGGCGAATCACGAGCGTGTTGAGGATGAGCGAGCGGTCCATGTTGAAGGACCAGTAGATGCCGTGATTGCGGTCGCTGCCCATGCCAAGCGTGTTGGGCAAGAGGCCCGAAATGCCCGGCTGCCAGCGCGAACTCCAGCCCGTATCGATCAGGATGCACTCGGAAACGAGCATGCTGGTGCGGTTGGAGAAGATGCCTGAACTCTGGCCGCCTGGATCGTCGGTGCCGTAGGAGTCAGCGAGAATGCAGCGGTGCAGCGTGACGGTGTTGAAAGGCTGGGGCGCTGTGGTGGCATCCACGCGGAGGGCGTACTGGAAGCCGTGGATATAGCAGTCCTCGAGATAGACGCGGTTGACGTTGCTCAACTGCACACCGGCGACGGGAGGTGTCGTGAGGTTGGGCGGCGAGCCCAGGCCGAAGTTCCACTCACTCTCGCTGACAATCTCCGCGCCGCGGATCCACAGGTCGCTGCCGCCGCCGCGGAAGAAGACGCCCGGAATCGTGGGCGTGAAGTTGCTGGCGACAATCACGAAACGCGAGTTTCCGGGTGAGACGCGGAGGTCAAACTCATTGGTCGGCGGCTCGCCATAGGCCTCGACGATGACGGGGCGGTCCGGGCCTGCTCCGCTTGGCACGTCCCAGGTGTACCCGGGCACGCAGACGTTGCTGTCACCGCCGGGCTGCTGCTGGCCGATGGTCTCAAAGTAAACGGTGCCGCGCCGCACGCGGATGATGCGGGCGAGGGCGGGGTAGTTGGCGCCGCCTCGCACGGCGAGGAACGCGCACGCGATGCTGCGATACGGGCGGGCGACGGAGCCGTCGGGCGTGCTCGGATCGTCTGACGAGGAGTCCACATGCACGGTGAATGCGGCGGTCGCAGTGCCCGGGTTGATGGCCCAGCCGTCGCAGTCAAGCGGCGGCATGAACAGGCCGTAGTCGCTGGCGGTGGCCCCGGTGGCGTAGGTGCCGCTCGCGAAGGTGCGAATGCCGTCGCTGGCGATGTAGTGGTTGAAGGCGCTTGGAATAGCGGGGTGGCGACGGGGAATCGCCGGCCCGTCGGGACAGGAGGAAGGCAAACCGCCCGCGAGCAGCAGGAAAAAGTCGATGACGTCCTGATCTTCCGGATAGACGTTGTTGTTGTTGATGTCCAGGTCGCAGGGGTTGCAGGCGTCGCCGCAGGCTCCGCCGGCCAGCGCGGTGAAGAAGTCGATGACGTCCTGATCTTCCGGATAGACGCCGTTACGGTTGAGGTCGATGGAGTCGCACGTCTGCGCGAGCGCAGGCGAAGCGAGTATGATCGACCCGCTGGCAATGGCGACAGCAAAGCAACCCGACCGGAGCAAGTTCGGCATGCGCAACCTCTCTCTTGGCGACCCCTCGAAGTGCCTGTCGCGAATCTATCGTGTGAACCCTTCGCAATCAAGCACAAATTGCGCAGTTCGTGCAATCATGCGACGTTTTCTTGTCGCGGCTGTGATTTTTGCGCCGGCTTTTTTGATGCTCCCAGCGTGTTCCACACTGCTGGGTGGTGCGGCCTCGCCCACGCTTCAGTCCGCCGTGACGGGCGATCGCATGCCGCTCACGCTGCCGACACAGGTTTTCGCGCAGGACAAGGCGGGGATCGCGGACATTTACCTGACCGATCTGCCGGTGGCTGATCTGGCGAGCAAAGACCTGTCACAACTGTCAGGCACCATCATTCATCTGCACGTGTTCACCATTCCCAGCGCGGGCGACACGCCCATCGCAACGACCGCGACGACCAGCACGGCCCGCGTGGTGATTCTGGCCAACGGTCAGGCGGGTGTGTATGCCGGGGGCGGGTTCTTCGCGGCGAGCGATGACGACGCGAGCGGCAAGACCTTTGCCGGGTCGCTCCGCAAGGCGACGCTCTACCTGCGTCACGCGACCAGCGGGTTTGATGATCGGCTGGGACCCAGTGAACTGAGTTTCCGCACCAGCGCCCGCCGCGACGAGCAGGCGGCAGCCACGCTCGCCGCGGCGATCGACGCTGTGGTCAATGGCGCGCAGATCGTCGAGTGACGGTGATGGGGGGGCCGAGCGGGAAGCAAGCCGAACCGCGTGCAAACGCGCCAACGCTTTCTCGGGTGGCGACAGGCTCGCTACGCTTCACAAACGCAAAATGGACTTTGCACCTTCTCGCCCGTTGCGAGCCGATAGGAATGGCACGATGCCGCCCCTTGACAACAAATCGCCGACACGTTCTCCCGCGCTCATCGAAACGGCCGGACTTCCGGCTGATGCGACGTTGGCGCGCACGTGTCGAGCGGTGGAAGTGCTTCCTCCGGAGCAGTCCACGAGCGTCACGAATACGGGCGTGACGAATCTGGGCTTCGCGCAGCCTGCGCAGAGCGTGCCGGGGCACGTGCATCAGTTGTGGGCGCTTGATCCTGCGCTGACTTTTCTGAATCACGGCAGCTATGGCAGCGCGCCCAAGAGCGTGCTGCGCGCGCAGGCCGCGTATCGCGAGCGCATGGAGCGCGACCCGGTGCGGCTGTTCAAGTATGACCTTGAGCGGTTGATGGACACGACGCGCGAGCGCGTGGCGGCGTTCATCAACGTGAACCCCGCTGACGTGGCGATGCTGCGCAACGCCACGTACGCGATGTGCACGATCCTCAAGGCTCACCCGCTTGCGGCGGGTGATGAAGTGCTGATCACCGATCACGAGTACGGCAGTCTGCACAACGAACTGGAGCGGATGCGTGTGGAGCAGGGCATCGTCGTCGTCAAGGCGCCGATTCCGTTCCCGATTGAGAGCCCGCAGGTTGCGCTGGATGCGATTGTGTCGCGCGTGACCAAGAAGACCAAACTGGTGGTCATCAGCCACGTGACCAGCACGAGCGCGATGGTGCTGCCCGCGGGGGCGCTCATTCGCGAGATGAACAGTCGCGGCATTGATGTGCTGCTCGATGGTGCGCACAGCCCCGGTCAGATTCCCACCGACGTGCGAGCGCTCAATCCCACGTACTTCATCGGCAGCGGTCACAAGTGGCTCAGCGGCCCCAAGGGCAGCGCGTTTGTGTACGTGCGGCCCGACATGCAGCACCTGTTCCGGCCGCTTGCGCTGAGTGCGCGGGCCAACAAGATTCGCCCCGAGCGTGCGTTGTTCCTGCGGGACTTTGATTACCAGGGCACCGACGACTACTCGGCCATGGTCACGCTGCCGGCGGCCATCGAGGCGATGGGTTCCATTCTGCCCGGCGGCTGGCCTGCACTCATGCGGCACAACCACCACATGATTCTGCAGGCCCGCAAGATCCTGTGCAGCCACCTGGGCAGCCTGTTCAACATGCAGCCCTGCGTGCCCGACGCGATGATCGGCAGCATGGTGACGCTCAAGCTCCCCGAACCACCCGAGCACCTCAAGAGCCGGCCCACGTGCTACGACGATGCACTGCAGGATGTGCTGCTGGAAAAGTACCGCATCGTGGTGCCCATCTGGCGCCTCATGAGCACCAATGAACGCATCATCCGCGTGAGCGCGCAGGTCTACAACACGCCCGCGGAGTACGAGTATCTGGCGCAGGCCCTCAAGACCGAACTGGACATTGAACAGCGCGGGTGAAGAGAGAACATCGCGAGCAAGCAAGCGAGGGGCTGGCGCAGAGCGCCGGCCCCTCTTTCATTGGGTCGCATCGTGTGCGGCGCGGCTGGTGCGCCGAATGCATCGCCTTCAGCGCCTTTCCCCAAACAACAACCCCGCGACTTTTCAGCCGCGGGGTCGGGTCGTGTTGCTGTATCAGCGGACGAATTACTGTTCGTCAGACCAGCCTTGGCTGCTGGTTTCGATCTGCACCTCAGGGACCTGCTCGTTCACGTTCGTGAAGGCCTGGTCCTGCTGGAGCTGCTGCTGCGCGTTCTGGATGTTGGGCGACTGGCCGTAGTAGCTCAGGAGGAAGGTGTACCAATTGCTCATGCCACCCGTGAAGCCGGTCGGGCCGTTCCACTTGTTGGCGTAGGGGCCCGCGAAGTTGAAGTTGCTGGGAAGCGTCTTGTTGGTGTCAACCGCTTCGAGCAGCGTGCTGGCCATGAGCTGGTCGTTCTGCCAGTTGGTCGGCTCGGTCAGGCCCTGAGCGACGGGGTTCTGGTTCTGCTGCTCGAGAGCGGCCATGGTGCTCTGCGTCGCGGCGTCGTAGTTGTAGTTGTTGCTGTAGCTGTTGAAGTCAGCGTTGTTGTTCTGGTTCCAGTTGTCCTGGTTCCAGGTGTCGGTGCCTTCGGTCGTGGCGAGCTGCTCGGGCAGAGCCGTGAAGGTGGGCTGCAGGTCGGTCGTCTGATCAACGTTGCTGCTGATCTGCTCATCAGCCTGCACCTGCAGGAGGTTCTCAGCGGCTTCCTTGTTGATCACGCGATCCAGGAAGCTGCGGTTGGTCGTCGGGGCCTTCTTGCCCGTCAGACGCTCACGCATCTGGATCATTTCCGGCTGGCCGGGGTTCAGACCCAGCGAACGCTCCGCCTTGTTGAGAGCGCCGGCGGTGTCGCCTTCGCGAGCCAGACGTTCAGCCTCGATGTTGAGGTTGTTGGTCATGCGGTCGCGGCTCCAGAAGAGCGTGCCTTCACGCGAGCCGGCGACGATGCGGTCGACGTACTCGCTGCCGCGCACGCCCGACTCGGTGATCATCGCATCATCCACGATGGTGGGCGTGATGAGGAAGATGATTTCGTTGCGGTTGGTGCTGTCGTCGTGGCCGCGGAAGGCGTTGCCGATGAAGGGGATGTCACCCAGCACCGGAACCTGCTTGCGCGTGACGGTCACGTTTTCGCGGAACAGACCGCCCAGAACGACGGTCTGGCCGTCGCGGACGAGAATGTTGGTCGTGATTTCGTTGGTGATTTCGTCAGGGATCGTGACGGGGTTGCCGCCGATGTCGCTGATCTGACGGATGGCGGCTTCAGCGACCTTGGGCTTCACTTCCATGCGGATGAGGCCGTTGGTGGTCACGAAGGGACGGAAGTAGAGGCTGGTACCAGTATCCAGGAACTCAACGCTCTGCGTCGTGCTCGTGTCGGTGGCGGTCGTGTTGAGGTAACCGACCTTACGACCGACCAGCACGCGGCCGCCCTGGCGGTTGAGCGTCATGATCTTGGGGTTGCTCAGCACGGTGGTGTCGGTCACTTCGTCGAGAGCGCGGATGAAGACGCCCACGTCGTTGCTGACGACACCGACCTTGAGGCCGCCAGCGCCGCTGGCGACGTTGCCCACGCTGCTGCCCACGCCCGCTGCGCCGCGGTCCTGAGCGGCGCCCGTCACAGCGGCGTCGCTGTTGCCGGCGAGGATGCTGTTGACGGCCTGCAGAGGCGTGCCGACGTAGTCCGTGAAGCTCATGTCAGCGACGACGCTGAAGTCAACGCCCAGGGCGTTGGCTTCGTTGAGCTGCGTCTGGAGCACGGTGGCTTCGACGAGCACCTGCGCGGGGCGGGTGTCGATGAGGCGGACCATCTCCTCGACCTGAGCGACGTTTTCTTCGTAGTCATAGACAACCAGCAGCGAGCCGTGGGCGTAGTCCTCGGCGCCGGTGGGGGTTTCACCAGCCGAGGGGAAGCCGCCGGCCTTGCTGTTGACCTTGATCTGGCCGTCCGGGCTCAGCAGGGGCTTCACGAATTCCGCGGCGTCCACGGAGTTCATGTAGCTGAGCGTGATGACCTTGCTGACCTTGTTGCGCATCTCGGCCTGCTTCTTGGACAGTTCATCAAGCGTGTAGATCTTGATGAAGTTGCCTTCTTCAATGAAGCCGTAGCCGTTGACGTTGAGGATGGCGTCGAGGGCTTCGTAGAAGGTCACGCCGTACAGGTTGGCGGTGACGCGGGCCTGCACGTCCTTGCTGGCGATGATGTTCTTCTGGCTCTGGATGCTGAGCATCTCGAGCACGTTGGCGAGGTCTTCGTCCTTGACGTGCAGGTCGACGGTCATGTTGTCGTCGATCACCACGTTGCTGTCTTCGTTCTCAGCAGGCGCGTCGCTGGTCGTCATCTCAGGCTGGGCCATGTCGCTGGGAGCGGCAGGCGCCCAGTCGGCGGCGGGTGCCGCAGGCTCAAGGGCGGGGTTCTCGTTGGTGTCCTGGGCCAGAGCCACCGTCGTCCCGGCGGCGAAGGCCAACAGCACGCCCATCACATTCTTCAGGTTGTTGCGCTTGCTCGTCATTGCATAATCCTCGCTGCGGAAGACTGACTTCAGGGCACCGCCCACCAGGGCGAACCGCACATCTCCGGTTGTCGGAACATGCGCGGCCGATCCGGCGGATACGCCCGCCTTCAACCACGCATCAGTGAGGTCGGATGGATAAAGGGGCGACTTTGGGCAAGCGCGCGAAATCGGAGCGACTATCTTGCATATTCCGCATCAGACGCTGGCGCAGAAGGTGCCGAACGTGCGGGACTGCCCGCTGACGAGCCTTCCTCGTGTCAATTCTCACACGGTTTTCAAGGACCAACCATGCCCACACATTCCCAGAATCTTGTCGCACCGGCCCGGCGCGTCGCTCAGTACGCGGAACTCATGCTCAAGGATGTTGATCCTGCCAAGGCCGGCGCCAAGCCGCGCGGCGCCAATAACGTCGTGATTGACACCAACACGCCCACGTTCGTCTTCGGGCACTTGGCGATCTATCCCGCCCGCATCCTCTCGCTGCTGGGCAGACCTGAGAGCGAAATCGCGGCCATCAAGGTTCCCGAACAGTGGGAAGCCATGTTCAAGGCCGGTGCTCCTTGTGAAGATGATGTGGAGAACAACAAGTACCCCAGTCTGGCGGCGGTAAGTGCCCACTTCATCCGAGCACACGCGGCAGCGATGCAGGCACTCGAGACCGCGACCAGTGACGAACCCCTGCTGGCTCCATTTCCGGACCCGGCGCGGCGCGAGATCTTTCCGACTGTTGGTGCAGCTGTGAACTTCCTGATTGTCGGACACCCCATGGTCCACTTGGGCCAAGTCAGCGCCTGGCGGCGGTGCATGGGCCTCAAGTCGGCGATGGGCTGAAGATGTAGATGAAGCGAGGGCAGCCTAGCGACAAGCGTCGGTGGGCGGTTACTCCATTGAGTCCGAAAACACTTCGCGAAGGCGTATAGGTTGTTCGGTCTATGGAAGCGCGTAAGCCTCAGGGAGATACACGGTTCCGACAGAATCCCAAAATTGCATGAAACTGTGCTTGCATGAGGGGCACGTTCCTGTAGACTGAATAGCGGAGGCCTCCGTCGCATTGCCTTCGTGGGGCATGCGGACTGCACTCTGGTATGACCGTTTCGCGGGGCACTGCGTCGGTAGTCTCCAATCGTGTGCTGGCTCGTTCGAGCCAGAATCAGGCAGGGTTCCTGCCAATCGTGTGTTCGGGTACTTCGAGAGAAGGGAAATCATCATGCGGAAGATGTGTACGACGCTGGGTGTCAGCTTTACGCTGCTCCTGGCCCAAGCGGCCCTCGCCAACGACAACTGTGCCACCCCCACCATCGTGACGGCTGGTACCACCCCCTTCGATAACAGCGCCGCCACCGACGACGGCACCGACGCCCCATGCGCGACGTTCGGCGGCCTCGACGGTCTCGACCTGTACTTCAGTTACACGCCGGGCCCCGGTGTGGCCAGCATCACGGTCAACACCTGTGCCAGTGCTGGTGCCGACACCACGCTGCAGGTGCTCACCGCCTGCGGCGGCACAAGCCTCGCTTGCAACGATGACAGCTGCGGCCTCTCCAGCACCGTTGCCAACGTCGCCGTCACGCCTGGCGTGCCGGTCATCATTCGCGTCGCCAGTTGGGGCGGCACGCCAGCCCCCATCACTGGCGGCGTCCTCACCATCGTCGAAGGTACCGGCGGCGGCAACCCTGGCGAATCGTGCAGCAGTGCGATCGTCCAGAACGGTCCCACCGCTTCACCCCTCGCCTTCGACACGACCGCCTACGTCTCCGATGGCACCAACCCCTGCGGCGGCTCTGGCCCTGACATCTTCTACGCTTACACCGCCGCCAGCACCGGCGCTGTGACCATCAGCACGTGCGGCAGCAGTTTCGACAGCACGCTTCAGGCCTACGCCGGTTGCGGCGGCGCCGCTGTCGGCCCCTGCAGCGATGACTTCTGCGGTGTGCAGAGCGAAGTCAGCTTCCTCGTGACGGCTGGCACGACGTACATCATTCAGGTCGACGGCTTCGGTGGCGCCAGCGGCCCCGGCCAGTTGACCATCACCGAGACCCCCGTCACGGGCGTGCCCAACGACGACTGTGGCACCGCCACCGTCGCCTTGGCCGGTTCCAACAGCTACAACAGCACCTTCGCGACTGACGACGCCAACGACGCCACCTGCGCTCTGGGCGGTGCCGACAACTCCGACGTTTGGTTCGTCTACACCGTCCCTGCCACGGGCGTCAACGTCATCACCGTTGATACGACGGCGGGCGGCATTCCTGACACGACCCTGGCCATCTGGGATGAGTGCCCGTCGGCCGGCGGCCTGCAAGTCGCTTGCGACGATGACAGCAGCATCAACGGTCTGCGCAGCCTGATCAGCAACTTCGCTGTGACTCCGGGTGAAGACTACTTCATCCGCGCAGCGAGCTGGGGTACGTCTGCGGGCGGTGCGGGCGTGGTGACCATCACCGAAGCCCTCCTCGTCGCTCCGGCGAACGACACGTGTGCCACCGCTTTGGTTGCAACGGCGGGTTCCAACACGTTCAACAACATTCTTGCTGCCACCGATGGTCCTGTCGCGAGCTGCGCCTTCGGCGGCGGCCCTGACGGCAATGACGTCTGGTACGTCTACACGCCCTCCACGACGGGTTTCGTGCAGTTCGACACGCTGGGCAGTCTCGAACTCACAGACACCACGCTCGCGATCTTCGACGAGTGCGGTGGTACCGAAATCGCGTGTAACGATGATGCGGGCACGGGCCTGCTGAGCCGTATCGTGCTGAACGTCACGGCTGGCGAAGACTACTTCATCCGCGTCGCGTCGTTCGACGGTTCGACGACGGGCAGTGGTGACCTCGCGATCACGGAAGGTGTTTCGCCGCCGCCTGCGAACGATCTGTGCGCCAACGCGATCGCCTTCACGGGCAGCACGGCGTCGCCGATCGCGTTTGACACGACGCTCGCAGCCAGCGAAGGGACCAACCCCTGCGGCGGCTCGGGCCCTGACATCTTCTACGCCTACACGGCCAGCGTCAGTGGCACCGCCTTGGTCAGCCTCTGCGGCAGCACCTTCGATACCACCCTCCAGGTGTACGATGGCTGCGGCGGTCTGGCAGTCGGTGGCTGCAGCGATGATTCGTGCGGCCTGCAGAGCGAAGTGACGATCTGCGTCACCGCTGGCACCACCTACATCATTCAGGTCGACGGCTTCGGCGGCGCGAGCGGCGTGGGCCAGCTCGCGGTGACGGAAACCGCCGGCGGCGGCACGGTTGCCAATGACGATTGCAGCGGCGCCATCGCGGCTGTGGTCGGCAGCAACAGCTTCGACAACAACTGCGCCACGGGCGGCCCCGGCGCGGGCACGTGCGCCTTCGGCGGCTCCGACGGCGCCGACGTGTGGTTCAGCTTCGTCGCCACGGGTACCTGCTACACCTTCGATACGCTGGCCAGCACCGGTATCGGTGACACCACCATCCAGCTCTTCGACAGCTGCACCGCCACCACGGCGATCGGCTGCAACGATGACGCTCCTGGCAGTCTGCTCAGCAGCCTGACGGTCGCGGGTCTCACGGCGGGTAACACCTACTTCGTCCGCGTGGCTGGCTGGGGCGCTGCTCCTGACCGCGGCGCGGGTGTGCTCACGATCACGGACAACGGTTCGTGCCCGTGCGATCTGTACGCCGCCGCTCCGGCGGGTGCGACGTTGGAAGCGGAAGCCTGCGGCGGCGACGCCAACGGTGGCTGCAACGCCGTCCCGACGCCGGTGTTCGAAGCTCTGAACTGTGGCGCTGTCATCAGCGGCACCAGCTTCAAGGACTTCGGTGGTGCGGGCATCCGCGACACGGACTGGTACGAGTTCACTCTCACCGCGACGTCGGACATCCGCGTTTCGGGTCGTTCGCAGTTCAACACGCAGTTGCTTCTGCTCAACGATCAGTGCGGCGCGGGTCTGGTGGTTGTGGAGGAAGGTCAGGCACCGCTGGCGGGCTGCTCGAACATCTCGCTGGTTGCCAACGCACTGCCCGCGGGCACGTATCGTCTGTTCGTCGGCATGGCCGGCGCGCAGCCTGATACGCTCTGCGGCAGCGGCGCGAACGACTACTGGTTCCAGTTCCAGGTCAACGACACCGGCACGTGCGATATCGACTTCAACAACAACTGCGTCTTCCCCGAAGACCAGGACGTCGTCGACTTCTTCAACGTGCTCGCCGGCGCTGACTGCGCGACCTGCGACACCATCGACTTCAACCGTGACACGGTCTTCCCCGATGACCAGGACGTGATCGACTTCTTCAACGTTCTGGCCGGCGCTCCGTGCCCCTACTAAAGATCCTTCAAGTGTTCATCCTCGTGATGAACCCGTGATCTGAGATCCACAAGACCCGAGCGAAGGCTCGGGTCTTGTTTTTTCACGCAAGAGCCACCTTGCCGTGACTCGGTTTGCCGTCCATGCAACGACGTGCGGCCAGCGATCAGTGTGTCGGGTACACGACTGATTATCCGCGACTCTTGACGTTCGCTGGGAGGATCGGCTTGCAGGGAGCAGCCGATTCGATTCTAATGTGTCGCCACCAAGGATCTCAGTTCCGTCGTCGGTCAACCGGTTCAGGAGTCATGCATGTCGCGTCTTGCGATGATCGCCCCGCTCGCTCTGTTCACCTTCGCTGGTTGCGCCTGGGCGCAGCAGCGTGTGCATTACACGTATCTGTGGCATATGGAACAGCCCATCTACTGGCCTGATCAGCAGGTGGGTGGTACGGATCGATACGAGTTGGCCTGGCAGAGCATTCAGCGCAAGGACGCGGGGGCGTTCAATCCGACCAACAACCTGCGTGAGATTTTCGGTCTGCCGGATCGTGTGGCGGGGTACCAGTATCGCATGATCGATGCGGTGGATGACATTGACTGGACCAACGAGGGCGGGGCTCAGATCAGTTTTTCGGGGGGACTGATCGAGAACCTCAACAGTCTGGGGGCGGTGAACCAACTGGGATACAACAACACGTGGTGGCAGCGCATTCGTGATGGTCGCGCGTGGCGGACCAATCCCACCGCAGGCGCACAGACGCCGCGCGTGGACGTGGTGCAGTTCGGCTTTCACCATCCGCTGATGCCGCTTGTTGACTCCACGACACTGCGCAAGGAACTGCAGTTGTACCGGCGGATCTACAACGACACCTGGGGTGTGAACGCGCCGCAGAGTCGCGGTCTGTTTCCCAGTGAGATGGCGTTCAGCACGAAGATGATCGAGGTGCTGGATGCGGAAGGCATTGACTGGGTCATTGTGAGCAGCGAGAAGATCAGCCGGGCCTGCGTGGATTTCCCGGTGATTTTCGGCAGTGGCGGCATCAATACGGACGCACCGAACAGGGCGGATCAGGTGAATCCCGCGGCGGGGACGTATTTCCGCAAGAGCATTTCGCGCGGATGCTCACCGGCGGAAGCGGTGCCGTTTGCCACAACGCCGCGGCGTGCGCGGTATGTGAATCCGAACACGGGCATGATCAGTCAGGTGATTGTGGTGCCCGCGATGCAGGCGCTGAGCTGGGATGACGGATATGCGCCGATTGGTCTGGGCGGATTTGACACGATTCAGAGCATGGCTCCCAACGGGCTGGCGCCCAACCGTCCGCAATTGGTCATGCTGGCGCATGATGGTGATAACGCGTGGGGCGGCGGATACTCGTACTACCGCGAGGCGACGCCCAATCTCGCGAGCAGCGCGAATGCGGCTGGATATGTGCCCACCGTCGTCGAGAAGTACCTGACGGACCATCCTGTGCCGGCCAACGACTTTGTGCATGTGGAAGACGGCGCATGGGTGAACGCGGATGGCGACTTTGGCGCACCGCAGTTCATCAACTGGAACTGGCCGCTGCTGAACGCGAGCGGCGCGATTGACGTGGAGAACGGCTGGCACGTGGACGCTCGCAACTGGGCGGTCATTACGGCGGCGAACAACCGTGTGGCGACGGCGGAGCAGATTGTCACGCGTCCGGGCGGGCCACAGGCGGGCGGGCTGGACATTGGTCGCATTCTGTATCCGGGTGCTGCGACCACGAGCGCCGAGCGGGCGTGGCACTTCTTCCTCGGGAGCCTCAACAGCGGCTACATGTACTACGGCACGGCGGAAGACTTTGAAGTCAAGCCGACGATCGCTTGCAACGAAGCCGTGCAGCATGCAGACACGGTCATCGCCGGCAACACCACGCTTGACACGACTGGTCCAACTGTGTGGTATCCGCAGCGGCATCCGTGGAATCCCGGCAGCGTGAACTTCGGGCCGCAGTACGGGTATCAACAGCGTGCCGCTAATCTCAACGGTGGTGGCGACTTCTACGTGTGGACGTTCGCGTATGACGTGGCGGGCATCACGAGCACGACACTGAAGTACCGCGTTGACGCAGACGGCCAGCGAAGTCTGAGCAATACCGAGAACGAGACCTATGCGGGCGGCCCAGGCGTGGGTGCGTGGCAGAGCGTGCCCATGACGCGGCGCGTCTTTCCTGCGGCGAATGTGTACAACGACTCCACGATCAATTTCTTCGAGATGCCTCAGTACATCGCGGACCAGTACTGGGCCAAAATCGAGGGGCAGCGCAACAAGCTCATTGACTACTACATCGAGTCGGTCGACTCGCGCGGCAACGTGACCAAGTCGGCGATTCAGCACGTGTGGGTTGGTGATGGTGTGGGCAGCGGTGGGGGAGGCGGCAACACCGTCACGATCGCGCCGACGCAGCCGGTGGCGGGGCAGCAGGTGACCATCACGTACAACCCGAGCGGTCGTCCGCTTGCGGGCAGCGGCAGCGTGTGCCTGCATTGGGGCATCAACAACTGGACGAATGTCATCAGCGGCGTGCCGCTTACGCAGAATGGTGCGAACTGGACGGTGACGATCACCGTGCCGCAGAACGCGACGAGTCTGGAGTTTGCGTTCAACAACTGCGCGAACACGTGGGACAGCAATGGCGGAGCGGACTGGCGCTATTCCGTCACCGGCGGTCAGCCGGTGCAGCAGTGGAGCATCGATGGCACGCGTGATGCGGCGAGCACGCTGGTGGCGAGCAATGGCGGCGTGAGTCTGTGGGCTGGTCTGCGCGGTGACATGCTGTACGTGGCGACGAACCCCGCGGGCGGCGGGAACGATCGGTTCCTGTATGTGTCGCGTGATCCCGCGGGTGCGCTGCGGGCGGCGAACTGGGCGAAGGCCGGGCAGATCGCCAACTGGGATGCGTTCCTCGCGAACGAGAGCACCAACAATTTCAATGGCTGGTTTGACCAGGGTGCATCAAGCCAGACTCAGCAGGCCAGCGGCACGGTGCTGGAGGGCGTCATCAACATTCGCAGCGAACTGGGACTTGCCGTCGGCGCACCTCTGCCTGAATATGTGCGTCTGGCCGTGGGGACGTATGCAACCGCGGACAACGGCGCGCTCGTCACGGCGCAGCAGGTGCCTGCCGCTGTGGTGAGCAATGGCAATATCGAGGCGAGCGAATACGCACTCGTGCGACTGTGTGAGATCGCTGTTCCCGCGAACTGTCCGCAGCCGGGGTGTGACGATCTTGACTTCAACAACAATGAAGTCTTTCCTGAGGATCAGGATGTTGTCGATTTCTTCAACGTGCTGGCTGGCGGCGAGTGCGCGGCGTGCAACGACATCGACTTCAACAACAACGGTGTCTTCCCCGAAGACCAGGATGTGGTTGACTACTTCAACGTGCTGGCGGGTGGCCAGTGCCCGTGAGCGATGTGAATGGAAAGGGCCACACCCGGCAGGCCTGAACCGTCAGCGGCGCGGGCGATGCCGTCCGGCATCAGTCGCGATCGTGTCGTGATTCAGCGAGGCAGCGCATCCAGCCAGGCAAGAAGTTGCTGAGCCGAACGCTGGCCGCGCAGTTCCGCGACGATCTCGCCATCGCGCAGGGCGAATGTCATGGGGATGGCTGTCGTACCGAGATGCTTCTGCGCGAGATCGGGTGCCTGGTCGACTTCCACGTGCGTGGGCACAAATCGCGGCTCGGCGAGGCGGGCGAGCACGGCGGGGTCGTTGAGTGCGTCGCGCTTGAATTGCTGACACGGCGCGCAGCGGTCCGCTGTCGCGAACGCGATGACCAACTGGTCAGCGCGGGCGTGAGTGATGGCCGCGTCGAGCGGACGCTGCGTCAGAGCGGGCGGAAGCGAGACTGTCTCGCGAGCGACGATGAAGCCGGTTTTGGGGTCGTATGCGTGCGCGACCGTGAGGCGATTCATCCACGCTTGGATCTGCGGCGGTGGTGGCGCGTCTTGAGCGGCTGGCTGCGACTTGGAGAAAGCGCAGGCGGCAAGCAGCAAGGCAGAGAAGCCAGTGGCGACGGCGAGTACGCGTACGAGCATGAACTGACAGTAAGCGACGCAGGTGCGAAAGATGCGTGCGGAACGATGCCGGGCAGCCAAAAGCACCGCAGCCCGCGGGGTGCGCGGGGCTGCAGGGGGAATCATGGTGGCAACGAACGAGAGCGAACTCACTGCCCGATGTTCTTCTTGAGGAATCGCGAAAGGCGCTTCTGGAAGAGCAGTCGGTTCTCAAGCTTTGCGAAGCCGTGGCCTTCGTCGTGGAAGTAGACCTGCTCGGGGTCGTAGCCACGGCGCTGCAGGGCTTCGGCCAGTTGCATAGCTTCGCCCACGGGCACGCGCGGATCGTTGAGGCCGTGAGCGAGCATCATGGGAGCGTTGATCTTGTCCGCACGAAGGAGCGGGCTGACGCTGTCGAGGAATTCAGGATCGCTGAGCGGGCCGTACTCGGCTTCACGCAGTTTGCGGCGGTAACCAGCGGTGTTCTGCAGGAAAGTCTGGAAGTTGACGATGCCCACGACCTTGCAGCCCGCACCGAAGAGGCGCTGCTTGGCCTCGCCGCGTTCGACGCGCTCGGTGTCTTCCACGAGTGTTGCGACAGCCATGAAGCCGCCGTAACTGCCGCCGTAGGAACTGATCTTGCCGGGCGCGGCATAGCCCTGCTCGACGAGCCACTGCGCGGCGTACACGCCGTCCTTCACGCTGTCCCAGCGCTTCTTGTAGTTGTCCATCATCTGGAAGTTGCGGCCGTATCCGCTGCTGCCACGCACGTTGGGCAGCAGGAGGCCGAAGCCTTCGCTGATGAGATACTGGGCTTCGCGATCGAAGCCGGGGCGGTGCTGACCTTCGGGGCCGCCGTGGTAATCGACGACGAAGGGAACGGGCTTGCCGGGCTTCCAGTCCTTGGGCAGGTACATGAATGCGGGGATCTCAAGGCCGTCGAAGCTCTTATATGTGATCAGTTGAGGCTCGGAGAGTGACGCGAGGTCGATGCCTTGCGTGTCAGCGAAGGTGACTTGGCGAGCAGTGCCAGCCGGCTTGCCCGCATCGGGAATGGTGTAGGCGAAAGCCAGCCCCGGCACACGGGCACTGCTGACGCTGTAGACAAGCTGGTTGCCGCGGAGGCTGCTGGCGCTCACGATGCCGCGGGGCGTCTGGGGCAGAGCGACGCGCTCGAAGCCCGGGAGGCGATAGATGTACATGACGCCATAGCCATCTTCGTTCGCGGAGACGGTGAGCAGCGTGCGGTCATCATTTGTGCTTGCACCGTCAAGTTCGTACTTGTCGAGGCTCGCAAGCGGCTTGGAGATATTGCCATTGGCATCGCGCAGGTACAGCCGCGTGATGCCGTCGGGCTCGTGGTCGCTCGTGAAGAGCACGCTCTTCTCGTCGGGCATGTAACCCACGGCACTCAGGCTTGCCGTCCCGCCTTCGGGTAGGAAGGTCGCAAGGTTGGTCAGTTCGCCGGTCTTGGTGTTCAGTTCCTGCAGCGTGGAATCGCTTGCGCTGCGGAACTGGCCCACGAGCACGCGTGATCCGTCGCGGGTCAGGTCGGCCGCGCCCCAACTGCCTTCCTTGTCCAGCAGTTTTGTGCTGGTCTTGCTGGCGAGGTCGTAGCGGTACACATGGAAGTCGTTGGGGCTGGTGTCGTTTGCGGTATACAGAAAGCCGCTGGAGTCGTGCAGCCATGTATTGACGCTGAAGACGACCTTGTCGTTGGCCAGCAGCGGCGTGGTGTTGGTGGCCGGGTTGGTGTTGCCCATGTCCAGGAGCGACACCTGCGTGCGCTCGTTGCCGCCTGCGGCAAAGAAGACGAGCATGTGCTTGCCATCGGGCGAGAGGCTGTAGCCTGACAGGCCGTCCTTGAAGTTCGTCAGTTGCTGCATTGGTGTGCCAGGTGCGGCAACCGGCGGGGTGGCACCTGCCGGCACGCGGAAGAGCTGAAAGACACCGTCTGGCCAGTCGCGCACGTAGAGAGAGCCATCGGGCGCGATGGTTGCGGCGCCGGGCGTGCGAATGCGGAAGAACTTCTCAACACCCGGCCCGCGTTCTTCGAGGCCGGGCGTGGTGATGCCGGAGGCTGACGGCTGAACTTTGGCGGCGGTCGACGTCTGACGCGAATGCGAGCAGCCGGCGAGGGCGACGAGAGAAGCAGCCAAAACCAGCGAGTGACCGAGACGTGTCATGCGGAATGCTCCTGAGGTTGTTGGCGTTCGCCAACGCGGGCGGAAGGTTACGCGAGACGCATGATCGTGAGTCGATGATCGCCGGCAGGCCGGCGCGATCGTCGCGAGGGTTTTCCAACGGGTCGGCATCGTCATCGGCGGGACGGCATCACAGGGGGAGCATTGTCCGTACGCTTGACCTCTTTCGGGCATCCCGACACAACGGCCCGCCACTCCCATGACTACCGCTGAAATCGCCATCGTTATCCAGAGCATCACCGCGACGAGCGTGGCCGGATCGCTCGTTTTTGCGGCGTATCAGTTCCGCAATCTGCGACGTGCCCAGCACGTGGCGAATTTCACGAAGATGGTGGAGATGCAGATGCACCTGCGCGAGATGCGTGTGCACGACCCCCATCTGGCGCGGACATACTCGCACGACGTGGAGTTTCTCGCGGGCGACAAGGATGTGCGCGAGTACTTCTTCAACCTGATGCAGTTGTCGGTTTATGAGATTGTGTGGTTCAGTTACCGAGAGGGGCAGTTGCCTGCTGACTACTACCACAGTTGGGAAAAGCGCATGCGGGCCATCGCCGCGGAGCCGAGCTTCCGTCGCATGGTCGGCAATCCCAGCATGAAGATTCACCACGACGAGTTTCAGGCGTACATCCAGCAACTCGTAAAGGACACGCCACAGCGTCACGTGACCGGCTGAGAGCAGATGGCGGTACCGCGAACGTGATGATCCAGCGCCGGGCAGTTCAGCCTACTGCGCGATGGACAGCACCGCCAGCCATGCACCCACGCCCATCGCCCACATCACCGCGGCGATCACGCGAGCTTCAAACCCTTCGACTTCCAACTCGGTGACGCACAGGCCCATGTACGCGATGTAGGTGAGAATCGCGGGGACGAACGGTACTGGCAACCAGATGGGCAGATTGCCGACGATGGCGTAGATGGCGGCGAAGCGCAGCGTTGTGAGCGGCCAGTGGCCGTCGTAGTCCACGATGAACTGCTGGCTGATCCACAGAGCCAGCATGCCCAATGGCACCTGCGCGATCCAGATGATGCTGTACGCGGCATACATCTGCCAAGGCTGGCCGTAGACCGCCAGGCCAATCGCCATGAGTGCCAGTCCGACTGCCGCGAGGATGACCGGACGCATGTAGGTGCGTCGGGCGATTGCTCTGGAGTCAGCTTGGAGCGTCGCGAAGTGCGGGTCGTAGGTGCGCAGTGCGCTGGCTTTGGAGTTCAGCTGTCCGCATTCGGGGCACTTGTCGCCCGGCAGGCCCGACATGTCGTACTCGCAGTATTCGCAAAGGCGTGGGGTGAGGTTGGTCTGTTGCTTCGCGAGCCGATCCGACGCGATGCGGCGCTTCTTCTTGGCTCGTTCCACTTCGGCGTCGGGCGGGGCGATGTCGAAGGCGTGCTCCTCGGGCCTGGCGTGGGACGGCATGCTGGCGGACCAGAACCCACTGGCGGCAGCCGGGGGAGGCGCGGGCGCGGGTTCGCTGGCGGGGATGTGGGACCCGCGCGGCGGCTCAACGGGCTGTTGACGTGTGGAATCCACGTGCACGGAATCATTGACACCGCCCGCATGGGGCTGTCCGGAGACGACGGACCAAAGCCTGCGGTTCGCCTACCGTTTGTGCATGAAGAAGTTGCTGGCTGCTTGTCTCTCCCATCCGCTGGTCACGCGTGGCGTGGCGGTTGCTGGCGTGCTCGCGATGAACGCCGCCGTGCTGGCTCAGAACGCCAATACGCTGCGTCCGCCCACCCCGGGCAAGCCCGAGACGCCTGGACTGGTGATGCAAATCCTGTTCGCGGCGCTGGGTATCGCGCTGGTTGCTGGCACATTCCTCATCAAGGCCAAGCGCGGGCACCAGGATTGAAGATGGTGGGCTGCAAGGTCTGACGGTGGGGAAATGGTGGAACCGGGCGCGCGAGCATGCGCATGGAGTGCATAATGCAGAACTCTCGAAAGCGTCAGGTCGGGGCCTTGCTCATCGCCAACGCGCTGGTGGGCGGTTACCTGCTTTTGCCCGACGCCTCGGCCCAGCCCGGCTCGCGCGAGAGCGGTCGTGACGTGAGCCGTGCGCGCGGTGACTACACGATGGTCTCGGGCCGCACCAACCAGGGCGGGCCCAGTGTGGTCTACATCGTTGATAGCAGCAACCAGGAACTGGTCGCGCTGCGGTGGGATCAGACCAAGAAGGTGATGGGTGGCGTGGGGTATCGGAATCTCGCGGCGGATTCTCGCGGGGCCAAGGGCCGCTAAAGGAGCGACGACATGAACACGACATGCAAACGTTGCCCGCAGTTTGACATTCGCTACGCCCTTGTCGCTCTGCTGTGCATGCTGTGCGTGGCTGCCGGCGTCAAGTTCGGCGGTGGCGCGGACACGTCGGCTGTTCTGCCTTTCTCGCTGCCTGAGGCGCAAGCCGCGGGCGTTGTTTCTCAAGTTGGTGGCCTGACGGTGATGACCACGGACGCCACGAACGAGGACTTGCTGCTGGTGCTCGATAGCCGCAACGAAGAGTTGTTTGTCTATCGCACGCAGAACAACGAGTCCGTCCAGCTTCTCCAGCGGTACCCCATTCCCCAGCTCTTCGTGGACGCGCGTGCACGGAGCCTGGGGGGGCCGTAGGTGAATTGATCAGTGAAACGCGGTGATTCTGCAATTGTTTGAGCAGCGAGCGTCGTCCGTCGACGGGACAGACTTCGCTTCATCGCCTTTCGCTGTATCGCTCTGGAGTTTCTCGTGCCCATCTATCCACTGCCTCAGTTTGAGGCTGATCTCAAAGAACAGCTGGCGGAGGAAGATCGCAAGGCGTATGAGGCCCTCAAGGCGCCCAAGACGCTGGTGGTGCGATACGGCAGCATGAAACTGATCGGGGAGTTTCAGCATCAGGGAGCAGCCAAGCCCGGGTGTGGCAGCAAAGTCGTCGTCCGCACGTTCCGCGGTGTGGAACTGGGGGAGATGCTCACCAGCACGTGTCCCAACAGTGGCTGCAGCAAGAGCGTGTCTCGTCAGGACATGCTGCAGTACATCGAGAACTCCGGTGGCAGCGACTACCCCTTCTACACCGAGGGCAAGGTGGTTCGCATCGCGACCAAGGAAGACATCGACAAGCAGGCGAAGATTGAGCAGAGCAAGCATGAACTGAAGCTGCAGGCCAAGCACGTGACCAGTCGGTTCAATCTGCCGCTCAAGATCGTCGAAGTCGAGCCGATTCTGGGCGGCGAGAGCATCACGGTTTTCTACGTGACCGAGGGCGAGCAGAAGATCGAAGTGCGCGATGTCGCGCGGGAGTTGGGACAGTTTTTCCGCACGCGCGTCGAAATGCGAGGCGTGGGCGCTCGTGACGAAGCCCGTCTGACCGCTGACTACGAGAAGTGCGGCCAGTACTGCTGCTGCAAGAACTTCCTGAAGGTGCTCAAGCCGGTCAGCATGAAGAGCGCAAAGGTGCAGAAGGCCACGCTTGATCCGCTGAAGATCAGCGGTCGCTGCGGGAGACTCATGTGTTGCCTGCGGTACGAGGACGAGACGTACGAAAGCCTGGCGAAGAAACTGCCTCGCAAGAAGAGCCGTGTTGGCACGCCTGAAGGTGATGGCACCGTGATCGACGGCCAGATCCTTACGCAACTCGTTCTGGTGCTGCTGGATGAACCAGGCACCGACGGCAAGGACCGTCAGGTTGCTATCCCCGTCGAGAACCTCTCGGCTCCCAAGAGCGAGAAAGCGCCGGTGCGTCCGGCCTATGACGAACGAGATCGACGCGGCCCGCAAGGTGGAGGCGGCCCCGCCCCGCGCGGTGATCGTGCTGGCCGTCCCGAGAATCGTGATCGTCCGCGCGAGCCTCGGCGTGAGCAGCAGCCGCCTCGTGATGAAGCAGCCCCATCGAGTGCGAGGCAGCAGTCGCCGGAGGGGGATGCACCGCGCGGCGGGGCGGCAAGCGACGCGAGTGAGTGGGGCGATGAGGCTGCCTCGAATCGTCCCGCGCGAGATGGTGCGCCGCGGGACGCACAGCCGCAGAACCCACAGTCGCGCGATGCGCGTCCGGTGCGCGAAGGTCGTGATCAGCGTCCACGGGATGGTCGTGAAGGCCGAGAGAACACGCGTGATGTCCGGCGCGACGAGCGCGGTCCGCGACGTGATGATCGCCCTCGCGACGACCAGCAAAGTCGCGATAATCGGCCTGCCCGTCCGGCGGGGCCACGCGATGGTCAAGCGCGAGACGTCCCGCCTCGCGGTGA
>VYMG01000283.1_pt1 | contig 43227 bp, 47 predicted proteins | sample 5115261 | NCBI WGS metagenome assembly VYMG01 (sample SAMN12291781, study PRJNA351875) | freshwater metagenome | isolation source: freshwater lake | place: USA: Michigan, Wintergreen Lake | collected 2013-08-08
CCACTCGGTTAGCATTGAAGAGGTTTGAGCGTAGCCTACTCTTTCTTGCTTTTCGTACCATGCTTGTGTTCTGACATGGAGTGCCTTATTGTAAACCAATCTTACACAGCCCAAGGTGCGCCGCAATAGCGACTCTTGTTCTGGTGTGGGGTAAAATCGAAACCAATAGGCTTTTTCCATGTCTCACATTTTAGCATATATCGTGTAAATGCGCTAGTATTTAACGGTAAAGCCGTCGTAGAACGACGGGGTTTCAGACCAAAATTTTCGATGATTGATCTACACACCAATCGAGAATCAAGGCCACTTTGAGGGGTAATTAATCAAAAAAGTAGTTGACTGGAACGGGGCCTAATGTGCTATTATCCTTACCCATTGACTTTTCAGCCATAAACGGCTAAAGTGTCGGGTTTTTCCTCCTATTTCATCCTACCATATTCGCTGTTTTTTGTCTAAGAAAAGCGGCGCATTCGACGTGGGGAGTTTGGGGAAAGAAATCGGCGGTTTGCACTTCTAGTAGTTGATAATCGCCTGTTTGACAGAGATATTGCAAGTCTCTGGCTAAAGTTGCACTTTGACAACTGATATAAACAATGCGTTGACTTTGCAGCTGTAACAGACTATCGAGGACAGATCGATCGCAACCTTTGCGGGGCGGATCGAGTAGAATAATGTCGGGTTTAACTGTCAGTTGCGGTAAAGTTTTTTCTACTGCCCCCAAAATAAAAGTTGTGTTGGTAATATTATTTAATTGGGCGTTAATCTTGGCTCGATCGAGGGAAAAGCTATAGGATTCTAGTCCAATCACCTCTTTAACCCGTTTAGCGAGGGGTAAAGTAAAAGTACCGATGCCACAGTAGGCATCAATAAGCATTTCTTCACCTTTAAGGTCTAATTTCTGACAAATAACCGCAAATAAGGCTTCAGCAGCCTCTGTATTAACCTGAAAAAAGGTATCGGCAGCCAATTGATAGGTTAATCCGGCGAACTTTTCGGTAATATAGTCCCTTCCGGCGATAGTTGTGGTCTGACTGCCAAAAATAGCATTACCTCGATCGGGGTTATAATTGACGGTTACACCGACTAAATTGCCGTATTTTGCCAGCCATTGCTGCGCCTGTGCCTCAATTCCCTGTAAATTATTATCGGTACTAATCAGGGTTAATAAAATTTCTCCCGTGTGGCGGCCAATTCTCAGGGATAAATGGCGTAATTGTCCTTGATGGGTCTTTTCATCGTAAATTGACCAGCCTTGCTCCTGAATGTCCTGTTTTATCTCTGCTAGAAACGGATTTAAAGCCTGATCTTGAATCGGACATTGATTGAGATTAATCAGATGATGGCTGCCGCGACGATAATAACCCGCTTGCACATTGCCGGTGGGGGAAAATCCGAGGGGATAGGTAGCTTTATTGCGATAAGCGAGGGGAGAATTACCGGTGAGGGGAGGATAAACCAAAGGCTCGGTAAAACCGCCAATTCTGGTTAATACCTCTTGTACTTGCTCTTTTTTGACCAGGCGCTGAAATTGATCCTCGATGTGTTGCCATTGACAGCCACCACATTTATCGGCGACAATGCAGCGGGGACGGATACGATGGGGAGAAGCCTGTAGAATAGTTTGTAGTTTGCCGATCGCATGACTTTTTTTGATATAGGTGATGCGAGTTTGAATGCGATCGCCAATGACCGTATCCGGCACAAAAATCACCTGTCCTCGGTATTTTCCCACACCTTCGCCCGTATGGTTGAGGTCGGTAATCTCGATCTCGATTAAATCACCTTGTTGCATAGTTAGGGAAACCAGTTTTCATCCAGGGTTTCTGCTGGGGTAATAATGACTTCTATAGGAATTTCTTGCTTGCTCAATTTCGAGACTATTTGCCTAGCTTTTCCATAACAAGAATCGAAAATTTCGAGGAGATAAGGTTTTAAACTAGGACTGTCTTCCAGCAGATCGGCAATTTGAACTCGGAAATTAATAATTGCCGCTTCCCATTTATTCGCATTATACTCTCTTTCCGTCTGCCAATAAACTAACTTGAGCAGATGAGCTAATAATTGAATTAACAAACTTTTGAGAGCGTGTCGATTATTTTTTCCCATGCTTGCTAATTCCTCGATCAGATTAGTCCAGTCAACCGAGGCAAAATCCTCCTGTCGTAATTGGTTAACGGTTGTCTCGATCCATAGCTGAAAATCTCGATCGTATAAGCTGATCTTCGAGATCGGTATTTGAGCGGTCATGGGAGGTAAACAGTAAAAACAATCCAACTCTATTCTACAATCAAAAATTAATTTTTCTAAAATCCTAGATCAGCTTTGGCAATTTTGGCTGCCGCTAATACTTCCTCATCGGGTAATTCTCGCCAGTCGGTCGCACCTATTTCAGCATAGAATTTTTGATCGTAGGCGCGAGTACGAATTACTACCGGCATAGGGACCGCATGACCTAAAACTAAAGCTTGTTGTTTTGAGTCTAATTTCGCTAAAACCGAACGCAAACTTCCCCCCCCAGAAACCCCTGTAAATATGGCTTCTATGTCCTTTTCATCGTTTAATAAACAGGTGATTCTTGTCCCTACCTGAGACATGACTTCGTTATCAATTCCTGAAGGTCTTTGGTCAACAATTAAGAGAGTAACAAAGTATTTTCGCATCTCTCTGGCGATGGTTCCAAAAATAGTTTGATGTACCACGGCAGAATCGAGAAATCGATGAGCTTCTTCAATGGTAATCACTAACTGTTGCGGCCGATCAACGGGGTTTTTGGTTTGTAAAAAATATTCAGCTTTTTTAACATAATTAGCATGAATCCGACGGGTGATCATATTGGTGGCTAACATATAGGAAAGCATATTACTTTGGGAGCCAAATTCAATGACAACGTGCTTACCTGCATCTAAAGCTTGTAAAACCTGATCGATATAATTGTGGGGACAAACAGTTCTTAAATATTTCAAACTATCTAGACGCATTAATTTTCTCTGGAGGGACATAATTGATCCCGCATGGCCCTGTTTTTCTGTACAGAAGATTTTAATGTCCTCGTTACTCATATTTAATAACTGAACGATCCAAGATTCTCCATACTCGTTATAGAGAATATTGGCATTATCTAAACTAGCTTCCGAGATGCCTAATTCCCGACCGATTAAACGAATATCCTCGATTTCAATCTGATTATAACTTAAGAATAATTCCTGCGCTCCTCGTACTCCCCGGCGTTTGGTAGAATCGGGATCGAGGGTATAAATTTCCACCTGTCCGGGGAATAATTGAGATAATCCTTTCACCGTAGAAACATCCTTCCCTTCTTTCATCGCTTCCCAACCGTATTCCGAGTGCATATCAAACATGAGGTTAACCCCTGCTTGTTTGCGAATAATGCCCGAAATTAGTAATCTGGTTAAAAAGGATTTTCCTGTCCCCGATTTGCCAAAAACACCGTTACTACGTTCCACAAAGCGATCGAGATTAATACATATTGGCACGTCCATGTCAAGGGGTTGACCAATGGCAAAATTCTTTCTGGTGGGGTCATCTTCCCAACCGAAAACCATGCGAAAATCCTGCTCACAAGCTTCATAAACTTGGCTAAAATGAGACGGAATAGTTTTAACTGGCAGTAATTCTAAATCGGCGCTAGTTTGGGGTTGAAAAGAGCCTAAAGAAGTGTCGGAAACTGCGGGGGAATTACCTTCAGTTGGAGTAAACATGAGCATAGGTGATAGTTCAATAGTACCATAAGTACCGCTACCCGCCAAAACATCGCGCATAAAACTATCATCGGGATGGGGAGGATTCGCGATAATCCGGGGACTGGAGTTACCCAGGGAGACATCGGTGAGGAGACAGAAAAAACGCGATCGAGTGCCTTGCACAACCAAAAACTTACCGACGCGCATATCTTCCACGGAAATATCCGGATAAAGACGGATTTCTAAACCTTCACTCAGGGAACCTTGAATAACCGATCCGAGGGGTTGTTCACTCATGCTAACCTTGATTTGTGGCGATGAATTATGAATTATGAATTATGAATGAGGAAGTGTTTTCAGTGATCAGTAATCAGTGAACTTAAAACTCAAATCTGATAACTGATAACTGATTCAAGTCGGTTAATTTTTTTTCGGTCTATCCCGCCTAAAAATGAGGGGTTCGCAGGCAGGCACGGATTTCCATTATGAATACAAGTATAGGTCAAGTGGCGGGGTTTTGTCAAGGGGTTTAAGAAAAAAAATCTGGTTTATAAACGGGAAGAAAGGAAATAGCCAAGGGAGAAGAGAATGCCACTAAAAAAGTGAAGATTAACCGCTATAAACTTGCAGTTACTGACTAGCTGAGGTTGGTCGTGATTTTTGTTAACGTGGTGGACTAATTGCCAAGCGAAAGGGAGACTAAGGAAGATTAAAAGAGTGAGAGGGGGATAAACTTGCAGCAGGACAAAAACTACCGTTAAAACATAAACGAGAACCGTCACTACGGTTAAAACTCTAGAACCTTTTAAAGTACCCAAACGGGCAATAGGTGATTTTTTACCTGCTTTGAGATCATCGGCGACTTGATGGAAATGGGAACAAAAAAGGATGATAGAAGTGGTAATCCCGATAATAATTGAAGCCGCTAGACTAGAGAGAGAAAAAGCACCGACTTGGGAATAGTAGGCAGCGGCAATCGCCAAGGGTCCAAAAGTAAAGAAACAGATAATTTCACCTAATCCTTGATAACCGAGACGGAAGGGAGGACCTTGATAGGTATAGCCCAAAAAACAGCAGAGGGCGATTAATTCTAGGATAGTCCAATCGCCTCGCCAATAACTAATGGCAAAAATACCGGCGATGCCTAATAATAGAAAAAGATTACTCAGCCAGAAAATCAAAGATTTGTTACCGGTTAAATTAACGATCGAATGGGCCTTATTGACATCGATCCCGGTATCGGCATCAAAAACATCATTACTGAGATTTAACCAAGCGAGAATTAAAATAGCTGAGAGGATAAAAGTGGCAAAAATCGGGGCAGAAAATAGACCTGTTTCCTGATAAGCGATCGCTGTTCCCAGAATAATCGGTATAATTGCCACACTATACATTGGTGGTTTAATGGCTGCTAACCAGAGTTTTTTGGGCGAGGGAGTGGTGACAGTATCGGTGGTCATAGTTAAATAGGGTTTGCGGCAAAAAGTTTTTCCTAGTAGTAGAGTGTAGGGTGTGGGTTTATACCCATTTTTAGGTGGTCAATTACCTAATTTTCAGGGAAAAAGTCCTTGAATTTCCCCCCCGATAACTCCAATGGCCGGCACTTTTTGATTTCAAAAAGGACTAAAGATATTATCCAACAAGGTTTTTAGATTTATTCAGCAAACCCTAGATAGTTCCTCAAAATTGAGATGCGTCCAACCGGACAGGGTCCGTTTTAGTGTTAAACCGAAATTTTCGCTAATCTCGCCCTGAGCTTAGTCGAAGGGTTAGACTTTGGTTTTGGCTTTTTCTGGCAGTTTACCACGGGTAGCGGCACCAGCTAAACCCAGACCTGATCAACCGATACCAGTCATAGTTCCGGGTTCAGAGGGGTCAAAAACGGCAAAAATAAGGATTAAATTGCCTAAAATCTGTAAATAGACCATTTAATTGATTATTATTGATTCTTAATTCTCCTGACTGACGACTGACGACCGACTCCTATTTTGATTTTTACAAGAGGTCTGATCATACCTCGGTTTTAAGGATATTTTACTCAAAAATAGAGATAAATAGACTAAAACCAGGTAAGACATCCTCCCCGCTTAAATTAGCGGGGAGTTCTATAATTTCTACGGGTTGCTGAGGACGATAAATTTCCACTTGTTGTTGTTGAGGATTAACTAGCCAACCTAATCGCAAACCACTGTGGAGATATTCCCGCATTTTAGCTTGAATTTCCGGGAGGGAATCGCTACGGGAGCGCAGTTCAATAACGAAATCGGGACAAATAGGCGGAAATTTCTCCTGTTCTTCCCGACTCAGAGCTTGCCAACGAGTTAAACTCACCCAAGCGGCATCGGGAGCGCGATATCCGCCTTTCGGTAAACGAAAAATCGTCGCCGAACTAAAGACTTTACCCAATCGGGTTTGACGGTTCCATATACCTAAGTCAATGATAAAATCGGCCTCTCGGTTGCCGCTAATTCCCCCAACAGGTGGCATCACGATTAATTCTCCTTGAACGTTTCTTTCCAGTTGCCAATCTGGGTTAACTTGACAGAGACGGTAAAACTGCTCATCGCTGAGATTGACTGTATCTAAGTTTAAAATCACTGCTGCCATGGCTATATTTCGCCCTAGAAAACACTCTAGTCTTAATTATAGTCAATTAGATTCCCCGCCACAGTGCGATCGCACCGTCTTGATCTCCAGTGACTAACCAACGACCATCTTGACTGGCAACCATCCTTAAGATGACGTTTCCCTTCAGGGTATTCAAGTGCCGACGGGTATTAACATCCCAAAATTTGACGGTTCCATCCCCGGAGGTGCTGGCCAAAACTTTGCCCCCATCGAGCAGGGCCATATCGGTAACAGCGTCGTTATGGGCGAGAATAGTAGTGGTGCCGATGCCGCTTTTCACTTGCCAACCGCGGATCGAACCGTCTTGACTAGCAGTACCGGCGGTATTACCATCCTTGGAAAAAAGCACCCGATAAACGGGGAATAAATTACCCGCATAGGCACGAATAAAGCGACCGGTACTCACTTTCCAGAGTTTAACGAAGCCATCGTAATCGGCGCTAACAATTCCTTCACCATCGGGACTAAATGCGATCGCTTGAATGGGATGATTATGGCCGCGCAGGATTTTTAACAGTTTCCCCGTCTGAAAATCCCAGAGTTTAACTGTACGATCCCAGCTACCCGTGGCCAAGGTTTTACCATCGGGAGAAATAGCGGCATCAGTAACGAGAAAAGCATGGCCGGGATAGGTCATTTCTAATTTTCCCGTGCGCGTATTCCAGCGTTGCACTTTTCCCCCCGCATCGGCAGTTACGAAACTCTCACCATCGGGACTAAATTGGATAGCGTTAACGGTATCACCTAGTTGCCAAGTCCTGAGAGGTTTTTGAGTTTTTAGGTCCCATTCCCTAACAGTACCGTCAAAACTACCACTCAGCAGCAGGGAGTTATCGGGACTAATGGCCAAAGCATAGATGGGATCCTGATCGGCTTTTAAAATAGTAACCCGTTCGACCGTCTGCCAAGGCAGGATTTCTGCTAGGGGAGACGCTTGCGGAGTGGTGATTTTCTCTTTTTCCTGATTGACTGCACAACCACTGGATAGCAACAGCAGCAATAATAACGATAACGTCGGTTGATAAAGGGTTATTTTCATAGAATTTTGCCGTTGTCAAAATCAACTTAAACTACTTTAAACTTGAATGGGTAAAATTTGAATAGAATAACGACAACGAGGAACAAGATAAATGACAAATTCTTGATTGGTTGTGTTGGCTTGTTCCAGAACATTCTGTAAATTTTCACCGTGAGCAATCACCCCTTTTTCATTATAAGCGATGTATTTATTCTTATATAAATCAAGCACGGTGTCACGATTTTTGTTTAACCAACGTAACATTTCTTGGGCTTGTTCTTGAGAGATTGAGTCTGTCATAATCTTTCTAGGGAGAGAAGGTTTTGATTAAAAGGAAAGCATCGCTAATCAGTTTATTTTTGTCAATTATAGCTTCTATTTGCTCCGATTGATAACGACCAGCTTCGACTTCTAAAGAAGCTGCATCCAAAGCATTAAGATAAGCATCGTTTAAAGTGTCTGTTAATTCCTCATCACTTAAATAATATCCAGCTGCTTTTCGGCGTTTATTTTGGCGTTGAATTTCTCTAACACTATTGCGAATGGAGACATCCCAAGAACGAGTGGTTCGTTTTTCTACCTGTTGTTTAATTAAATGAAGTAATAAGATAACAGCATAACTACGAATAGTGCTAATAATCCCATTTTTGCTCATATCTTCAAGGTCTTCTACAATCGCCAGTGAACCTTTAATATCACCTTTTAAGAGCAAAGCTTTTAATTCTAAAAGTTCTTCCATAATCCAATTTCTTCCCCAAAATATACCTTAATTATATCTTGCCACAAGTCTCTCTATCCAAAAGCTCATCCCTGACTGGGTAGGTGGGTTGGGTTAAATATTCAGATAGACTTAAATTAGATTGAAGGGAAAAACCGAATACCCCATGGGGTTATGGTGATAAAAAAAATTTATCAATCATTGTAGGATGGGTTAGACGGCACTAAGTATTAACAACGAAGGATGGGTGATCAATCCGTCGTAACCCATCTTCCCAGAATTTGTAACAACTATAAACATTTTGCTCCCAATATCCAAGAAAACCAAGCGAATACTTAGGGTCTGCTGAAAAAGTTTTTCGGTGGGGGTAGGAGTCAGGAGTCTCCGAGTCAGTAGCCGGTCGTTTCAGGCTTTGTTGCCCTGGTTTTTTGTACCAAGCGATGTACTACTACTTATCAAACAAAGAATAAGAGAGCCAAAAATTTAATTATTTCTTAATCTATTTTAAGCTTTTCTGTGCTATGCTTTCAATTATTTTTCTAGGAATGGAATTTTCAAAAATGACTCAAAGATTAACAAAACTAATGATTTTCGGGGGGGGGGGGTAAGCAGAGCTTATTAAAACTCTCCATTGCTTCCTCTGTCTTTGCGGTGAGTGCTTTGATAGTCACCCCTGTACAAGCAGCAAATTTGATTCAAAATGGCAGTTTTGAGACGGCTACCGTCAACCCTGGTTCTTCTCTACAACTTGATGCTGTTTCCACAGCAATTACAGGATGGACGGTTAGCCAAGGAACAATCGATTATATAGGTACAGCTTGGCAAGCTTCTGAGGGTGCTAGAAGTCTTGATCTACAGGGACTTGCGAGTGGTAAAATTGAGCAAACATTCAATACAACCATCGGTGCTACTTATCGGGTGACTTTTGATCTGGCCGGTAATCCAAACGGAAATCCTACTATTAAAGAGATGAGAGTGAGTGCGGGAGGAAGTTCTGCTGATTTTTCTTTTGATATAACAGGAAAAAGCAATTCAAATATGGGATGGCTATCAAAATCTTGGGATTTTACCGCTAACAGTACAACCACTACCCTTGAGTTTATCGGTTTAGGCAACTCAGATGCGGGAGCTGCTTTGGATAATGTCTCAGTGATAGCTGTTCCCGAACCTTCATCAATGCTAGGATTATTAGGGTTAGGAGTATTAGGAATTGGTTCTGCTTTAAAACGTCAATCTTAATCTCTTTTTATCAATTTAACCCATCTAAACTAGGTGGGTTAAATTGAATATTCAGATAGGCTTAAAATCGGTGAATAATTTTGAATTTTGCGGCACCTTTTTAACAATATGCTAGGATAGTATTGAGGTTTTAAGCGGTAACAACCTATGCAGTTAGAAGATTATTTTGAATTTGTGGCAGTAGATAATATTCAATTAAAAGGACATCGTATTGGCATTGAGGACGTACTGAAATACTATCGACAAGGTTATAGTCCTCAAGAAATTCTCCAAGAATTACCAACTATAAATTTAGAAAAAATTTATGCCACTTTGACCTATTATTATCACAATCAAGCACAAATCGATCTCTATCTTGTCAAGCTAGAAAGACAACGGGAACAACATTATCAACAGTGGCTAGAAACATCATCTCCTTTAATTGATCGTTTAAGAAAAGCAAAAATTAAAAAGGAGCAGGAGTATTTACAGAAAGCATGAAAATTCGGTTTTTGCTGGATGAAAATTTATCTCCTAAGCTAAAAACATTGTAAGTATTCGTGCCAAATTAATTTCCATTTTTGAGATAACTCTTGCAAGCTGAGGGCTGACTGCGATGTATAAATCCGATCTCCTTCTTTTAACTTTAAGCTAAAATAGATTGAGTTCGTTGTGATCGATCGATGGGAAAAAAAGAAAAACTGCTAGAAAAGGCCAAAAACTCGCCTCAAGGATTACGTTTTAGCGAATTTGAGAGTTTGCTTAATCTTTGTGGTTGGACTTTTGACCATCAAACAGGAAGTCATCACATTTGGTATTCATCCAAGAGAGTCCGTATATCTATTCAACCGACAAAAAACGGTGAAGCGAAAGCTTATCAAGTTAAACAATTTTTAAAAATACAGGAGGAAGAAAATGAATCGAACAACCGAGGATTTTAACGGTTTTAGCATTAATATCTTCCAAGATGAGGAGGGAGATTGGGTAGCATACTTAGTAGAAATGCCTAGCGTTTCCGCTTTTGCTGATAGCCCCCAAACAGCACTCAATCAATTAATTTTAGCTTGGGAAGGCGTTAAAGAAAGTTATCGTCAACATGGTGAAGAAATTCCTCATTTAGCTATGACAAAAAATTAGGCAAACTGTTGTGTATTTAAACTGAGTCTTGAAAATTTTAGTACAAATGCTCAGACTTTTTTTCCTAACCCCTTACCCCAAATTCTGCTACTCAGATTCAGGTTTCTTAGGGTCTTTTTCTGGGGTATTAGCGGCGGGATTTGGGGCTATTGTCGCAATTTGGGCGGCCATTCTTGTCATTGCTTGACCTTGGGCGAATTCCTGCTGTAGTTGTTCGCTAGAAGAAACCAAACGACTTAAACCCTGAATTAAACGGATAATTTCCTGTCGCAGTTGCGGATTACCGGTAATTTCATCCACATCCGAGGTGATTTTCTGAAGATTGGCAAAAGCAGCGCGAGAGGAGTCGAGGAGTTGCTGTAGGGTGACAACAGTGGCAGGATCGGAGAGATAAGCGGTAAAATTTCCCAAATTTTCGCTTAATTTAACAGCATTTGCCGAAATAGTGTTTAAATTCTCGATAATTTGGCTTTTCTGCACTTGCGTCAGGATGGGATCTAAAGCAGCGAGAGTAGTTTGTAGGCGATCGCTAGTAGTTTTGATACTATCGAGAGTGGCAATTAAACGATTTTGATTAGCTGCCAAAAAAACCCGCAGTTCTTCCGTAGTTTGGCCCACCAAAAGCAGCGTTTTTCGGGCCTCCACTAGAGTAGCGTCTAAATTTCTCAGGCCGCCACTTCCCTGTAAACTTCTCAGTAAAGTAGTCGCTTCCTGACTCAATCCCCCGACACCAGAAAGATCACTAGAAAGGCGATCGAGGGAACCGGATACTTGGGGTAAGGATTCTAGGGATCTCATCCCCGAATTAAGTTTACCTAGAGTACCGCTGCGACGAACCTCGCTTAAAGCGGTGGTTGCCTCACCACTAAAGCGATCGAGTCCCCCCAAGGCATTGGCAGCGCGTTGGGTAAAGGAACGAAATCCGGCCACCATATCGGGATCACTAACTAGATTAGAAATTCTCAGTAAAGATCTGATCAAGGTATTGACATTTAGCGCCGATTGCCCTTGTAAACGGGAACCGTTACAGATAATCACTTCCCCATTGCAGTTAGGACTCAAAGGGGGTTCTTTGATACCACCGACGGGTAAAGCTTGCAGGGGAGTAATATCGATCGTGGTTTCACCCACTAAACCGGATTGAATGGCTTCGATGAGGGAATTACTGGGAATTAGGCGATCTGCGGGCGAAATCTCCACTTCTACGGCGACTCCCTCCGGTTCTGGGGTAATTGCCGTCACTTGCCCGATTCTCACTCCCCGATAACCGACGCGGGTTCCCACCATCATGCCACCCACATTAGGAAAAAGGAAGGTGACTCGATAACTGCGTCCCCCGAAGCTAAAATTACTTAACCAGGCGATAAACCAGATTAATATTCCCCCCGATGCCAGTAACATTAAACCGATACCACTTTGCCGCAGAGTTGGGGAAATCCCCTGTTGTGAACCGCCAGCTTCCATAAATAATTACTCCTCATCTCTAAAAAGTATCTTACAGGAGAAATCGGGGGATTTCAGCGATCAGTGATTAGTGATCAGATGCGAGTTATCAGTTCACTGATTACTGTTTACTGTTTACTGATCACTGAATTGGTCCGTGGATACTGCCGGTAAAAAATTGCTTGAGTACGGGGATTTCGGAGTGATAAGCCTCTTGAGTCGGTCCAACCCATTGAAATTGACCTTTATAGAGAAAAACGATGCGATCGGTGGTATTTTCGATGGTGCTGTGGACGTGGGTGACAATGAGATGGGCCCCACAGGCTTTTTTGACTTTGAGAAGTTCCATAATTACCGTCTGGATGCGGGTAGAAGCGACGGGATCCAGTCCGGCAGTAGGTTCATCGTAAAGGAGAATGTTCGCTCGATCGGCGGCGATCGAGGGATCGCTGATAATTGCTCTGGCTAAACTGACGCGTTTTCGCATCCCTCCGGATATTTCAGCTGGATAGAGGTCGTAGGAACCGGACATTCCCACTAAATCCAGTTTTTCTTCGACTAAATCCCGGATTTCGGCTCGTTTTAGCTTTGAGTTGCGATAGAGGGCAAAACCGACATTTTCCCCGACGGTGAGGGAGTCAAAAAGGGCTGATTGTTGGAAAACTAGACCAACACCGAGGGGATCTTCCCCTTGTTCTACGGTTCTCTGCCGTTTTGTGCCGTATATGTACACTTCTCCCCGATCGGGGGCCAGTAATCCAGCAACTAAGCGTAAAATCGTCGATTTTCCCGTACCCGATGGACCGATTACGCCGATCGCTTCTCCTTCGTACACCTTGAGATCGACGTTATTTAAGATCACTTTCTTGCCGAAAGCTTTAGTCACTCCCCTTAATTCGACGATCGGTTCGCGCATCACCATCTAGAATATCTTTACAAAAATGCCCTTTTATTGTAGGGCAACGACCCGATCTTTCTTTTTTTTCTTTTCTGGTTTTATGGTTCGCGATTCTATCTGCATTTCGGGAATCTCTCGCAATTCTTCCGCATCTAAACGATATTGTTCGCAGACAAGACTCAGACGAATACCAGAACAGCTAACGGGATTAACTGAATGGGTGAGATCTCCTTGAAATAAGATCAAGGTGTTAGCACAAGGACGAATCTGGGCCACGGAACGATTGCCTGTTGCTAGTATCAGTTCCCCCCCTTGAATATCTTTAGGAACCTGCACATAAAGGACGCTAACTAGGAGCGGAGGATCGATCGTTTTACAATAGGAGCGCAGGGAGCGATCGATATGGGGATCGACGCGTGAACCGGTTTGTAGGAGTAAGGGATTAAGATAAAAAGCGTTGCAGTCAGCTTGTAAACTGCGATCGAGATAGGGTTTAAAATAGGGAAAAATTCGTTCTACTGCGCTGATTTGTGTGCGTCGAAAAGCGATGGAAAAGCCTTTGGTTTTAACGAAATCTCGATTTAAATTGTTAACTGTGAAGTGGGGACAAGCGAGAATCTGTCCTTGTAGTTCGCTCAGATAACTGGGAGTAAAAGCGTCGGGATATTGGGAATAGTAAGGCACGGATAGAATCGCAACGGTATGGCAATCTTTAGGATAGCTTGTTTTTAGTGGAGATGGGGATAATTTCGATAGCAGCTATTCAATTATCTTTTTTTTCTCAAAGTCCGATAATTTGCTCAAGGAAATTTTTAATAAGTTTGATGCTCTCTAATTCTAGGATTTTCTCATCTAGCCAGCGATTATCTTGTAGGGAAACTTGTAGGGCTTTACCCGGTCTTAATATACTACTAATACTGGATATAATTGCTTTCTTTTCACCTGCTGGTTTTTTAAAATCTTCGAGATCATTTTTAGTTAACTGATTCCTGTCAATACTTTCTATGTAGGTTTGAGAAAGATTGAGTAAATCAGGATAATTTATCTTAGCACATTCGAGGAGAATATCTTCTAAAGTTCCTTGCTCACGATTGTTAGGAGCGATGAAAATACCACAGCGAGGCGAATGATTGTTAACTTGACCAATTTGAGAAGGTGGTAGCAAATTTGGTAAGTCAATATCCGATAACTTAGTAATTAGTTTATTGAACCTTTCTTGAGGTGTTTCCCTGTAATCAGCATCGGCAAAAATCCCCACACTAAAAAGCTGTGAAGGTTGAATAAACTTGAGACTTTCTTCGATGGTTTGCGCTATGCGTGTATCGCCAATAGCACTATGTACAGCGATTGATAATTGCTCATTCTGAACAAAATATGGCACTGGCACTCGTTTGGTTAAATCATCATCTATTGGATAATTTTTCGGGATAAGTGTTTCCCAAAATTTATCCAATGAAGAGAAATACTTAACTCGCTTCAAGTGATAAAATTTAAGTAAACCAATTAAGAATTCGACATCCTGGGGACCTTCGACAACAATATAGCAGTATCTCACCATCTCTACCTCACATCTAACCCGCGTTCCCAACGCAATCTATGCAATAAATCGCCCGAAAATCTTTGAGGTTTTTCCCTTGGAGAATTTAACCGAAAAGCTACCACGTCTTCTATGGCCTTTTCTGACTGTAGCATGGCATCAACTGCTTCTAAACTATGGGTAGTTACAAAAAGTTGAATTCTTCTTTGATTACAGGTGTTAATTAACCAAGAAAATACACGACTTAAGGCAGAAATATGAATAGATGTCTCGATTTCATCAATTAGAAGTACCCCATCGGTAATTGTCAACAAACTCAGCACCATAACTAAGGTTCTTTTAAATCCGTCACCAAACACATAGAGAGGAGCAAAACCAAGCTGTTTATGTTCTATATAAAGAGTTGGTCTATTGTTGGGTGAAAGTATTTGTAGGTCGGTGATTTCCTCGTCAAATAACCGAATTAAATCTAGGATGTCATCTTTGTTATTTTCTTCCTTTAGGATGATTTTGGATAGTCTATCTAGAATTGGTTCCGAGGACAAATAAGCAGGAAATATGGTGGCATTCTCCACCAGTATTTTTTGTCGTTTCCTTTGAATAAAACGCTCTTTTTCCCAAAACTGAAATACTTGTTCATTATCTATACTAAGGAAACTGCCTTGCTCTAAAATATGGGCGGTAACACTTAATTCTAACCCATTGATAACCAGATCGGTTTCCGAATCGGTGGAATCATCATTGAACTTTTCTGGGTTGCCTTTTTCGTTGCTCGCACCGTAAATATCGGTGAGATTAGCCGCTAGATTTTTAATGGGTGAATTTCCAGTACACTTGATCGAAATTTGTCCTTGATAGGATGGGTTACTAGCAAGATTATTCTGACGAAAGAAAACCCATTTAATTGCTTCCAAATCCGGTCGCATTAAAGATATTCTGCCTAAGTATAATCGACGTTGGGCCACTTCTAGCCACTGAAAGGGATCGAGGGGATTACAAACAATTGAAACAGCTTCGAGAATGCTAGTTTTGCCAGAATTATTATTACCGACAAAAATGTTCACCTGTCCTAGAGAAGACAGTTCTATTTGTTCAAAACCACGATAACCACTGATTTGTAAACTTTCAAAAAGCCGAGTCATTTTTACTGGCTCCTACAATATTGCCGATAACAACTGAAATAGCTAGGATCAAACATAAAATCTGCAATTTTTACGATAAAACCCTTCTATTATAACTCATTTGTGGCTCTTTTTTTGACTAGCAATCATTTTCCTGTCAACCCGGTCGCGGTGACAACCCACCGTTTACAATAGTTAAGAACCAACGGCAAGCAAGAATTAACGATGCGGATTTCGATCAACTGGTTACGAGAATTAGTCAAAATTGTCCAATCTCCCCAAGAATTAGCCGAATTATTGACAATTGCGGGAATAGAAGTGGAAGAGATCGAGGATCGCCGAGAATGGGCAAAGGGTGTGGTTATTGGTAAAATTATCGATCGTCAACCCCATCCCAATGCGGATAAATTAAGTGTCTGTCAGGTGGATATCGGTCAGGAAAATCTTAGTACAATTGTCTGTGGTGCGCCCAATGCTAGGGCTGATATTCTAGTTCCTGTGGCTACTTTGGGAACTCATTTACCAAAAATCAATTTAACGATTAAACCGGCTAAATTGCGGGGGGTAAAATCGGAAGGGATGATCTGTTCCCTCGCAGAATTAGGATTAACTAAAGATTCTGAAGGAATCCACATTTTTAGCCAGGAAAATCTCCCTTTAGGTACAGATGTTCGTCCCCTTTTAGGACTCGATGAGGTGATTTTAGATATTTCTCCCACCGCTAACCGCGCCGATGCTTTGAGTATGATCGGAGTCGCGCGAGAAGTGGCGGCTTTGACAGGAGGAGAATTAAGCCTACCAAAAGTGAAATTAGGGGAATTTTCCCCTAAAAAAGATTTATCTCTGGAAATAACCGAAAATAAAGCTTGTCCTGCTTATATTGGTACGGTGATCGAGGGGGTAAAAATTAGCCCATCTCCGCTATGGTTGCAACAGCGTTTACAGGCTGCCGGACTGCGATCGATCAATAATGTGGTCGATATTACTAATTATGTCCTCTTGGAGTGGGGACAACCCTTACACGCTTTCGATCGCGATCGTTTACAGAGTTTTGCCGGAGGTAAATCCGTTACTATTGGGGTACGTTTTGCCGAGGAAGGGGAAAAAATCATTACCCTTGATGGTCAGGAAAGAAGCTTAAAAGAGCTTAATTTGTTAATTACTGCCAATAATAAGCCGGTAGCTTTAGCGGGAGTGATGGGAGGTCAAGATACGGAAGTTAACGAGGAAACCGTTCATCTTGTGCTAGAGTCAGCTTTATTCGATCCGATCGCCATCCGTCGTTCCTCAAAAGCGCAGGGTTTACGCAGCGAATCTTCCGGACGCTATGAACGCGGTGTTAATCCCGCCGCTTTGGAATATGCTTGTCAAAGGGCGATCGATTTGATTCTAGAGTTAGCTGGGGGAACTGTCAGCAGTCAGGTTAAAGCTGATGATCGCGCTGATCAGTCCAGTCGTTCGATCGAATTGCGTTTACAACGTTTGCAGCAGCTACTGGGTCAAGTTACCCTAGATAATGGTGCGATCGGTGAAATTCTCGCCGAAGATGTGGAACGGATTTTAGGCAATTTGGGCTGTGAATTGCAGTTAACCTCGAAAAATCCTGTTCTGTGGACCGTGACAGTGCCAGACTACCGTTATCGGGATTTAGAACGAGAAATTGACTTAATTGAAGAAGTGGCGCGACTGTACGGATACGATCGCTTTGTCGATACTTTGCCGGCAAAAACCGCAGCCGGAGGATTATCCTTTGAGGAAACTATACAGCGTCAGCTGCGGGAAGCTTTTCGAGCAGTGGGTTTGACGGAATTAGTCCAGTATTCCCTAGTTAAACCGGAATTAGCGGAAGTTGTCCTCGCTAATCCCCTTTTTGTCGAGTATTCTGCTTTGCGGACTAATCTCCTCGACGGTTTAATCGAAGCGTTTGAGTATAATCAGTCTCAGGGTAACGGTTCCTTAAATGGCTTCGAGATCGGGCGAGTTTTCCGCTTAGAATCGGATAATATCAACGAATACGATGCAATTGCCGGTATTTTCGGCGGTGATTTCTTCCCAGCCGGACGTTGGCTGCGATCGGGTAAAGAGGTAGCCATGACTTGGTATGAAGCAAAAGGCATTTTAGAAGCAGTATTCGATCGCCTTTCGCTGACAGTAAGCTACGAAAAATATGCCGAAGATGCGCGTTTTCATCCCGGACGAACAGCATCTTTATGGATTGGTAAACAACGCCTAGGTATATTCGGTCAACTACACCCGCAATTGCGTCAGCAAAAGGGATTAATTGAGGCAGTTTATGCCTTTGAAATCCAGTTCCCGATCCTGTTAGCAACTCTTAGCGATAGTGCCAAAATTACCCCGCGTTTACAGGTCTATTCTACCTATCCGGGAGCGGCACGAGATATCGCCTTCTTTGTTTCCACAGATATACCCGTAGATAGATTGACAAAAACTATCAAAAATGCTGGAGGTAATCTCTTAGAAAAAGTCGAATTATTCGATCGCTATCAGGGACAGAATGTGCCAGAAAATCATTGTAGTTTGGCCTTTAGTTTAGTCTATCGTGCCAGCGATCGAACTTTAACCGATGAAGATGTGGAACCCTTAATGACAAAAGTGCGAGAAGCTTTGGTTAAACAGTTCCAAGTTTCTTTAAGAAGTTAAATTCAGCGATCAATTATCAGTTATCAGACATCGACCTTATATTATCTCAAGACTAATCTCACACATCGCTATCAATATCGCTGATTGCCTCTAATCGTTACCAATCAGTTTGAGAGGTTGGAAGGGTTCTTTTTTTGACTCGATCTTCTTTAAGAGGTATTACAATCAACATGGGTACATTCAGAAAAGTTAATGGGTGTATCCATTGATAGATAAGGGTTTTTTGGCTATTCTAGTAGATGTGTATGGGGGAAGTTCAGAGCTAACTTAATCAAAAAAATTAAGAGCGATCGCTTTTGACATACTCTTTAAAAATAGATGATAATTGAAATCGGTTTTGCTCCCTTTGAATTAAATAACGTTGTTGCAAGGATTGTAAACCATTGATTAAATCACTGACAGATAAATCTAGGTTATTTTTTAACTCCTCTCTAGATAAAGGTTGATCAACTTTACTTAATTCTAAGGCGATTTGTTGAGCAAGGGGAGAACAGCGACCAAAAATTTGTTTTAAATGAGACTGCATTTTTTTTGTAATAACTAAGCTATTTTCTGCCAAGAAATCGTTAACCTTGCCATCAAAAACATCTTTAATCAAAACGGCAATATCGGTTAAATAAAAAGGATTACCTTCGTATAATTGAATTAATTCTAACCATCTTTCCCCATCTTGTAAACCTTTATTTTCAAGAAAATAAATCGCTTCAAATCCTGATAATTCTAAGCATTGAATAGGAGAATTTTCCTGATTAATATAGTTCATTTCTGCGGATTTTTCTTGACTAATGAGAATAAAATGACTCTGATGTTGAATTTCTGCAATCAGTTTTAAAAAATGTTGATAACTGCTATATTCAGGTTGATAATTACCTGCCATTTGACCAACGGCAAAAAGATTTTGAAAATCATCTAAGACGATTAAACATTTATGATTGCTTAGAACTTCTAACAATTGCTGTATTTTATTATCAGTGCTTTCTTTCGGTTCTTTTTGGCAAGTATTCAATAAATCATTTAGCCATAAATCTAAAGACTTGGGAAATTTTAAACTTTTCCAAATCACCACTTCAAATTGTTCTAAATTGAGATCAATAAATCGTTTAACTAGGGTGGTTTTTCCTATTCCCCATAATCCCAAAACGGCAATTAAGCGAGTATTTTGCTTAAACACCCAGTTCGAGATTGTTGCCAGTTCGTTTTCTCTATTATAAAAGTCAATAATTTGAGGAGCAAGGGTTAGATCATGATAGATTGATTCAGATTGAGAGTTATTATTACTATTTAAGTCATTGCCATTGGGTAAAGTGAAGGTTTGTGTATGGCAAAAATGGTTATTGTTACTATTTACAACATTCAAAGAATTTGGAGATGATTTAATCTTCATTCTTTCTATGGTAGAACGAAAATTAGATTTTCTTATTTCTTCCCCAAAAGCATCCGATAAAAGCTTCCATAATTTAGCGCCTTCCTCTCTAATATGAGTCTCACTGCGGTGATATTCGTTACCTATTTCTTGATAACTCTGTCCTTGCCAACTCCCTTCAAAAATAGCCTTCTGGATAGTATTTAGCGGCTTTTTATCTCGCTCAATAAGGCGTTCGTCAATCAGTTGTAAGACTTCCGTGATATTCATACAATCGACACAGCAAAAGACTTTTGCGTATTATAGCCCAACTAAATCCCACTTTTTCCAATTTTCAGAAAAATTTACCCGACAAAACTCCCGATAAAATCCGATGTTTAGGGGTTGTCACTTTTTGGAAGCGTTTGGCATGATGGAATGTAGTTAAGCAAAACAGACCCAAAACTAACCATATCTAACTCAGCGACGCTAGTTCTAAGTATTATTGCTTATGTCTCAGGTTAACGTAGGTATTTTATGACGAAGTTCGTTTTAGATAAATATGCGCTCGATTCTAAAAAATCAGAAGCTAAGGCAAAAATCGTCATGATCCTTAACCCAACCTGCAAGATCGGTGATCGCTCTAACTTACGCAATTAGCAGTGGAATATAGACGGATGTCTTTATTTCAAGTTCTAGTCAAATGCAACAAATCTACTAAATTTTTGAGGAATTAAAAATGGCTTTTCTTTTTGGCAACAATTTGAACAATTTTCTTGCTGGTGGTTCAGATGATGATTACATCTTTGGATACGGCGGTAATGATTATCTTGTCGGTAATGGAGGCAATGACGAAATTTATGGAGGCTTGGGTAATGATGATACTCGAGGCGGCGATGGTAATGACAGATTGTATGGAGACCATGGAAATGACAGTCTGTATGGAGGCACTGGTAATGATTATCTGAATGGAGGATCAGGCAATAACTTAGTGGTTGGAGGAACAGGAGCGGATACATTAACTGGTGGGATTGGACGTGATCGTTTTTACTTTTCATCTCTCAGTGATGGAATTGATCAAATTACTGATTTTTCTGTCTTTGATGACAAAATCTCTGTTCGTAATGTTAACTTCGGATTATCTCTTGGTTCAATTTCTAGTAGTTTGTTTAGAATTGGTAGTATGGCAAATACTTCCTCTCAACGTTTTATTTATAATAGTTCTACTGGTGCGCTATTCTTCGATCCAGACGGATCAGGAAGTATTGCTCAAACACAATTTGCTACACTCAGTCGAGGTTTAGCATTGACTTCAGCAAATTTTGTAGTAGAAAACTTATTTGTCTAAACGGCAAATCATCTAGCTCGAACGCAAATGGGGAGCATCTCACCTTTGTAACCCCTAAATCAGGTTTTTATGTCAAGCTATTTTGGCTCTTCGTTACTTGTTATGGTTCGATAGGGGGGCATAAATCGACTAAATCCTTATCTGGCAAGAGACTTAATTGATTAGTTCGCTCTAGATAAAAAACAATTGACAAAAATCGCTAAATGCCTTTCTATATAAGGGTTCCATCCCTTATAACCCCCGTCCATTGCATAACACAAACCGAAGAGCCGCTATTTTGAAAGCCTTGCTAGAAAACAGTTTTAGGCATAAGTATAATTACTCACTTGCATAAATGAGTGCGATCGCCGCTCTGGTAGGTTGGGTTGAGACACGAAACCCAACATGATCAACTATAGCAATTCTCTAACTTATGAGTGCGATCGCCGCTCTGGTAGATTGGGTTGAGGCACGAAACCCAACATGATCAACTATTAATTTATTTGGTTGATGTTGGGTTGCACTTTGTTTAACTACATTTTGGCAATAAAGAGGCGATTAGGGTTGATAAACGGCGAATGCTAATCTTGTAAGCTTTAAAAAGTGCTATATAAAAAACTAAACAAACTATAATTAAAATTACTGCAAAAATTTAGAGAGTAAAGAAGGAAATATGACAGAAATAGTTTTTTTAGTGGAAGATGCACCGGAAGGGGGATATACAGCAAGGGCATTAGGCGAGTCTATTTTTACCGAAGCCGATGATTTACAATCTTTACGAGAAATGGTAAAAGATGCCGTTAATTGTCATTATGATGATAGGGAAAATCGCCCTAAAATTATTCGTTTACATATTGTTAGGGATGAGGTATTTGCGGTATGAAGCTACCCAGAGATTTATCCAGTGATGACTTAATCAAAAAATTGTCTGAGTTAGGTTATGAAGTGAGTCGTCAAACGGGTAGCCATATTAGACTAACTACTTCTGAAAATGGTACACATCAGATTACTATTCCTGCTCATAATCCTGTCAAAATAGGCACTTTAAATAATATTTTGCGTGATGTCGCTCTACATTTTAATCTAAGTAAAGATGAACTATTAAAAATACTGTTTTAAAATGGCGATCACCTGTAGATTGAGTGCGATCCAAGATGATCAATTATTAATTTATTTGGTTGGTGTTGGGTTGCACTTTGTTTAACTACATTTTGGGAATAAAAAAGCGATCGCTTTTATTTTAATAATCTTTCCTATTCTTCATGACTTCCTATCCACACCCAAATATAATCTTCCCCATCTTTAAAAGCTAAAGCTCTATAATTAATACCAACTCTTGCCGACCAAAACTTTCCAACTTTTTTAAAAGACAAAGAAGGATGATTTAAGTCACTCTTTAAAAGCTCAAAATTCTGGTTCTTCGTTACTTGGTATGGTTCGATAGGGGGGCATAAATCGACTAAATCCTTATCTGGCAAGAGATTTAATTGATTAGTTCGCTCTAGATCAAAAACAATTGACAAAACCAAAATTCTTTCTTGCTAAAATTTGAATTGATTTAGGTAAATTATTAAAACAATTCCAAAAGCGTTGATTAGTTCGATGCACTTACAACTCCCGTAATTGATTTTTGCTTTTTTCAAATAATGCTTCTTCAATTAGAAAATCAAGTTTTCCAGCTATGGAATCTTCCTCAATTTGTTTTTCCCATTGTTGATCGTCTAAATTATTGATCCAATTTCTTAAATACAAAAATTCATCAGAAGTAAGGCTTTCAATTTCCGCTTGAATTAATTGTAACTTTGTCATCTTAGTATCTTTCCACAACAATAGTTCAAATTTGAGTTTTATATTATCATTTTTTCTGTAAAAATGGGAAGTTGCGATCGCATTTGGCAGAATATTGGAAGGGCGATCGCTTTTTTATTGGCTGCATTAACAAAGTATAATGCGCCTTATTTATTGTCTATTGATAAAATGATCCAAAGATGTTAATTTAAAAGATTGAGGTCAGGGGAGTTGGTTGGGTTGGTCTTGTGTTAAAATTAAGCTGGAGTAAATTCTAATCCCCGATTAAAATTTCAACGGAACAATCATCATGAACTTTTATACCGTTATTCTGAGAAAAAGTGCAGATTATTGGGTTTCATTATGTCTTAAAAATGGATTAGTTGGACAAGGAGAAACTCAGGAAAAAGCTATTGAGAAACTAAAAGAAGCGATTGAATCTTTTTGGGAAATTTATCATGATCAAGCCAATATCTATACCAGTCCTATTCCTATAGACGAACTTCATGAATTTTTAACTGTGGGAGATTCTGAAACTCCCGAAACTTACGAACTCAGAAAAGTTTATGCCTAAAAATATTCCTTCTCTTAAACCCAAAGCACTAATCAAAATTCTTGAAAAAGGAGGCTGTCAATTTTATCGAGAAGGAAAAGGTGATCATTGTTTATATTGTAGAGTATTGTATAATCAACGTCGAATCGTTCCTATCGATATAGTTGCAAAAGAAATGTCCCCTGCTTATGTTTTATGAATTTTTAGACAATTTGGTTTTACAGATGAAGAAATAGAACATTTATTAAGTAGGGAGGCACAATTATTTGTAGGATGGGTTAGCGGTAGCGTAACCCATGCGGGCGTTGGGTTTCATGCTTCAACCCAACCTACGTTCATCTTATATTTAATTCCATCTATTCTACTACGCTTTATCTTAATTTTATTTCCAAAAGCTAAAATAAAGTGATAGCTAGTTTTTTAAGGTACATTAACGCGATAGTAAAACCCTCGATTGCTTGTTATCAATTGATTTAATGATTAATTTTCACCCAGTCATCGCAAATGAATTAGCCTCCCTTAAAAATAGGTAAAGTGACTATCACCATTTTGCGTAATTCTTTCGCTCTGGTAATGAACTTTTGATTATGAAATGATCCAAAGACGTTAATTTAAAAGATTGAGTTCAGGGGAGTTTGTTGGGTTGGTCTTGTGTTAAAATTGGGTTGGGGCTAATCTGAATCATTTATCCTGTACCATTTAACGGTGGAGAAAAATATGCTAAAAACCTTTAAAGCAATTTTGAAAAATAATACCCTTCAATGGCTTGATAAAACCCCTGAAATCAACTCCGAACATCCTGTTAATGTTTATATTACCTTATTAGAAGAAAATATCATTGGTGAAAATCGATCTAACGGTCAGAAAATGGCCAATGCTTTGAAAAAAATTGCTAATAATAATACTTTTACTGATGTTGATACCCAACAGTGGCAACAACAAAATAGGTGCGATCGCTCTCTTCCTTATCGGGATTAAATCATGTTATTAGATAGCAATATTATTATCTGTGCCGCTCAATTAGAAAATGAGTCTCTCCGGGAGTTTATTGCAGAAAATTCTCCTTATGTCTCTGCTTTATCCTATCTGGAAGTTTTAGGCTACCATCGGTTAACTCATCAGGATCAAGTCTATTTTGAAGAATTTTTTAATGCTTCTCAAATCTTACCCATCTCTCAACCTGTAATTAACCAAGCAGTAACTTTAAAACAAATCAGAAAGATGTCCTTAGGAGATGCCATTATTGCGGGAACAGCTTTCGTTTATAATTTAACAATTGTAACTCGCAATATTGATGATTTTAATTGGCTTAGTAAATTAAATCTAATTAACCCTTTTCAACGGTAAAAACCTCAGGGCAAGCGCATCTTAACAATCCTTGACAAAATGAACTTTGTGTGAGTTGCTTAACCAGAAGGCGATTCAGGCATATTTGAGGAGAATTTGCCATCTCAATTGTTAAGATTTCGTAACTATTCTGATTGACTGGTATCACCTGAAATGCCCATGCGGATCACAAAATTGGCCAATTGTCAATAGCTTTTGAGATGCTCTCACCCTGTAGAAAATCAAGAATATTTTTTAGGTGGAATAGGAAGATGAAATTTATCGGTAAACCAATAAATTATCATCACCTAAACCACTTTCTAGCCTAATTAATAAGGCCATTTCCAGTTAGTAATCTCGTCCTTATCGATGCCATTGGTAAAAGCATAATCGAGATTATCGATAATAGCATTTTTCATCCGTTCTTTCACATGACCAGCAGCAGAACCTAATTTCGGCACGCGATCAATGACATCAATTACTAGATGAAAACGATCAACTTGGTTACGAATCGCTAATTCTAGGGGAGTATTAATATTCCCTTCTTCTTTGTAACCGCGCACATGAATACGTTCTTGATTGCTGCGACGGTAGGTAAGTTTATGAATCAGCCAAGGATAACCGTGGAAATTAAAGATAATTGGCTTATCAGTGGTAAATAAACTATCAAAATCCCGTTCCGATAAACCATGGGGGTGTTCACTTTCCGACTGTAATTTAAACAGATCAACCACGTTGATAAAGCGAACTTTTAAGTAAGGGAATTCCTCCCGTAGAATTGCCGTTGCCGCTAAAGATTCTTTAGTGATAATATCCCCACAGCAAGCCATAATCACATCCGGTTCATCGGGATTAGTTCCATCATCATCGTTACTGGCCCAATCCCAAATACCGATACCTTTGGTGCAGTGTTTAATTGCTTCTTCAATGGTCAAGTATTGCAGGTGTTTCTGTTTATCAGCAACGATAATATTAGTGTAATCCTTGCTCTTGAGACAGTGGTTAGCCACACTTAATAAACAGTTACCATCGGGGGGAAGATAAACCCGCACCACGTCGGCACTTTTATTGGTTACTAAATCGATAAAACCGGGGTCTTGGTGACTAAAACCATTGTGATCCTGCCGCCAAACCACCGAGGATAACAACAGATTCCAAGAGGAAACAGAAGCGCGCCAAGGCACATGATTTTTGCAGATATCGAGCCATTTAGCGTGTTGGTTGAACATGGAATCGATAACGTGAGCAAAAGCTTCGTAGGAGTGAAATAAACCGTGACGACCGGATAATAAATAACCCTCTAACCAACCGACTAAAGTATGTTCACTCAGCATCTCCATCACCCGACCATCGGGAGATAATTGGCTACCATCTAAATCCTCTGGATAGGTATCGGCTAACCAAGTTTTTTTAGTCACTTCATAGAGAGCAGCTAAACGATTAGAAGCAGTTTCATCGGGACCAAAAACGCGAAAATTAGTCATATTATTTCGCATTACATCCCGCAAAAATACCCCCATCACTCCCGTGTTTTCCGCTTCCACTTGGCCCGGGTGGGTGACAGCCACGGCATATTGACGAAAATCGGGCATTTTTAGGTCTTTACGCAGCAATCCGCCGTTAGCGTGAGGATTGGCACTCATGCGACGATGACCAATAGGAGCGAGTTCTTTAAATTCTGGCTTAAATTTACCCGTGGTATAGTCAAATAATTCCTCCGGGTTATAGCTTTTCATCCACTCCTCTAATTTTCTCAAGTGTTCGGGGTTTTCCTGCATGGCACCCATGGGTACTTGGTGAGCGCGCCAGAATCCTTCTACTTTATGACCATCAACGTTTTTCGGACCTGTCCAACCCTTGGGAGACCGGAGGATAATCATCGGCCAGGGGTAACGTTTAGCAATACCCGTGCTGCGAGATTCCTGTTGATAGGAGCGAATCTGATTGATACAGTGTTCTAGGGTAGCGGCCATTTTTTGATGGCAGTGCATGAGGTCTTCATCTTCCTTACATTCGACAATGTAGGGAGTGTAACCGTAACCGACAAAGAGACTTTCTAACTCGTGCGTCGAAATACGGGAGAGAATGGTGGGATTAGCGATTTTATAACCGTTTAAGTTTAAAATTGGCAGTACCGCACCATCGCGAATCGGGTTAAGGAATTTATTCGAGTGCCATGCGGTAGCTAAAGGACCGGTTTCTGCTTCCCCATCACCCACCACCACGGTCGTAATTAGGTCGGGATTGTCAAAAACAGAACCGTAGGCATGGGAAACACTATAACCTAGTTCGCCGCCCTCATGGATAGAACCGGGGGTTTCGGGGGTGACGTGACTGCCGATGTGACCGGGAAAAGAAAATTGTTTAAAGAATTTTTGTAATCCTTCCTCGTCTTCACTTTTATCGGGGTAAATTTCCGAATAGGTTCCTTCTAGATAAACCGGACCGAGTACCCCCGGCGCCCCATGGCCAGGACCGGCCATAAAAATCATATCGAGGTCGTATTTTTTGATTAAACGGTTGAGGTGAACGTAGGTAAAACTTAAGGCCGGACTCGCTCCCCAGTGACCAAGTAAACGATACTTAACGTGTTCGGGTTTAAGATGTTCTTTGAGCAGGGGATTATCGCGCAGATAAATCATACCTACAGCTAAATAGTTACAAGCGCGCCAATAGGCATGGGTTTTATAGAGTTCATCTTGAGAAAGGGGATTTTGTTCTGTTAAGGGTCTTTCTGGTGCGAATACCATGAATATTTCTCCAAGATCTATGAAGGATGAGATTAAGAGAGTTGATAGACAATTTCTCCAGATTATCGAGAGGGTTAACCCTCGGTCAGTTTTCAAACTGTAATCAAGAGTCTAACCTTTTGGGGTGCAAAAAACTATTAAAATAAGCTATATTTTACTGATCTGACTTGGGGAATTTATGTCAGTCGGGCGGGGTTTTTAAATGGCTTTTAAAGGAAAATTAATGTCTTCTTAACTTAGGGAACAATAAATTCTCGGAAAACTTTTAATGATTTTTTAATGTCAACTTTTCCCAAAATACTATAGAATTACACCTTAGTTTGTCGGGAAGAGCCTAATTAGGCTTTCTCGATGCCGGTGGTGGGGACTACTAGGATAGCAAATTTATTATTTTTTATCTTGGAAGCACTGAAACTTAAAATCTTTCTATACTTCATCTAGCGATCAACAAAAGCTGATTAGCATATATAGTGATTCTCTACAGGCCAATCAATTCTCAAATTTTTTTTTCTTGATCGTGCCTAAGCTTATCGCAGCTGCAAAGGAGTTTTTTTTCATGACAAAAGTAAGAGTCGCTATCAACGGATTTGGTCGTATCGGTCGCCTCGTTTTTAGGGCGGGTATCCAAAATCCTGATTTCGAGTTTGTTGGTATTAATGATCTCGTCCCCTCCGATAATATTGCCTATCTGCTCAAATACGACTCCACCCACGGACGTTTTCAAGGTACGGTAGAAGCGAAAGAAGATGGCATCGTCGTCGATGGCAAGTTTATCCCCTGTTACTCCATCAAAGACCCCGCTCAACTGCCCTGGGGTGCAACCGGGGCCGATTATGTGGTTGAGTCCACCGGTTTATTTACCACCGCGGAAGGGGCAGCAAAACACCTAGAAGCAGGGGCCAAACGGGTGGTTATCTCCGCACCCACCAAAGATCCCGACAAAGTTCGTACTATCGTACTAGGCGTTAACGACAATGAGTACGATCCCGCTAAGGATCTGATCGTCTCTAATGCCAGTTGTACCACCAATTGTTTAGCCCCGATCACCAAAGTTATTAACGATAACTTCGGACTAGCGGAAGGATTAATGACCACGGTACACTCGATGACCGCCACTCAACCCACCGTTGATGGTCCATCGAAAAAAGATTGGCGCGGTGGTCGCGGCGCCGGTCAAAATATTATCCCCTCCTCCACGGGAGCAGCCAAAGCAGTAACCCTAGTTATTCCTTCCCTAAAAGGCAAATTAACCGGTATGGCCTTCCGTGTGCCAACTCCCAACGTTTCGGCGGTGGATTTAACCTTTAAAACCGAAAAAGCCACCAGTTACGAGGAAATCTGCGCCGCGATGAAGGCCGCCAGCGAAGGACCAATGAAAGGTATCCTCGGTTATACCGATGAGGAAGTGGTGTCGAGTGACTTTATCACCGACCCCCGTTCCAGTATCTTTGATGCTAAAGCTGGTATTCAACTTAATGCCAATTTCTTTAAGGTCGTCTCTTGGTACGATAACGAGTGGGGTTATTCCTGCCGGATGTTAGACCTGATGAAAATGATGGCAGCTAAGGAAGCAGCCTTAGTAACAGCCTAAATCAGTTATCAGTTATCAGTAAACAGTAAACAGTGAAAAGACAGCACTGTTAATGCCGTTATTAGGCTGCATCCCACATTTGCAGGAACACCGATAATCAGCAATTATCAGTGACTTTTAAATTATTACAGATATATCAGCAGCTGTCTGTAAGCATCCCACCGAAAAACTAATGCGCTCCGGGGTTTGGGGGGTAGAACCCCCCAAAAGCTTGGATTGAGCGATAAAACCGAAAGTAACGCCCGATTTTAGTAGAGAGTTTCCCTTGAAAAATCCCAACTTCGTAGATTTACAAAAATGAGATGCACCCCGTTATTACTTAATACCCAAATCTGATCACTGATAACTGATCACTGATAAGATGAATCCAAAATTTAAAGATATTACTGCTTGGGAACAGGCACAATTATTAATGCAACCGGCATTTATTCGGGTGCTGGATAATCTGCGTAAACAGTTAGAAAATTCCCTCTGGAAAGGAACCTATACAGAAATTCAAGATCCCTATCCCAGTTATCTGCTCTGTTTGACTTATCTCGATCGCTCCGTTACCGTAAATATTTGGGAACTTTGTTTTCAAGTCTGTTTTCTCAATTATCCCACCGATGAAGGAGAGAGCGTCGTCATCGATACCAGTCTCCTCGACCCCACCGGTGAACTAGATTGGCAGAGTTTGGAAACGAAAACCGAGCGTATTATTAACCGATTATTCGCTAATTTACCCCAATGAAAGCAGCGTTAGAAACGATCAAGGCAGAGTATGCCGCTAATTTTCTGAAAAATTACAGTAATGATCCCCAAAATTTAGCATCCCAAACAATTTTAATCGATCGCTCCGATTGGGGTTTATTAGAATTAAAAGGCCAAGACCGACTGCGTTTTCTCCACAATCAAACCAGTAACGCTATCGAGCGCCTGAAACCGGGTCAGGGTTGTGAGACAATTTTCCTTAACTCTACCGGTCGTACCCTCGATTTTGTCACAGTTTACGCCAGCGATGATTCCCTCCTCATCCTCGTTTCTCCCCAACGTCGTCAATTTTTACTGGAATTGATTGATCGCTATATTTTCCCCTTCGATAAGGTGGAAATTAGCGACTTAACCGATAATTTTGGCATTTTCACCCTAATTGGTACTGAAAGCGGGCAATACCTGCAAAAAATAGGCATTCCAGAGCAGATTTTAACGGGGGTGCAGCATAGTCATTATCTCCTTTCTGACCCCCCCCTGAGACTGGCCGTCGGCACCGGCTTAGACCTACCCGGATATACTTTAATCGTTGCCGCCGCCGAAGCCGGTCCCCTCTGGGAAAATTTAATTAAAAATGGCGTTACTCCCGCAGATGCACAGGTGTGGGAATACCTGAGAATCCATCAGGGCCGACCGGCAGTCGATCGAGAATTAACCGAAGATTATAACCCTTTAGAGGCCGGTTTATGGCGAGCGATCGTTTTTGATAAGGGTTGTTATATTGGTCAAGAAACTATCGCCCGTCTCAACACCTATAAAGGCGTAAAACAAAGACTTTGGGGCATAAAACTCAGCCAACCCGTCCCCAGCAATACCCCGATTATTTTAGAAGCGCAAAAAGTCGGTTTACTCACCAGTGTGCTGGAGGATTTTGGCTTGGGTTATGTGAAAACAAAAGCGGGAGGAGAGGGTTTAAAAGTACAAATCGGCGAGGCAACAGGAGAATTAATCCCTTTACCCTTCCTCTCTCACGAATACCCCTTTCAGTGAACAGTAAACAGTAAACAGTAATCAGTAAACAGTAAACAGTGACCAGTAATCAGTAAACAGTAAACAGTGAAAAGACAGTAGGAAACTTCTATTTAACACTGCTCACTTGAAAACTCAAATCTGATAACTGATAACTGATAACTGATAACTGATAACTGATAACTGATAACTCGATCGCTAATTTTTAAGCCCGGGGGGGCTTGTTTGCGCTTAAATTCGGCATTTTTAACTAATTTAATCACTTTCTGCACAATTTCAGGCTCAAAACCGGCGGCGATAATTTGTTCGGCGGATTGATGGCGATCGATTAATAGTGCTAAAATAGCATCTAAAATCTCGTAGGGAGGCAAAGAATCTTGATCCTTCTGATTGGGTTTTAATTCAGCACTAGGAGCTTTATTAATCACATTGAGGGGAATAATTTCCCCGTGCCGATTTAACCAGCGACAGAGGGAATAAACCCTGGTTTTCGGCACATCAGCAATCACTGCTAAACCACCATTCATATCACCGTAGAGGGTGCAATATCCCACCGCCATTTCTGATTTATTGCCAGTGGATAATAGTAAATGCCCGAATTTATTAGAGAGGGCCATTAATAAATTACCGCGAATGCGTGACTGAAGATTTTCTTCAGCAATACCGAAATCAGTCCCAGCAAAAAGCCGCTCTAAAAGTTGATCATAAGCGGTCATAATTTTTTTAATTGCTAACTTCTCACTTTTGATACCTAAATTATTAACTAAAGCCACTGCATCGCTAATGGAATGGTCGGAACTATAGGGAGAAGGCATCATCACAGCGAGAACATTTTCTTTACCTAATGCGTCGGTGGCAATAGCGGCAACTAAACTGGAATCAATGCCACCACTCAAGCCAAAAATTACCCGTTTAAAACCGCATTTCTGCACATAATCTCGCACTCCTAAGACTAAAGCTCGATAAATTTCCTCATCTTCATCGATGGGTAAAGGATGAATAACTGCGGGTAACAAATCTTGATTAAACTCGATCAATTCTAGGCTAGAAGTAAATGCTTGGGCGCGATAAATCACTTCTCCTTGTCTGTTAAAAGCAACGCTATCACCATCAAAAATTAAATCATCATTACCTCCCACTTGATTGACATAAACTATCGGTAAATTATATCTAGTGGCACTATGGGATAATAAAGATTCTCGCAATTTTTGCTTACCGACACTGTAGGGAGAAGCGGAAAGATTAACGATTAAATCCACTCCCAAATTAGCTAAATCGGCGATGGGATTAACCGCGTATTGACGCTGACCCCAAAATTGTTCATCATTCCAAACATCTTCACAGATAGTCACACCGATTTTTACATTATTTTCTGTTAGTTGAAAATATTGACTTTCTTTCCCGGAAGCAAAGTAACGATCCTCATCAAAAACATCATAGGTAGGCAATAAACGTTTAGTAAAAATTTGTTTAATTTCTTGACTTTTTAACAAAGCTATGCTATTAAATAACGGCTTTTCTCCCCGGACTGTTGCGGAGGTATTTTTTTCGACAAAACCGACTAATACAGCTAATTTTTCTGGTAATTGTTGGGACAATAATTGCAATTGTCGAGACATTTTCTCAACAAAACCCAGATTTAATAATAAGTCTCTGGGAGGATAACCACAGAGGGATAATTCTGGGGTTAAAAGTAATTCCGCTCCCCGATTAAATGCCGTTTGAGCGGCCTCTAAAATCCTTTCGGCATTTCCTTCGATATCTCCAACAATGGGATTTAATTGAGCGATAGCAATTCTCATATTTTTTCCTATTTAAACAAAAACTAACGGTTGCTCTTTAAAGGGAGCAAAAGCTTCTTCATCAAAGCGATATAAACTAGCAGGACGACCAGCACCACGAGAGACTTTTAAACCCATATCTTTGAGAAATCCTAATTTCAAGAGCCGATTTCTGAAGTTGGAATAATCACTAAAATTTTTACCTAAAATTGTCTCATAAAATTGATAAAGATCATTTAAAGTAAATAATTCTGGTAAAACCTCAAAAGCGACGGGACTATATTCTACTTTATTGCGTAATCTTTGCCAGCCATAAGCTAAAATTTGACCGTGATTAAAGGCTAAATTTGGCACTTTATCAATCATATACCAAGTGATATTATAATCCCGTTCAGTGATTAATTTCGCTTCTTCAAACCGCACTAAAGCGAAGTAACTCACCGATAGATAACGTTTCCCAAAACTCTCGGCCGCTGCCGGGAAATCTCCCTCTGGACCGCCAAAAGTATATAACTGTTCTAGATAGAGATTATTGACGCTAATTTTCTCGGCTAAAATTCGATAGGCTGCCGTTTCCAGTGATTCCCCATTTCTCACTAAAGTACCGGGTAAACTCCAGTAATTACTAAAGGGTTCTTCCCGTCTTTTAATCAGAAGCACTAGCAGCCGATTTAATTGGGTATCAACGGAAAAGATCACGTTATCAACTCCGACTTTAAAATCAGCTAGAGATTTATTAGCTAGGGTTTTTGGCAGCTTCATGCGTAAAGTTTTTGACCTTCAATATAATCTTTAATCGGTGCGGGAACAGCCTGTTTATCGCCTTTTTCTCGATAATCTGTTGAGGATACAGCCGGAGCAAATACATCGGCAATCAGACAATCACCTCCTAATGTTTGCAGTTGTTCAATATCATCTTGATTAATAGGATAGCCGGGACGAGGAATCACGAGAATTTTGACTTTTTCTAGCAATTCTCGGCTGCGATACCAGTGCCTAATTTGTCCGGCTAAATCCGAACCAATGACTAGGGTATATTCCTCCTGTTCTCCCCAAATTGCTTGCGCTTTTTCTACACTAATTAAGCTCCGTCGATCGCTTAATTCTCGTCGCAGTTGTATATTATCCCTTGGGGGTTGAATATCCCCGATGAGCAAATTTAACATCCTCAGACGATGTTCGAGACTGGTTTGATGATTTTTAAAGGGATTATCGGCAGCCCAAACCGCAACGATATCGTACTGTTCCGATAACCATTTTAGTATGGCTTGATGACCGGCAGTGGGAGGATCGGCACTGGTTCCAAAAAGGGCAATTTTAAGCATAGGATTCAATTACTTGCTCCCTGAGGGATTAGTTTAAGTCTGCTCAAGCTTGGCAAAGATTAACTTCTCCCCATTATAGTTGATTTTACCAAAATAGGGCAAGAGGATCAGTAATCTCCTGCAAAAGTAAGTTATCGAGTCGCTATCGGGTCAAAATATCTAAAACCCCGGATAAATTTGACATAATCTTAGGTTTTATGAATAGGATAGTTATCTCTTATCTTTTGTCTGCTACTGAAGATTTTTGATTTTTGCAGGAGGTATTATTTTTTATAAAATTGGTGAACTAATTCTCAAACGTACTAACCCACAAACAGAAGGAGGCAAACCCATTACGCCGCGCTATGACTCCCGTAGCACTTAGCGGCCCAAACCACTGGCTCGATTTCTCCCTTTTGGAGTTTTTCTAGCGGGGTTGCTCCCTCTAAACGAATATCACCCGTGAGCAGAAAGAGCATTTGTGTCCAAGCACCGTCTTCTTTTAAGACGGCTAACACTTGGTCTAAACCAGACAAAACTTTGCCATCAATAAATTGCCAAGCGGGATAAACTAATTCCTCGTTGACAGATAAACCTAAAACCTGATGATTGAGCCTCATAGTTTCTAATTCCAAAGAACTACAGGCTAAAACACTACAAACCTCGGTGCTGGTTAAGGTTCCGCCTTGCTTAGATAGGAACCGCTTCTTCGCTTCTTCGCCTCGTTTAATGGCAGCTGCCAACGGAGAGGCCAAAGCTAAAGGAGATTGTGTTTTTTGCATAGATTCTAACATTTTTAACAGCAATTCTCATTTTAAGGTTTCATGACATTGAAACCCTTACAGCAAGAGGAGTTTACAATTCGCAACAAATCTGGGGATCGCTGAAACGGCGCAAAATCGTTTCAAAATGAGAATTGCTGCATTTTTAAGCTAATAAGAAATAATAATTTTGGCAAGACCTTAATCAGACGATCCTTTCCTTATATCGCCAATTCTCGACACGGAATTCTATCTTCCAGCATCATCGTAGCCATCTCATAGGTAAAAATATCTAAGTATCCCCCTTCAGGAGCTTTAAAACAAAAATCTTGGCCCACCTCAACGACTCGCTCTAGCCATTGTCCCATAAAGTCAATTTTGAGAATAGCTGTTTTTTCTGTGCGGTTTACATATACACAGTTGATAATTGCTTGATTAACAGTTGTATTCGACATAACATTCCCCTCCATTTCAGCAATATGGATTTGTTTTTGTCTAGTAGTGTTTCGCTCCTCGTGTCAGGAATCCCTAACATTATTAGCTTGACTCAATCTACTAAAATGGGCTAAGATGCGGGGATGATAATGATGAGTAAAGAGCCAGAACCCGTGAGGATACTGGCTCTCTCCTAGCTTCGCATCATCGGGATTAACCCTCTCAATTAGCCCACCAGGAGACTTAAAACCTTAGTAGTGGACTCAAGAAGCCAGGAGGTCAATCAATATGAAGAACTTACTCACTGTCATCCTGTTAAGCTCGCTTGCTTACGGCGTAGCTCTGGGGAAGATACATCCCTACGACTACGTTTTTATCTACACCATCAACGAACTAGCAAAACGTCAGGGTGGAGATAATCAAGACGGGAAGCGGTAGGCAGAACGTTTACTTAATTCAAGCTGGGCAGTGCGGCAACACTCGACCAGCTTTTTTGTACTGTTTCTTACTATCGCTCTATCTTCTTTAATATTATCCATAATATAATCACTTACTGTAAGGATATCAACCAATAAATATTGCAAAGTTAAGCCAACAAATATTGCAAAGTTAAACCAACAAATATTGCTATCATTAAACAATAATTGTTGGTACTCCATTTCAAAATATGCTAACTAGCCCATCAATATATGATGCCCAAAAGCTGGCAAGAAACTGTGGTTTGGATATTTCCAAGCACTGTAAGAATCTCAACCAACAAATATTGCAAAGTTAAACCAACAATTGTTGCAAAGCTAAACCAACAATTGTTGCTATCATTAAACAATAATTGTTGGTACTCCATTTCAAAATATGCTAACTAGCTCGAAAGTACAGCAAGATGCTCTCGTCAACTCCCCCATCACTGTGTGATGCCCAAAAGCAGGCAAGAAATTGTGGTTTGGATATTTCCAAGCTAGAGGCTTTGTTGGAAGAAATCGAACCCCTATCTGATAAATATAAGGAGATATTTTATCGGGCGGCTACAGGACTTTATTCCGCCGATGACTTGGCTGAAATGTTCAATCATAGTAGCGGCAAAAATCTAAACGCGGATTTCAACAAAAATCTAGGATCCCATCTTAAGGATTACCTTGAGTTAGATGAGCGGGTGGGAATTACTTCTTTAAGAAGAGTTCTCTTTAAAAAGGGCTATTTTGTTGACATTAATGACGATGAATCAGTGAGAGTTTTGCGAACACGCTACGCTGAAAATTCTCAATCAGAGCAGTCTTTTACTGTCAGACAAAATTAGTGCGGATGAGAAAACCACCAATCAAGGAGATTGATTTAAAAATGGAAAACACAGAGTCATTGTGTGAGGTAACAACATCCGCCAGTTGCCGTGCTGACATTATTAATGGGTTGTTAGCTCAACTAGAAAAGGAACAGGATAGCGATATCCGTGCTGAAATCATAAGGAAATTAGGAGAATATCCTGATCCTCAAGTGATTAAAACACTTTGGGATTTGAGAAATAATCTCGAAAACGAATCCGATGATTTTGTGTATTACGAAATCAAGCTTAGTCTGCATAAGGTAACTACTCATCCTAGTATAAATATTGATTTTTTTCTGGATAACTTAGAGGTATTCCAATCAAAAGATAACAATTCTCAAGCTCCGAAAGTATTAATTGATGCTGATCTAATTGAAGAGTTTTTATTACGAAATCAAACGACTCTTAACGGTGAAGCTACTAGGGTTATGGGACTTGTTTTAGAGGTAAAAATTAATCCTTACATCCGCGAAATGGGATTAATACAAATTTGGCATAATATCAAAAATCTGAAATCTCAAGAATATGCCAATCGTTCGATCATTGAACTTCTGAGTAAGATTAACGTCGGCCAAGTTAACTTGAAAGAAATTGACCTAGAAAAATATCCCAACGTTAACTTAAAAACGGCAATTCAAGTTGAGATTGCCAGAAAGTATGGCTTGGCAGGTATTATCACCATCAGAGATCGAGAATTCATTGCCAGTGGATATCCTTTTGTGGGTTCCCCTTCCCTATTCTTACAGTTTTTAGGGGAAGATACCTCGCCAGCATCTATCGAAAGAACTCTCAAAAATCTCGGTAAAGCTGCCATGGAACATGAGAAAGTAAAACTCAATCAGCTTTTAGAAAACGAGCCTCAACAAAACTTATTCTTTGAGGATAATCTCGTTCTCTTTCAAGGCTGGAAAATTGAGAACTTTGAAATTCTCTGTGCTAATAACAATTTAACTTCTGCGACAGTTATCTTATGTAATACAAAAACCCAAGAGCGTTACACTGAATCGGCCTTTAAAAAAGGTTCAGTAGATGCACTTTGTACTGCCTTTGATGAGGCTCTAGCTCATTTAGTTGAAATTAAACATCACCTTAAATCTATCTATGTGGCTAACTTGACACCGGGTAAACAAGGAGCCACAACTGTCAAGGCGGTGGTTGAGTATGATGGTAAAGAAGTGATTACTATCCACACCCATGAAAATATTCTCAAGGCTTATTTTTTCGCCTACGTCAAAGCGATGATTGCCGTTTATGCACCCGATGAATATCACCCCGATATTCATCGCACAAAAGAATTGACATATTTGTACAAAATTGGCGAACGAGATTTTCGGGGACTGAATTTCAGCCAAGTCAATTTAATGGATGGTGAGGCCAATCTTTCCGATGCAAAATTGATGGGATGTAACTTCAGTAAGGCTAATCTTTCGGGGGTTAATTTAACTAATGCTGATTTAACAGGAGCCGATTTAAGTCATGCCAATTTGAGCAAAGCTGATTTAACGGGAGCTAACTTGACCGATGTTAAATTAGATGAAAATAATCTAACCCTACTTGATGGCACAATTTTGACCAACACAATTATGCCTGAAATTAGAATGGAAATTATTGGCGAATCCCGTTTAGAAAAGGTTGCTCAACTACTCAAACACATTGATCCTCAAAGTGAATCTCGAATCTTGGCTATTCACTCCATGACAGATTCCATCTGGTGGGATAATCCTCTTGGTCAAAAATTCTGGGAAGTTAACGAAGAACTAATCAAAAGGGAGATTTCTATTCAACGAGTCTTTATTCTTCCTGAAGTTCCGACTCAAAAGCATTTACAAGTGATTCAGGAACAACTTAACTCTGGCATAAAAGTTGCTTGTATTTGTCAGGAAAAAGCCAAAGATGTTGAAGGCTATTGTTGGGATAATACCAACCTATTGATTAGCGAAAACTTATCTGTTCCAAGAAATTCTTTTACAGCGAGAAGAATTATGAATGGTCAAACAGAATCAGGTTATATTTCCTATCAAACAAGAGTTGTAGAGACAGATAAAAGTCTCTTTAACGCTCTATGGGAAAAATCCGAAAAACTCTCTACTGAAGCTAATCTTCAGGAACAATTAGCAAACCTGAATACCTGACTTTCTTTCCATGAAAAGGATGCCGTTGAACTTTCTGAATCAGCTTAATGATTTTTAAAGTCTGCTTGCAGTCATACTCAACCCACCAAGCCAAATCTTCAAAAGCCAACCGATCAAATTCCAAGCTTTTAGCCATTTTTATCGGATCAACATTGAATACTGGCTTGGCTCATTTTTCCCGAACTTTATTGTTTTATTAACTGATCATCACAAGGTGATCACTCTTTCTATTTTGTTTGCATAAAAAGCGGTCATTGGGAGGGAAATATCTCCATTTTTCAATCCTCATAATTAAACAACTATGATAGACAACTGACCATAATATTTTGGAAATTCTGGTAAACTTTGTGCTAGTCTATATTATTAGAAAAAAAGACGTAGGGAGTAATTTAAGTTGCCTGCTAGAGATTCCAGTCACGAAGCAGTTAAACAGGCTATCATTAATGACGGCTGGATAATTACGGATGATCCCTATGTTATTTCCTATGGTGATCGCTTTTTATTTGTTGATTTAGGAGCCAATCGTTTGATTGGTATTCGTCGTGGAGATCAACGTATTGCCATTGAAATTAAACAATTTAAAGGTCAATCTCAGGTTACTGATTTAGAGCAAGCGATTGGTCAATATTTATTGTATAAAATCTTGCTTAATCAAGTTGATCCAGACCGTGATCTCTATCTAGCGATTTCTGAAACAACCTATAATGATATATTTATTGAACCCATTGGGCAACTGGCGATCGCTGAAATTCCACTAAAACTTCTTATTATCAACATTGAACACCAGGAGATCATTCAATGGATACCTTAAAAACTTATCAGGAGATTATTAAACAAGTCATTAGTGATTATGCCAAACTACGGCCATCTCACGGCAATATTCATCTTGATCCAATATTTGATGATCATCATAATCGTTATGCTTTAATGCAGGTTGGTTGGGATCAAGAACGTCGAGTGCGTGGCAATTTAATTTATGTCAATATTGAAAATAATAAAGTTGTTATTGAGTATGATGGTTTAGAAAATGGAATTACTCAAGATTTAATTGCAAGAGGTATTGCAAAAGAGGATATTATTTTAGCATTTTTACCAGATTCAAAAAAATTAATTTAGCCTGAGCATAACTCCATCAATTTAAGCATCCACATTATTAAAAATTTTCCCGACTTCGGTTTACCCAAAAACTGGATTGATCGCCGTTCTTATTTCTTCATTTTCATCAAAAAGCGGTCACTAAAAAGAAAGTTCTCGGTTGTTTGTAACACAATACTGAAGATATAAATCAATTAGTTCCTGATAAGAAATTCCTTTTTATTTTGCTTTTTTTTCAAAGAAATCAATGACATCAATCCTTAAAGGTAAAGTGACCTGCAGCTTGAGTTGTTGAGCAAAAGGATTAGGACGACTTTTTATATTAGCGAGATCATACTCTGATTTCATAAACAATAACCTCGATGAGGACAGTGTAGTATTTTGGTTAAATTTAACGAATCAATTATAATACATACAATCAAATTAACGATAGTTCGCTCTTAAAAATTTTTTCTCTCTCACCTCAGAAAAACTGCGATCGCCGTTCTAATTCTATTGTGATAAAAAGTGATCGCTTCCCCACAATCCCTAAAAAATAACCATAAAATTAATTAATAGAATATCGGAGAAAGACAAACATGATTATCACTCAAGAAAAACCGACTATTGCGACAGTCACCAAAACCCCTGTCACTTTGGAAGCATATCGGGCGATCGCTGAAACTGCTCAGGAACGTTATGAATATTGCCATGGAGAAATGATTCTTATGCCTGGAGGAACCGCGACCCACAGCGCAATCGCGATCAACATCTCGGTTTATTTGGGATTTTTATTGAGAGATAGGGATTTTCGTCTGTATAACAGCGATCTGCGGGTGTGGATTCCTGAATATCATTGTGGAACCTATACCGATCTCATGATCGTTAACCATGAACCAGAATTGAACGGCGATCGCAAAGACGAAATTCTTAATCCTTTATTTATTGTAGAGGTGCTTTCCCCCGCCACGGAAGCCTATGATCGAGGTGATAAATTTAGAAAATATCGTTCCCTGCCAAGTTTTTGTGAATATCTGCTCGTTAGTCAAACTGAACCCTACGTTGAGCAATATTTCAGACTCGAACAAAGCGATCGCTGGCAATTACAAACCTACGATCAACTTAGTCAAATAATCCCTCTGGAGAGTTTAAACGTTGAACTTCCCTTGCTAGAAATTTATCGTCGCGTTAGTTTTGCGGCAGCTTCATCCGATTAATACCCTTTCTATTCTGTTTGCATAAAAAGCGATCGCCCCACAGTTTAAGCTCAAAAAACCGCCATCGACAAAGAAGCGCTACATTTATTGGGGATGGTTAGGCAGAGAATGATATTGAAAAATGCCAAATATACTGCCGACACTGCCAATACTGAGAATACTGCCGACACTGCCAATACTGAGAATACTGCCAACACTACCAATACTGAGCATACTGCCGATACTAACCAGACTTAAAATGCTGCTGGCACTAGCGAGACTTAAAATACTGCCAGCACTGCCTAAACTCAAGATACAGCGATAACTAGCTTTGCTCAGATAATTAAGACCAGAAATCATTTTAAATCGGGGAAAGATTGGGGAATAGTTAGGGAAGTATTTTGCCAAACCTCTTGTAAACGCATAGCCGGCATAGTTAGATAAAGAATATCACCTTGGTCGAGAGTGATTTCCAGTAATTGCCAACCGTGGATAGTTTGACCTTGTTTTTCCAGGTAAAGTGGCACAAAATCGGCATTCATCGCCGCTTCCTTGACAATTTGACCCATAAAAGGATGATTCGGTGTGATTAATGTGGCCAAAGCAACCCAGAGGAGATCATCGGTCATGCCATTACCGAGAATTCTACCGCCCAAAGCGGCCGCAGCAAAGGAATAGGTAGCCAGATCCCGGGGACATAATACCGTATCAAAATCAAAAACTTCTTGAATCGATCGCCCGAATTGTTCCTGAGAGCAGCGTAAAACTAGATTAATTTTAGGAGCGATCGCTTTAGCAGTGAGAGCAATCTCCACATTAATCATATCCTCGTAAGTAACCACGATCAAAGATTCGGCGTTGTTAATATTAGCCGTTTCTAGGGTAGCCACTAGACGCGCATCCTCGATGATAACGGGGATTCCCCAGGAGCGCACGGAATGCAAAAATCGATTATTGGGGTCCGATTCGATCACCACCACTTCACAGCCTTGCTCGTGCAATTGTCGCACGATCCGGGTGCCGATACCTCCTAAACCACAGATAATGTGATGATTGCGGACGGGAATGCGGGTAGCATCCCAAAACTGTTTAAAGCGACTACCAAGGATAAAATCGTTAAGGAGAGCATAACAGATACCGATAACCCCTGCACCGACAATCATCATGACCACGGTAAAAATTTTGATACTATCGGGGGTAGATTCGGCCACTTTTTCGTTACCTCCGGCACCGGTAATCATCCCGACGGAGAAATAGAGGGAATCGACGAGGGAAATTTTTTGATTAACGCTGAGATAGGTAACGGTAGCAAGGGAAATCATCCCCAAAAGGGAAAGGGTGACAAGAATTACCGGTTGGACATAGTGCTGATAGGGACGCAGATTGAGCAGATTTCTCAGCCACTTTTGCAGTTTAAAACGCTGTTTTGCCCTAATTGTCGGTTTATTGCCGATAATGAGATGATCGCCAGTTCCGAGTTTTTTGCCTAAAAGAACTGCTGAAACCAGATCGATTTCGTCGTGAGCGGGGAGATAATAGATTAACATCCGGGCCGGATCGTCCCAAAGTTCGTAGAGGGGTAATCCCCACCAAGGATGATTTTCCTCGATAATTATCTCTTGAATCGGCCAAAGGCGATCGAATAGCTGTAATTGACCGATAGCTTTATTACCAAGGGCAGCAAAGGAAAAGATCGGAGCCGCTAGGGAAGCAACGCTCATGCTAACGTGAGCAGGGAGGGTTTGATCGAGTCTTTCTCCTAAAGTTTCGTTAAATAGTCGGTTAACTATCCGAATTTTCGGGTTAATTATCCTTGCGCGGGTGAGAATTTCCAGATTGAGTGCGTCGTTATCAATGGCCAAAACTAGGGTTTCTGCATCTGGAAGGCCAGCTTGCAGGAGAGTTTTAGGAGAGCAGGGATCGCCGATGATAATATCAGACTGGTATTCGCAGACCATTTGGCGATCGCTAATCGCTACTACTGCCGCGGATTGTTGTTTGAGTAAACAAAAGATTTTATAACCCGTGCGACCTAATCCACAGACGATGATTTGCGGTTTCATTCGTCGAGCGCATTTTTTGCTGATTAACCTTTCAGTTTTAGCGCAAAAACTAGGAAAAATCTGTAACTAAAGCTGCAATGCTGCCAATTTTCCCAATCAGGCTTTTAAAATGATAAAATAACCCTCATCATCGATTGAATTACTTCAGCCTTGACTCGCTTTCTTTGGGATAAATTTAGTAAAGATTACCTCGAAACCTTTCTATCTTCTTCTGGTGACGTGAAAACTAGCCTTGATGTGACGGCAGAAACTCAAGAAATCGATGTGTATTTTCGACCGACTTCCCCAGAAATACCGCCCGAATTAGGTTTATTGGGTACATTAGCCCAAACCCCTTGTTTATTGGAACCCTATCGCAATCCAGTCACGATTGAGGGCATTATTGCTTGTTTATCTAAACTGTTAACGGTGCGGGAACAATTACAAAGAGAAGCTCACCGTCATCAACAACCCTTATTAGCAGAAAATATTCCCAGACTATGGATACTTACCCCCACGGCTAGTCAAAGAATTATAACTGCTTTTTCCGCTCTCAATAACCCAGATTGGGGAGAAGGAATTTATTTTTTACCTCCAGCATTAACCACAGCCCTTATTGTCCTGCATCAATTACCCGAAACCCCTGAAACCCTCTGGTTAAGATTATTAGGTAGAGGAGGAACCAGAACCAGAGCGATTGATGAATTA
>VYMG01000191.1_pt1 | contig 42772 bp, 48 predicted proteins | sample 5115261 | NCBI WGS metagenome assembly VYMG01 (sample SAMN12291781, study PRJNA351875) | freshwater metagenome | isolation source: freshwater lake | place: USA: Michigan, Wintergreen Lake | collected 2013-08-08
AATCGAGAAATCTTTTAGGGAAGTTGCGGAAAAGAGCAATTTTCAGGTGCTAGAATTTAACGGGGAATCTGATCATGTACACGCTCTAATTGAATACCCACCGAAACTATCTATTTCTGTAATGGTTAATTCTTTAAAAGGGGTTTCTAGTCGCAGGTATGGACAAGCTGGCTATCCTAAACCCTATGGGAAAGATGCTCTTTGGTCGCCTAGTTATTTTGTTTCTTCTGTAGGAGGTGCGCCATTGGAAGTTCTTAAGTGCTATATTAAAGATCAAGAAAAGCCGTCGTAAAACGACGGGGTTTTAACCCAAATTTTCGATAAGAATCTCAGTTCATGCAATTGTTTGATCGCATCCGTTTAGGGATAGCCGTAGCGGTGGCTAAAACCGTTACTGCTCTGGTTAAAGGACTCCGTTTAGGGGCTGCCAGCGTCTTGCCGGGGGAAATTGCCCGTCGTCTCCATCCCCGTTTGTTGCCGCTACTCTGTGGGCAAGTCCGACGGGGGGTAATCTTGGTGGTTGGCACGAATGGAAAAACTACCACTTCCCTACTGCTAAGAACTATTCTAGAGCGTCAGGGGGCAAAAGTCACCCATAATACCACCGGGGCGAATTTAATTAATGGTTTAATCACTGCTTTATTAGCCGATGCCAATTTATTCGGCACTTTAAAGGCTGATTATGCCATTTTAGAAGTGGATGAAAATATTCTCCCTTTGGTTTTAAAAGATTGTCGTCCTCGCGCTATTTTAGCTCTAAATTTGTTTCGCGATCAACTCGATCGCTATGGGGAAGTAGATACAATTAGTCGCCGTTGGCAAGGAGCCATATCTCCCCTACCCACCAATACTTTAGTGATTCTCAATGCTGATGATCCAACTCTTTCCCATTTGGGTCAACAACTGCCCCAACGAGTTGTATATTTTGGCTTAAGTGAGCCAGAATTATATCTAGAAGAAATTCCCCACGCTGTCGATTCTATTTACTGTCCTAAATGTGGTGCTTCTTTGGATTATCGCGGGGTTTATCTCTCCCATTTAGGGGATTTTAGTTGTCCTAGTTGCGGCTTTAAAAAGAGTAGTCCTGCTTTTCATAGTCAGGATTGGCCGCAGATTTTAATCGGTGTTTATAATAAATATAATACTTTAGCGGCGGGTTTAGTAGCCCAAGAATTGGGGATTAAAGATCGAGAAATTTTTGAGACAGTTCAGGGTTTTAAAGCGGCTTTTGGTCGAGCGGAAGAATTAGAAATTGAGGGTAAAAAAGTTAGAATTTTACTGTCTAAAAATCCCGTGGGTATGAATGAAACAATTCGCGCAGTGGCTGATATTTTACAGAAAGAAAAGTCTTCTACTACTCTCTTGGTTCTCAATGATCGCATCCCCGACGGTACGGATGTTTCTTGGATTTGGGATGTGGATACGGAAAAATTAACCCGTTTGGGAACAACTTTAGTAGTGACAGGCGATCGACTTTATGACATGGCTTTACGCTTACAATATAGTCAGGATAGTCTCGCTTCTCCCGTTAATTTAATTGTTGAATCCGATCTAAAAAAAGCGATCCAAATTGCGATTAATAACACCAAAAATGAGGAAACTTTACATATTTTACCTACCTATTCTGCTATGTTAGAAGTACGAGAGATTCTCACGGGACGAAAGATTTTGTAGAAGTTAGAAAAGAGTGAAGATTGGTGTTAGGTGTTGGGGTGTTAGTTGAATTTCCCCCATCCCCTATCCCCCATCCCCTAATCCCCTAAAAAATTATGCAAGAACTAGAACTAAAAATCGGCTGGTTATATCCGACATTAATGAGTACCTACGGCGATCGCGGTAATGTTATTACTATCCAAAGAAGATGTCAATGGCGTGATATTGCTGTGACAATTATTCCCCTAGATGCTCAAACAGAAACCGAGACATTTTATCAAGTAGATATAATTGTTGGGGGTGGGGCGCAGGATCGGCAGCAGGAGATCGTTATGCGCGATTTACAAGGGGCAAAAGCAGCGGCGATGAAAGAACAATTATCGGCAGGAATACCGGGAGTTTTTACCTGTGGTTCCCCACAATTATTAGGACATTATTACGAACCAGCTTTCGGTCAAAGAATCGAAGGATTAGGATTATTAGACCTAGTAAGTAAACATCCCGGACCGGATGCAAAACGCTGTATCGGTAACGTAGTTTTTGAAATTACTGCCTCCCCCTTAGCGGAGGAAATTAAAGCTATGACCGGGGAAAAACCGCTAGTAATTGGCTTTGAAAATCACGGGGGTCGTACCTATTTACAGACCGTTTCTCCCTTAGGAAAGGTGATTACCGGTTACGGAAATAACGGAGAGGACGGTTATGAAGGAGCATTTTACCACAATGCGATCGCCACCTATGCTCACGGTCCCCTACTACCCAAAAATCCCTTTTTAGCCGATTGGTTAATCACAAAAGCTTTAGAACAAAAGTATCAAAAACCGATTTTTTTAGCAAAACTTGATGATTCTCTGGCCCTGAAAGCAAGATTTGCCATGTTTGAACGACTAGAACTAACCGGCGTGACCAATAAAGCCTAAACTGGTCATATACACTTATGGCAGGAGATAGTCAAACTAGCCATTAAGAATTTTAATTGTGGCAGCTTATGAAATTATGACTGGAAAAATTATCGATCGTCAAACGGCGGGGTTTCTCGTCCTCATCATTCCCCTAGCGGTGCTAATCATCCTTGTTTTTACCGCTTGGCCATTGATCCTACTGGTCTTCTTCTTAACTCTTGCAGTCAAGGTGTGGCAAGACTATCGCTGGTCAAAATTATCGACGGTGATTAACCCCTATTTCAATCAACTTTTACAGGACAATCAAGGTTGTCTCACCCCGATTGACCTATCGGCAAAAGCCAATCTCACGGCCAAATTAGCCAGACAATTTTTAGACAAAAAAGCTGAGGAATTTGGGGCGCAAAAAAAAGCTGTAGGCGATAAGGGTATGGCCTATTACTTTATCACCGCCAGTACCTTGGGTAGTATTTTTGATGAGAGTGACCCCTCTTTAGAAGAAATAGGGGAAAAACAAATTCCTGCGATTACTGCCTCGAGATCACCCCTGACTAATTTAGAGCAATCGCAGGAGGCTAAATCCCCCCTGATTGTCGCCGAGAAAAGCGAAAATTCTGTCTCGGAGGTTCCTGTTATTTCCTCCTCCCAACCTCTGACTAATTTAGGTAAATTATTTGAGGAAAAAGAGGAAGAAAAAACCGAAACGATCGCTGTTCAAGAAACGGTAATTCAAGAACCGGAGGAGATAATTAATCCTAGTTTGAACAGTCCTGACAGTTCTTTATCCCAATCAGAATCAGAAGTTAGGGAAGAATCTCTAACCACTGTATCTGAAACCATCTCATCGATGAGTTTGGCGGATTTGGCTAAACGTTTAGGAGTTACCCCAGCCGTTTTGGGTAGAAACAAGAAAAATAAATCCGAAACAGAATTTGCCGATTGGAGTCGCATCAGAGATCCCGATGGTATTGCTTGGAAATTTGACGCAAAAAACTCCTTATTTGTGGTCAGCTGATAGGGAATTTGTTTTGTTTTTTAGACAGGCTCAATGCCTGTCTTTTTTGGCTCTACGTCCGACTCCTGTTTCATCTACAAAATTGCCTTCAAGCACCAAAATCTCTTCACCACCAGGATGTCCATGCAGCGGGAAAAAACCACCGGGATAGAATCGAGTCAGCATTGTTACTGGATGATCCTGGATTTCATGGTCAGACTCGAAACAGCCAAACCATAATGGTTCTTCCGAACTTACACTGTAGAAAATTCCTCAAGCTCCCTTTCAGAATTAGAAATGATGTCCGATGAAAATCTAAATCAGAAAATTAGGCAAGTTTTGGGAGTACAAGCAATGGCGGGAATGCTGAAGGATTTAACTTCGGAACAAATGGCAGAGTTTGACGCAGTGATCGCAAGTTTTAGACAAAAATATTAAATAGTCGTGGGTTATCTACTCAATACTAACATCGTCACAGCTATTCTCAAAGACAACTAAGTAGTTGTTGAGAAATTAAGTGAAGTAAGACTACAAGGAAATGATGTTTTTATAAGCTGTATTACCTATTTAGAAACTGAGGCTGGTTTATTAGCAGTTAAAGCAACGAATAAGTTAGCAAGATTTCAGGATTTGTGCCGCACTGATTTAAGAGTATTGTTATTAGATACAATGGAAATTGTCCATGAAGCTGCAGCAATTTCTGCTGATTTAAGGCGCAAAGGAACCCCAATACAAATGGCTGATATTCTCATGGCAGCAACAGCTATTAGCCATAATCTCATCCTCATTTCTGATGACTCAGATATGCTGAGAGTTCAGAGATTAACCGTAGAAAATTGGCTGCGATGATGTAGGGAGATAAGCTGTTCATCATTGTAATCAAACCAATCTTATCCTAGGTTGGGTTTCGTTCCTCAACCCAATCTACAGATTACTAAAAATTGTTGATAAGTAACAATTTTAGTTATTCCAAATTGTTGCAAAATCAATAAATCTTGATCGCCTGTAATTAAAAAATCAGCTTGACTATCTTTGGCTAAGGCTAAAAGGTAGTTATCTTTAGCGTCTCTACAGATATTAATTTTTGATTTAGTCTCAATACATAACCCAATTATGCTTAAAAGTTCAAGTAATTCTTGAACTTTACTTTGGGGAAAATGCTTTTGTAATTTTGGTCTTTTGGTAACAAGGTTAATTTCATTAAGTAGCTGTGGAGAAAAAATCGGCACAAGAGTTTTTTCAATCAGTAGATATTTTAAACTGGCTAACTGTTTACCAATAAGAAAGCTAATCCAAAGGTTAGTATCAATAATAACTTTAATCGGTGGCTTGTTGTCCATAAATTTTATCCCTAACTTCCTCCACTTCTTCGGTAATTGTCTCTAGGGAAAGCTCATCAGTTTTAAAGGTTTCTAAAAGTTGGGTTAATTTTTGATTTAAAGTTTCTTTTTCGAGTTCTTTACTGAGTTGTATTTTGTCACTTTCTGGGAGTTGTTTAACCAAATCTAAAATCTGGTCAAAGTTTAAGGTTAGTTGGTAAGTTTTTTGGTTCATTTTCTCAAATTATTGTTTATTGATAAAGCGAGGTATTAGGTATCAAGTGCCTGAAAAGCTGATGTTTACGGGAGCAAAAACACTAAAATTAGAGTTGATAAAAAACCTGAGATTGTTATATTCTACAGGTTACAAGCTTTTGCACGAGAGAGCCACGCCCCACCCACCAATTATATCATTCATTCTGCCTGAATATCAAACAGGAACTAGAAACCTGTTACTAGGGAGAGATTACTGCGGGGGGGATATTCGGTAGCAGTTAAATAATCATAATAAAAACCACTCCAGACACAGTGGCGGCTCTTGTCGGGTGCGTTAGTGATAGCGTAACACACCAATTTTCTTAAGATGGTGCGTTACGGCGCGGTAATAGTTTAATTATTAACAAATCTCCTTTAAATACGCGCAAACACGCACCCTACAAGCTACTAACAAGGCTCATTTTGACTCGTTGATTAAGGGCAGTGGCAATTTTTTGTAGCATTATTAGGGGATTGTCTTGATAGTCAGCGTCTTCTAGATCTTCAATAACGGATTGCTCAACATGGATTAGGTCGGCTAGTTGTTGTTGAGTTAATCCAGCATTCATACGAGCGTCATAAATCAATTGTGCGATTTCTGAGTTGAGGGATTCTAGGGCAATTTGTTCTTTGATTGTGGGATCGTCTGCAATCATTTGGTGAATGATTTTTACGGCATCTGTGGTTTTAGGCATTGTTTATTTCTCCTTGATAAGTATGAAGTTCTGGATTTTGTTTAAATTGTGCTTTTCTTTGGATAATTCTCTCGATGTCTTGTGAGGGAACGGCGGAAGTTTTTTTGATAAGAGCATGACCAATAATTGCTATATTTTGACCATGATAAAAATAGAGGATTCGATATTGTATGGTTCCCTGTTTGGCTCTAAGCTCCCAGATATCATTTCTGAGATAATCGGCAGCAGGGCGGCGCAGTTCATGACCTTGTGCGGCAAGTTGTTCGATTTTGGTTATACATTTGGCAAATCCTTTTTTATCAGTTTTGAGTAATTTCTGAAGCCACTCAACAACGGGTGAGATGCCTTCTGCTTCTTGATAAAAGATGATTTTTGTCTTTGGCACGTTTCTTTTGAAATAGTATGCGATGAAAAATCAATAAATGTAATCAGGTGATGGTGATGGGTATCGAATTGCTGGATAGCTCATAACCTCGTTGAAAAGAATTATGCGATCGCCCCTTGTTTATCCCCTAAATTAAACTTAGAAATTCCGCGATAATAGACATCAACATCGTTAAGTATCGAGTTCTGTGAAAAGCTGATGTTTACATGAGCAAAACCCCTAAAATTAGACTTGACAAAAAACCTGAGATCGTTATATTCTACAGGTTAAAAGCTTTGAGAGAAGGATAACCAACCCCCACGCCCCACGCACCAATTATATCATTCATTCTACCTGAATATCAAACAGGAACTAGAAGCCTGTTACTAGGGAGAGATTGCTACGGGGGGATATTGATTGAGAGATCAAGGTTAACTCTGGTATCATACCATATAAAGCTTTTGTCGGGTGCGTTAGTAATAGCGTAACGCACCAATTTTCTTAAGATGGTGCGTTACGGCGCGATCATAGTTTAATTATGGCTCTTCGTTACTTGGTATGGTTCGATAGGGGGGCATAAATCGACTAAATCCTTATCTGGCAAGAGATTTAATCCATTAGTTCGCTCTAGATCAAAAATAATTGACAAAAATTAATTATTAACAAATTTCCTTTAAATACGCGCAAACACGCACCCTACAAACCACAGATTACTACCTCAATTTTTTCAAAAAAATCGACCCGCCGCTAGGCGGGAAAAAGAGAAAAATTGAAAAAAGTAAAAAAGGGTAAAAAAGGGTAAAAAGAGAATAAGGGTTACAGAGTCCTCCCAGCACCGCACACCACCCGAAAACCGCTGTTGCCGTCGTAGCCGCGGCGGGAGCGGCTGAGGCGGGAAGCGGAACGGCAGTCATTCGGATTGCCGCACCAAGAACCGCCCCGCAGTATTTGATAATCATTATCATTTGTCAGCCAAGCACTGCCATCCTTTGGCGCTCCGATATAGTTATCGTGCCAATTGTCCTCGCACCACTCCCAAACATTGCCACTCATGTCATACAGTCCCCAAGCATTAGGCCTTTTCTGGCCCACAGGATGAGTTTTATCCTGAGAATTTCCGTTATGCCAAGCGTAATCTCCTAACTGATTGGCATCATCACCGAAATAATAGCGAGTGGTTGTCCCCGCACGACAGGCATATTCCCATTCCGCTTCCGTCGGTAGGCGATAGGTTTTTCCTGTTATTTGACTCAATTTTTGGCAAAAGGCTTGAGCATCATTCCAACTAACCTTTTCTACCGGATTTTGGGGATTGTTTTGAAACAGAGAGGGATTGTTTCCCATTACCGCTTCATATTGTGCCTGAGTCACCGGATATTTCCCGATCGCAAAACTGTTTATTTTAACTGGGTGTTGAGGCTTTTCATAACTTGTAGCATCGCGATCACTATCAGGAGAGCCCATGATAAATTGACCTGCTGGTAAGCCTACCATCTCCAGTGTTATTCCCTTGGATATTTTTTCGGTGAAGTTTGTCAGTGGAGTTGGCGCTACTTTAGGTAGGGGTGTAGATGTCACCGGAGCGTTACTTTTCCCTAAGTTACAATCCTTTGCGCGAGAGGAGAGAGCCCCCAGGAAGCCACCATTGAGACCGAACCGGAGCAGAAACATCTCAAGAAACGATAACTGCAAAGCCAGCGGGAATAAATGCGGCTCCAGACTGGTACCTATCTGCCTAGCAATAACCACAGCAACCACAACCATCAGTGAGTAAATACAATACATCGAATATAGCAAACTGAAACCGATCTCATCCTTAAGAGAACGCAAAAAGTCCCAGTTGACAAAAAGTTTAATACGCCGAATAAGCCGAATAAAACAATTAGGCTTATGCCAATTAACATCTGACGCTACCAAGATAACCACAAATACCCAACAAGTAAAAATACCAACCACATACCAAAACGCAAACCAAAACACAAACCAAAAAAAAGCCCACCCAAAAAGAAAAACCCACAACGGCCACAACGTTAATCCCACACTGATCGAGAAAATCGAGCAAAACAAACCCCAAAAAACCAAAATTGCCACGATACCAATCGGCGGAACAACGAAACGATAAAATAAAAATGGGAAGTGAGCTTTGGGGGCTGCATTATTAAACGTTAGGTTCCTGTAAGACAACCATTTTCCTCTTTTTCTCCAGCCGACGAGATCGCCGAAATTTTTCCAGACTTCTTGATGGAAATTTTCGAACAATCCCCCATTATACCCTCTCGTGCCACCGAGACTCTCATAGATTTCTTTCTGGACGCTGAAGCCAAACTTACCCTGACTGTAGTGTAGCCAGAGTTGGTCAATAGTTTGCAAATCTTCACAGGGGAAATTGTCAATATCCTCTGTCTTTAGCCATCCACGTTTGCTTTCCCTGCTGACAACCTGAAGCATGACTTTACGTGTTTCTTTGTCTGCTTCTTTCCAGTTTCCCGCTGCTAGGAGTTGCTGTAATCGAGAATAGTTAACACCCCTAGCACTTTTAAGCACAATATTAGTCATTGTTTTTACTCCTTTAAGTAGTTGGGTTGACGTTAAAAAAGTTGGTTGTGTTGGGTTTCGTGCCTCAACCCAACTACAGGATATTGAAGTAGGGTTTCTCCTTCAATAAACTCTTGCACTAAATAGAAAGAGTTTCCTTCCGAGAAGTAGTCATAAACAGGGGGAATTTGTTCGTGTTTTAATTCGTCTAATTTTTCTGCTTCTCTTTGAAATAACTCCTGAGACTTCTCCAGAGCCGCTCCCTGCATTTGAGCGATAAATTTTTTAATCACGCAGGGTTTTCGATTAAAATTCAAGTCTTCGGCTTGATAAGTTCTACCGAATGCGCCTTCCCCTAAAACCCCGACAATGAGATAACGGCTATGAAAAGAATATGATTGGCTAGTTTGGCTTAAATTTCCGCCACATCCTTGACAATAGCTATAATGAGTCGGATTTTGAGGATGGGAACATTCGGGATTGAGACAGTAGAGGATACTCATAAATCATCTGGAGGAATTTGATTAAGTACCTAAAAAAAATTGATGATCTCATTGAGAGAAGATGTGTAGGCTCCCTGAGTCGGTTACAAATCTGGTCAAAAAACCAAAATTAACAATCCACGCACCGATTATATCATTTTTGGTTTGCGGTGGACGTTGTAGAATAGAGAAAACCTACTGCGCTGATAAATACCATGCCCTCGACCGCTATTACCACGATCATCAAGATGGTTGAGTCTCTGCCTGATGAGCTTCAAGAGCAGTTAGTAGAGTACGTTCGAGCTTATATTGCAGAAATTGAAGAAGAAAAACGATGGGATCAGTCTTTTAAACAGACGAAGAATAATCTAGTCGTAGCAGCTCGAAAAGCCAAAGAAGAGATTGCGGCAGGATTGTCCGCACCGATGGATTATGAGCAGCTATGAATTCCGCAACATTGCCTTCATTTTGGCAGAAGTATCGCAACTTGAAGCCAGCAGTCAAAGCCGGAGCCAGGAAAGCATATCGGTTATGGGTGGAGAATCCGTTTCATCCATCGTTACATTTTAAGTGTATTGACAGCGACGAAGATATTTGGTCAGTGCGTGTAACGAAGAGTCATCGAGCTTTGGGAGTGCTGTCAGGGGATACAGTGACCTGGTTTTGGATTGGCGATCATGATGAGTACGAAAAGTTTTATTCCTAAAACACAGGAACTAGAAGCCTGTTCCACTCGAACTTTAAAAACCCACTTGCCACTCTCCTATACTTTTTAAACAGTATTTAGTATCACTCCCTCATAATGACATCGTTGATTTTTGTTGAGGATGTTTATGGTGATAATTTTAGCACTCGTGCGCTGTGTTAGTCGAGCGCCTAACGTACTATAAATTACATAGCATAGCGACTTTTTTCGGAAGTATCAAAGTGAGTAAGCGTAATTTTTTTGGCGAGGATAGAAGTTTTTTGCGGCAAAAAAACAGAACGTTGCCGGAAATATTCGCCAAAATATTGACGGTAGAGAGGACAACTCACTCGGCAAAACTTACCTTGTCGGTGAATCAGTCCGAGACTCTCTAGGTGAAAAGCGGCAATTAAATCAATTTCTATGTCTTTTTCTGCCATCACTACCTTAGCAAAGATAGCCGCTAAATTGCCCTTTAAGTATTGCAGATGCGAAAGTAAACGTTTAAGATGGTCTGCAAAAATATTACTTTCCTCCTTAATCGAAGTAGCTAAAATGGTTTCTAGGGTACAATTACCCCGAATAATATGATAGCAAGCAAGACGAATTAAATAGGGATTACCCCCTAGAAATATTCGTAATTTTTCGTAGTCAAAATTCTGATCTAATCCCTGTCTTTGACTTAATTCTCGTACTTGTGCGCTGGTAAAATTAGGCAATTCGATCGGTAGGCCAAGACTAAAAGGAGATTGATAGATATCTGAAGGTTGATAAACCTCTTGTGCATGGGAATAGGCGACAATTAAACGTAATTTTTGCCAGAGGGGTTTGTTTTTGCCTTCCTCGTGCCAGAGGTGCAGAATACTAAAAAATTCTTCCCTTAGCTGTGGATAGGATAAAAGATATTCAAGATCATCAAAGGCAATCACTAAAGGGCGATCGAGATGGGAGAGAATATGCTTTTCTAGATAGATTTTACAGTTAATTTTACCACCTAAGAATTCATCCCAATCCTGTAGGAGATGATTGTCTAAATCTAACTGGCGACTAATACTAACACAAAGCCAACGCAGCCAGTGATTTAAATCTTGAAAAATTGAGCTTTCTGCTAACCGAAAACTGAAATAAAGCGTATGGTATTGCTGTTGTTGTGCATAATTAATAATTCTAGTCATCAGGGAAGTTTTTCCCATTTTTCTGGCCGCGTTAATCCGGATAAGACTACCCCCGCGCAAGATCTCTTGATAACAAGTCTGTTCTAGATTATTTCTGTTGATATAAAAGGGGGAATCGAGGGGTACTTGTCCCTCTGGTAACTCAGGCAATAGTTGAGGATTAATAGTATCAGTTTCTGGCAAGCTAGGACGATAATAATCGCTATTTTCTAGAGTTAAATTAAAAGCTTGAAAACAATGTTTCAGGGTTTGTTTATCCACTCCCGATTCACAAGCAAATACCTTCATCAGAGTATCTACCCCTAAAAGAGTTTTCTCGCTGAGGACTTCTAGGGTGAAACGATGACCGCGATTATCCCGATATTCCGCTTCTTGTTTGGCAGTAAGTAATTTTTCTAGTCCTGTGGGGGTAAGGACAACCCCGCGTCTGCGGCGCTGTTTTTCTGGTTTTTCCATGATAGTTTTTCCCTGTCCTGAACTCAAACTCTGCACCTCTACTAGAGGTTTTGAGTTTCCTATAGACTTCTCCTCAACAGGGAAACAATCAATTCCGTAATTTTACTGGTTTTGGTGGTTCTTCGTTACTTAGTATGGTTCGATAGGGTGGCATAAATGGACTAAATCCTTATCTGGCAAGAGATTTGATTGATTAGTTCGCTCTAGATCGAAAACAATTAACAAAAATCGCCAAATGTCTTTCTCTATAAGAGTTTCATTGCTTATAACCCTGTACGTTGCATAAGACAAACCGAAGAACCGTTTTGGTTTAGCCATCGAGAAGGTAGGAAAAATAACCAGACCACTTATTTCTGGGATAGGGATAAATCTTAGCCTACTTGCTGACGATAGCTATTCATTTCTAGGCTATCTTCCCCATAAAGATCCTCAATGTGTTGATGACAGCAATCGATCGCAAATTGCTCAAATTCTCTCGGTTCAATTTGATACATTTTGGCAAAAATATCCGGTTGAACACGACAAAATTCCGGTCTCTGGTCATAAATGGTACAGAGACGGGTTTGGCGATCAAAGTTTATACACCAACCATCTTCCCCCACCATGCTGAGATATTGACTTAATTGTGCGGGAGTCAGATATTCTTCTAAGTCAGGACGCTCATCGGGATTTAGTTGACAACAAGCTCCACAATTTTTAATACATTTCCAATTGGCCATATAACCGGTGTGCCGCAATCAATTAATCCTAGTACCTACTGACTAGCTTACTAGCAATTAGTCCCAATTTTGCCTTTCCGCAGCAATTCCCCTCAATAGTTTTAATCTAAACCTGCGATCGGGAGTGAAAGCTTGACGAGGCTAGGATTGAGAAAAATGGGCGTTGTAAGGGTCGAACTTACGGCATCCTGCTTGTAAGGCAGGCGCTCTACCACTGAGCTAAACGCCCGAATCAATTTCGCACTTTTTCAGCATAACATATATTTTCAAAAAAGTATATTATTTTTTTGAGCGAGTTAATTTTTTTCCGATGCCCTCTGGCCGAACTCACGATCGCATTACCCTAATTCTGCTGCCACCGATTGCGGGGGCGAGTTTTTTGGTCAGTGGCAGTGGTAAATTAACTCTGTTACTCTTGGCCAGTTATTTGTTTAGCGGATTCCTGTTTGGGCCAGATCTTGACATCCACTCAGTACAATACAAACGTTGGGGTTATCTACGCTGGTTGTGGCTACCCTATCGTTCCATGATCCGTCATCGCGGTTGGTTATCCCACGGTTTCTTGATCGGCACAGTCTTTCGGTTATTTTATCTTGCTAGTTTTATTTTACTAGCGGCGATCGTCATCATTCCGATCCTGCAAAGTTTCTGGGGTATAGACTGGGATTGGCGACTGTGGCCGCAGCAAGCGATCGCATTATGGCAACAGTATCCTCGGGTAGCGATCGCTATTTTCCTGGGTTTAGAATTAGGGGCGATGAGTCATAGTTGTAGTGATTGGATCGGATCGGCCTACAAACGTTCTCGAAAAGTGGCTCAAAAACCGGTAAAAAAGAAAAAACGTTAATAGTCCCCGTCCACAATTTCTAATTAGCCTTACTTTTATATTCTTGCCAAGTTTTCGGACTGATAAAGAGAGTTCCTTTTTCTTGCTTGTCGGGAAACTGGATATAATTTTTCTCTAAATAATCCTTGAGTTTTGGTGATTGCAGAAATTCCTTTTCAAATCGATAGAGAAAAACCAAATCGGGCTGTCTTTTTTCGATAACTTCTAGGATAAAATCCCCATCAAGATTCTGATTGATAAATCTCTTTCTGGTGATGACAGCAGTTTCTGGGGGTGTTTTCAAGAAATATTGATATATGTAGTGAGGATTATCGGTTAACAGAAGTTTATCGGAGTTTTTAAATTTTTCAAACACAGCTTCTGCTAAAAGAGGTTTATACCTTTTGTTAAATTGAACGTAGGCATTAATTGAGGGATCACGATTGGTGATTATTCTTAAGGTATTAAAGATAAATTGACCAGACAGGGAGAGAAAAATCAGCATTTTAAGTATTAATACTCTGGTTATTTTGCGATTTTGCTGAAATTCCCCGATGCTATCAGTAATTTTTAACTGTTCGACAAATAAGGCAATTATCCAAACGGCAGGAATAATTAAATGGATATAATAATAAGGCCAAATTGGGGCGACTGTGGCAAATCTAAATAGATTAGAACCTAACCAAACCAAGGGCGGTAAAAGTGGTATTATGTTGCGAGTAAAAACCATCGCTATAATAGCGATCACTGTCATGATTAGATAAATTGGTTCCTGTTGTAGGGCGCTTTGTAAGAGAGTCAATAAGGTGAGATTTTCTTCACCGAAACTAGAGGCAACACTGACATGAGATTTAATGATATTTGCGTAGGAAAAAGGAAAAATAGTCAGGGAACCCAAGACAAAGACTAAAACGACAGCGACTGACCAAATAACAATATCAATGATTCTTTTAATAAAACTATTCTGTTGATTAAGAAAAATAATTAAAGCTACAGTTGGGATAATAGTAATGCCTGAAAGTTTAATTTGCAGGGAAAAAACGAAAGCAATAGCACTAAGTAAATACAGCCCATACTTAAGCTTACCCGTGAATTGAAGGGCTTTAAAGATAATAAAAATACTTAAAATTGTAAAAAAAAGTGAGGGTAATTCCCGCAACATTGTCGTTGACAGGGTAATATAAACTAGACAGGTTGAGAGAATGAATACCGATAAACAAGAGGCTAATATTCCGCAATTAACTCTCAGAATTAGATAAAAAATTCCTAACATAATTGTGGACAAAGAAAGCACCATAATGCGCGCCGCATGGATAGTAAATCCTGTCACGCTTAACCAACCATTTAGTAAAAGAGATAAACCCGATAAATGATCGTGCCAAACTTGTTCGTAGAGACGATAACCTTGTTTAGTGACGTAGGCAAGTACCATGGCCACCGCTTCATCAAAATTAAGGATATAGGGATAATGAAGCGGGACTTTCCAGAAAACAATCCCTAGAAAAAAAACTGCAATGGCAATTAATGCCATTAAATCAAAACGATAAGATTTCTTATTCATACACTTTTTCTGGACAAGAATTGCTGCGTATCTTATCACAGATCGAGACATCAATTATGGGTTAAAAAAGATACAAAGATTACTTTTCGGAACTACGCCCTAAATCTTTAGACCTATGATAGGCCGCCACTACTGCCTCGATAATAGTCGATCGAAAAGAGCCTTTTTCTAATTGTCTCACCCCAGCAATCGTGGTTCCCCCGGGGCTAGTGACGCGATCCTTTAATTCTCCCGGATGTATGGCCGATTCTTTTAATAGGGTTGCCGTCCCTAAAACTGTTTCTAGGGCCAATTGAGACGCGATCGCTCGCGGTAATCCGGCCGCCACACCACCATCGCTTAAAGCTTCCACCATCAAGGCCACAAATGCCGGGCCCGATCCCGATAATCCCGTTACCGCGTCCATCAAAGCTTCGGGAACTTCCACCACCGAACCGACGGCCGCAAAAATATCTCTGGCTACGGCCAGATGTTCCGGTTCCGCATGACGACCGGATGCGATCGCTGTAACCCCTTGTCCCACCGTGGCCGGGGTATTGGGCATCGTCCGGATCACGGGGCGATCGGGAAAGCCCATTTCTAAGCGATTGAGGGTAACTCCTGCTAAAATCGAGATAATCAAGGGTTTTTCGGGTATTCCCAGCAAACTATTCACTACTTGCTCTAAAATTTGCGGTTTTATCGCTAAGATTAACACCTCAGTTGCTCTAGCGGCTTCCCGGTTATCCTCACTGACTTGTACTCCGTAGGTATTAACCCAAAAGTTGCGCCGTTGGGATTGGGGTTCACTGACTAACACCGTTTCGGGACTATAAATATTTTTTTTTAATAAACGGCTGAGAATGGCCTCGGCCATGACTCCACCACCAATAATTCCTAAACGAATAGACACAGTATTATTTAAAGTAAAAAGTAAAAAGAAAAAAAGGCAGATTTAGAGATCTTACCCCCAAAAAAACGCATCCTCTCGAGAATCGATCGATTTCTAGCTTCGACAAACTTAACGAGAGGACTATGGGAGGATTCATTGAGCTAATCGACTGCTTTCGGCTCCCCAAGCAGGTGCGGGGGAAACGGGACGAGCCATTTTCGGGTTGTCGGTGATATCGTGAATAGTTCCGGAAAGGGTGCTAACTTTAACGCAGCTGGGGGTAAATAGGAAAATACTCTCACCGATGCGTTCTTGATGACCATCAATCGCGTAAGTGCCACCGGCGACAAAATCCACGGCTCTTTGTGCTTCTTCGGGATCCATGACGTTGAGGTTTAAAACCACCGATTTGCGTTCTCTCAGGGTTTGGATAACTTGGGGCATTTCCTCGAAGGAATGGGGCTCGATCACTACTACTTCTGCATTATTGTTGTTAATACCTGGCATACCGATCACGTTGCTTCTGTTGAGTCCCATAGATGTGGCTGTGCTGAGATTTAAAGGTTCGCGTTGACGACGATTGAGGGTATCTTCTTCTTCGTTTTGATCCCTATCTTGGGGGGAAGACTTTTCCCAGTTCATTTCTTCGTAGTCGGTTTCATCTTCGTCTTCCGGTTGTTCGGAGATGCCGACAAAATCTTTGAGTTTGGTAAAAATGTTGTTCACAGTCTAAGTGTCCTTCAAAAGATTTTTTAGGTGGTCTTGGCTAGAGTCGGGGTTATTTTAGTGGCCTTTAACAACTTTTGCTCTTACTTGGTACAGGGGAACTATTTTGTTAAGGGTTCGTCATTCTAGTCGTCTGGAGACAGAGGTTAGTTCCCTCTTTTCAGTTATCAGTTATCAGGGGATAGTTTTCAGGGATTGGGAAAAAGTCAATTCCTCATTTCTAACCACCGGTTTCTAGACTAGACGCTGTAATTTTAAGATATATTGTCACCGATTATTAAAATTTCTAGGGGTTTTTTCTGTAAATTTACGGAGATGGCTTAGTAGATGCGATCACCAAAGATGCTGGTTCCCACCCGGATCAAAGTGGCTCCAGCCTTGATGGCGAGAGGATAATCGTTAGACATCCCCATGGATAGATGAGGCAGGCATAAACTAGAGCTATTCTCGATTATTTGGGCTAAATCGCCGGTTTTTTCAAAGGCGGCTAACTTTTCCCCGGCGGATAATCCCTGGGGTAGAATTGTCATCAAACCTTGAATTTTTAGCTGTTTACAGTTGACTAAAGCGGGAATATCTGCTAGTAATTCGTCCGTGTCCCAACCGAACTTATCGGGATCGGGGACAACTTTCACCTGTAGCAAAACTTGGGGATTAATCTCTAATTCCGCCGCTAGGCGATCGAGTCTTTGGGCTAATTTTAAACTATCGAGGGAATGGATTAAATCAAAAGATTCTAGAACTTTGCGGGCTTTATTTGCCTGTAGATGCCCGATAAAGTGCCAAGAAATATCTGGGAGGTCTTTTAGTTCTTGCTGCTTCGAGATTGCTTCCTGTAGCTTACTTTCAGCAAAATCTCTCACTCCTGCTTGGTAAGCTTGACGGATATAATCGCTCGATACCTGTTTACTGACGGCAATCAGGCGCGTGGAGGGGGGTAGGGTAAGACGGATTGACTCGATACGACTAGCGATCGTCATGAACTAGACTGAAAAGGTTTGTTGATAAGTTTGGTTGAGACTGTTAAATTCTTGCATATTACTGCGCCGTCGCAAATTCCGCAGCCGGTTTTCCACTAAAAGACGAGCATCGGAACGACTAATCGGATCGAACGAGACTTTTTTGGGTCCCACCGTCACCAGAAAAAAAAGACGTTGGGCATAAAGAGTGGTAAATAATTCCTGATGTTCTTCTAATAGACAGACTCTGTATAATAGACCGAAAGTGGGATGATTGAGATAGGTTTCGTTACTCATTCAAGCGATCGCTAAAGGAAAAGGATTGAGCGAACTAGAAAGTTTTTCAACAACAAAATCAAGCGGATGGCTCACAAACAACTGATTTTTCGGGTGTTTCCCCTAGCCTGATTTTACCAGAATCCTTCAATGACAACTAACGATGCCAGTCTATGTCATGATTTCCTGAGTTTTCACTTTTTCCCTGTTAACGTGGATACATCTCGGTGACAACTTGTCACCATCAGAAATTAGCTCGGCTGCAAAAATCAAAGATTTTCATTTAGCTGAGGAGACTCCGAGACTCCGAGACAGGAGGATAAAAAAGACAATAGACAACTAAAATACCCATAAAAGCTAAGATTATATCAAATTTATCAGGTTTTTTAGATATTTTAACTCGATAGCGGCGATCGGTGAACTGAAAACTCACATCTGATCACTGATAACTGATAACTGATCACTGAATCACTGATGAAATGCCCTAAGCTTGTATTAAGCCTTTTTTAACTTCAAATTCCTTTAACCTCAATCAATATGGATTTTTCTAGTCTTGTTGCCAGTCAGCTAAACGCCGGTGCTATCTGGCCTGAAGGAATCCTGATTATTACCCTGATGGTGATTTTAATCGGCGATTTAATCGTGGGACGGAGTGCCAGAAGTTGGCTGCCCTACGTTGCGATCGCTGGTCTGCTCGCTGCTGTGGTTGCTCTCTATTTTGCCTGGGATAATCCGAAACCAGTAGCCTTTTTAGGGGCTTTTGAGGGTGATAATCTCAGTATCGTCTTTAGGGCGATTATTGCTCTTTCTACCGCCTCCACAGTGCTGATGTCTGTCCGTTATGTGGAACAAGCGGGAACTTCCCTAGCGGAATTCCTGGCCATTATGCTCACCGCAACTCTCGGAGGAATGTTCCTATCTGGCGCTAGTGAATTGGTGATGATCTTCATCTCCCTAGAAATGCTCAGTATTTCCTCCTATCTAATGACCGGTTACATGAAGCGGGATCCTCGATCGAACGAGGCCGCTTTAAAATACCTGTTAATTGGAGCTTCTAGTTCGGCGATTTTCCTCTATGGTGTTTCCCTTCTCTACGGTTTATCCGGAGGTGAAACCAGTTTAAGCGCCATTGCTCAAAAATTAACCGCTATTAACGGTGGTCAGTCCCTGGCCTTAGCGATATCATTAGTTTTTGTGATTGCCGGTATCGCCTTCAAAATTTCGGCGGTTCCCTTTCACCAGTGGACTCCTGATGTGTACGAAGGTTCACCCACTCCCGTGGTGGCTTTCCTCTCGGTGGGTTCGAAAGCGGCGGGTTTTGCCCTAGCAATTCGCCTATTAGTGACGGTTTTCGGTCTAGTCAGCGAACAATGGCGGTTTATCTTTATCGCTCTAGCAATTTTGAGTATGATCCTCGGCAACGTGGTTGCCTTGGCCCAAACTAGCATGAAACGGATGTTAGCCTATTCCTCGATCGGTCAGGCGGGTTTTGTCATGATTGGTTTAACCGCCGGTACTGACGCGGGTTACTCTAGCATGATTTTCTATCTGTTAATTTACCTGTTCATGAACCTAGGGGCTTTTGCCTGTGTGATTCTCTTTGCTCTGAGAACCGGAACCGATCAGATCGCTGAGTATTCGGGACTCTACCAGAAGGATCCGCTCCTAACCCTCTGTTTAAGCATCTGTCTGCTTTCTTTAGGGGGAATTCCGCCTCTAGCGGGCTTCTTTGGCAAGATTTATCTATTCTGGGCCGGTTGGCAAGCGGGACTTTATGCCCTCGTCCTCGTGGGTTTAGTCACCAGTGTGGCCTCGATTTACTACTATATCCGTGTGGTCAAAATGATGGTGGTCAAGGAACCCCAAGAGATGTCCGATGCGGTGAAAAATTACCCCGTTATCAATTGGACTCTTACCGGGATGCGTCCCCTACAGGTGGGTATTGTCCTCTCCCTAGTGGCGACTTCCCTAGCTGGTATCCTTTCCAATCCTCTCTTTACCCTAGCGACGGATTCCGTCACCACTACCCCCATCCTACAATCGGCGGCCCTGGCGACGCACATTTCCCAAGCGAATTGAGAATCCCTGTTGATTTATCTCCTTGCTATCAAAGTAATTTCAGTTCCAGGCTGATTCGGAGCATCTTTCAATTTGACAACGCCTATTGTAGGGCTAATTCCGGAATTAGCCCTACACCTAATCCGTTTTTAATAGTGTGATTAACTCTCAATTTGTTCTAAAATAGAGGCTAAAATATCTGGAGTGAATCCGTTAGCTTCTGCTTCATCAGTAGCTTGATCCATAATTGTTGATAATCTCGCCGCTGCTTTTTGACGATATTTTTCTAATTCTAATTGAATAGTTTCAGTTAATTTGTTTTCTATGTTCGCTCGGTCATTGGGTTTAATTTTAGCGTAATATCTAGCAATTTCTAAAGGAACTTGAATAGTGATTTTTGTTTTGCTATTCATGGTAAGTAGCTGGTTATAATTAAATTAAAAATCGATTTTAGATTCGATCCCCCCTGCCCCCCTTGATAAGGGGGGTGTCTGATAATTTTTAACGCCTACCTAACTTAATTGATTGTTTTTTTACTTTTAACAGACCTCTATTGTAGCACAAAATCACCATACTCATTCAATTTGACAATATTGATGTAAAAGTTGCCATTGGATCAAAAAAATCAATGAATAGAAACATGGACTAAAAATAAAACCCTCTCAACTGGCTAATTGAAGGGGCATTTATTGTATTTTTGGTGAGCAATTTAGCAAACTTTTGTGGTTTCTTTTTCGATGGATTGGGATGGCTTTAGTTTGCGCTTGAGGGTTGAAGCTGCGCCGAGAGTGCTAAGGACTCCAAGACCAAAGAGGGAGGCGGGTTCAGGTACTTGTTGTACTTGTTGTACTGTCCCAAAAGTTACGGGGAAAGCTACTGAAGCAGCAACCTCTGGGGATGTATTGATGGCGATTTCAAAACCAGGATTACCATCAGTACCAATTACATAAAATGGACCACCGAAACCCGTGGACGAGTTCACAAACACTAAATCAGCTGGGTTACTCCCATCAGCATTAGCTGTATTAAAAGTTAACGTTGAAGATGTGGCATTAACCAAAAATTGCCCTGTTCCCGAAATGTTAGAAGTGTCCGCAGCATTTAAAACAGGAAAAGGATTACCATTAACTGTCAGGATAAGGTTAACGTTGGTAAAGGGATTAGGAGTACCATTCTGGATAGTATAGCTGCCTACTGGCACATCTACGGTTCCCACTAAAGAAGCGTTATTACCTGATTCACTCCAACTGCGGTTAACAGTAAAAGTAACGGCCGTTGCTGCGACAGGAGTGAGCATAGCAGCGAGAGAAGTTGCGCCAGCTAAAGCTAGGGTAGGAATTAATCGGTTTTTAATCATCTTGATTGAACAAACGGGTGACTGGATGCAACTATCGTCTTCCTTGCGGCCTGGTCAAGCAACAGCCGAACCCAAGACAAAATGAGGACAGTAAGAGGATACACATTTACCCCCCCCCGAACTGTATTAAAAGATACAATTTAATAAATCTTTACATTCTTCATTCGTTGAGTATAGGCTACATATCAGGACAGACAAAAGGGTGAATAAATAATCAGTTTTTAATAACCAGATTTAGCGTTGGGTTTCATGCTTCAACCCAACCTACGTTCATCTAAATCCGTTGAGTATAGGCTACATATCAGGACAGGCAAAAGGGTGAATAGATAATCAGTTTTTAATAACCGGATTTAGTATTAAGACTTGTTCTAGGCTTAACCTGCTTTTTGCTTTACTCAAATTGGCCAAGTAAAAGACTCATTTCGTTAACAACATTCTCACTTGCTTTTAATGCTTCTTTTCTAATTGCTTGAATTTCAGCCATACTTTTTACTATTCTCTGCTGTTCAGATTTGGGTGGAATAGGCACTAAAACTTTTGACAAATCATCTACTAAAATAGTAGGAATCGCATGACCTGTCATGTACCTTTTAATCTGACGCAAAAAAAAGTCTGTTCGCATATATACTAATAAAAACAAAGGCTCGACTCCCTGAATATTTCTTAATACCGAAAATCCATTTTGCTTTGATTATTTGTTGAGAAACAACTTGCATTGTACGATAATCAACATCGGAGATAGCGATATATCTAATTTCACTATCTTTGGCTAAACGAAAATCAGCCGCATCTCTCAAAATATCGGCAATTTCACCTAAAGGTTTCGCCCCAATAGATTTTAGATGTTCTAATAATTTTTGGTCATTGGGTAAATAATGTTCGGCATCCAGTCTCGAATTGAGCAGGGTGTTCTTAACTGTATAAATACAATCGCTGTTTTGTGCAAATTCGCCGTTGATAAATGACGTAAAAGATTGAGAAATATCATCTATATCATCGTCAACTATTGGCAAACCTGATTTTGTTTGGGCTATAACTCCAGACTCGTTGCGCTTATATATTGTTTGTCCTTTAACGTCATAGCCTATTTTTTTGATTTGTGCCATAAAACAAGAATCATTGTTTGCTGGTAATTTTTGAACTACTAAAAGTGATGTCTTGATTCCTGTGCCATAAGGTACAAAAGCTTCTGTGGGGATGGAAACAACACCTAATATTTTTGCTTGGGAGCGCAACCAATAGCGAATCGGTCCATTAGAGATATTTTGTAATAGACCATCGGGTAAAACAATTGCCATGCGACCACCTGCACGCAATAATTTTATAGATTTCTCAATAAATAAAATATCGGGCGACTGACCTGCTAAAACGGTTGGGGAAACTTCCCAACCATTGGACGCTGATTTATGCCATTTCCGGGCAAGAAGATATGATTTAAGAATTTTCTGGTCTTCTACTTTGCCTTTATTTCCAAAAGGAGGATTGGTCAAGATAACATCAAAAGAGTTATTTAATTTTTCATCTTCGATAAGCGCATTAGTGCAGATAATTTCTGAACCTGTGCCACCTTCAAAAACTAAACGAATCATTCCCGAAAGGGCGACATCGGGATTAAATTCAATTCCCGTAATACTTTCTTGCACAAAAGTTGCTATATCGAACTTTGGGTTATTTTGTCGAACATGGTTTATTGCTTGAATTAAGAAACCACCACTTCCGCAAGCAGGATCTATAATTTTTTCTTTTGGTTTGGGGTCTATCATTTCAACCGCAAGGCGTACAATTGGGTGAGGGGTAAAAAATTCTCCCCTATCTCCACGCTGGTGTCTATTTACAAAAGTTTGAAAGGCTTCACCTTTTATATCGCCAGATGTTTTACTTAAATTGATGTACTGTAACTTTCCTACAATATAAGCAAGAGTCAAAGGTTTTAACTTGAATATGTCATCGGTGAAAAATCCCCGATAATGATTCTTGATGGAGGTAAATAATTGACTGAGACGCGACATAAATTCATCGGACTTATTGGCGACGATGGCTTTATATTCACTTGCTGTAACGCCAAAATTTACAGATTGCTTGGCAGATTTTTCATCATGAAGTTTGATGATGATTAGTTTAACCATCTCGTGAAAAATCTTGTCTTTGAGCATTCCTTCGTTGGCGTAAATATAATTATGGCACTCTTCAAAAACTGCTGCAAGATTGTTAGAAGGCCGTAATTCCTGAATTTGCGGGAGTTTTTCAGGTAACAGGCTGTCTTGGTAAAATAACAATCCTTGCTCTTTCATTTACTGCGCTTGATTTGACCGTTTCCCCATGCGGGTTGTTGAATAGATAGACTATTTTTAGCCTCGACTGCATTCCTAACAAACCAGTCTTTTAGTGGACAGAGATCATCGCCATCTTGATTAAACAAGAACTTGCCCCTATACTCTAATTATAGAATATAAATTAGAGTATGTCAATAGATAAAAAATTCAGTTTAATGTTAACCAAAATGAGTAAAAAAAGCTGAGAGATTATGCCAAGTCATACTAAATCCGTTGAGTATAGGCTACTGATGAGGATAGGCACTCATGCAATAGGCAAAAGAGACAATAGATAATCAGTCTTTAATAACTGGATTTAGTATCAAAAGACTTTTCTATGGCAGAAATCTTGAGGGATTATATCAAAACATTGCGGACGACTGAATAAATTCAGTCATGCTCTCGTGTTATTTTAGTAAAATTGTTTAGCCTTTTGATCAGGTGGGTGGCACTCACCTGATTTATTTTTAGCTATACATTAAAACGGAATAGTAAAACATCACCTTCTTGAACAATGTATTCCTTGCCTTCACTTCTGACTAAACCTTTTTCTTTAGCGGCGCTCATTGTGCCACTATTAACTAAATCCTGATAAGACACGGTTTCTGCACGAATAAAACCCCGTTCAAAATCCGAGTGAATAACTCCGGCTGCCTGGGGTGCTTTCATGCCAGAAATAATCGTCCATGCGCGGGTTTCTTGGGGACCGGTGGTGAGATAGGTACGCAGTCCTAATAACTCGTAGGTAGCTTTAATTAAAGATTTTAATCCCCCTTCTTCTACTCCTAAAGAACCGAGAAAATCTTTTCTTTCTTCTTCCGACAATTCCACCAATTCCGATTCCACTTGAGCAGAAACGATCACAACTTTTGCCTGTTCCTGTTGGGCAATTTGACGGACACTTTCTACCCAATCATTACCCGTGGCCAGATCATCTTCGCTAACATTAGCCGCATAAATAATCGGTTTACGACTCAATAAACCGAGATTTTTAATTAACTCTTCTTCCTCTTTGCTTAAATCCACTTTTCGCGCCGAAATACCGTCATTAAGACAAATTAGGATTTTTTCAAGGATAGCCAATTCTTCGGCGGCTTCCTTGCTATTTTTCGCCTGTTTGCGTAAACGTTCCACCCGCTTCTCCACCTGTCCCAAATCCGCTAGAGCTAACTCTAGATTAATCACCTCGATATCCCGGGCCGGATCCACAGAACCGGAAACATGAATAATATCATCATTATCAAAACAGCGCACCACATGAACGATCGCGTCCACTTCCCGGATATTAGCCAAAAATTGATTACCCAATCCTTCCCCCTGACTCGCACCCTTGACTAATCCGGCGATATCGACAAATTCGATCCGCGTCGGCACGATTTTCTCAGAATTAGAGATTTTAGCCAAAACCTCCAGACGTTCATCGGGGACGGATACCACACCCACATTCGGTTCAATGGTACAAAAGGGAAAATTAGCGGCCTCCGCCTTGGCATTAGCCACCAGAGCGTTAAATAGGGTCGATTTCCCCACATTTGGCAGTCCCACGATTCCAGCTTTTAACATAAAAATTGCTTGATAAACATCATTCCGACCTCTCACTATATCAGGCAGCCCCTCGTTTTTGTGAATCCAGTTGATGAGAAAGACTGTGGATAGTCAACAGCTTAGTTCACATTTATTTAACTTCCTTAACTAAAAGTAGGCGAGACTTTACAAGAGATTGCGAGAATGGGATGTAATGCTTGAGACTGAGTTAGGGTGAAAAGTAAGAAAGAATACACTTGTAGCACTGGGCAAAATTATGGCAAGACAGGCCTTTCACTTCTAACTACGTCCTGAGAGTAATTTTCAGTGCTATGACAGTATATTTCCTAGGGCGATCGAGTGTAAATATCGTCCCATCGCCACAACTAATCACTAAATCATTGTTGGGGGTATCTGTATGAATCAAAGTATCGGAGCAAACACCCGTAATGTGGCCCTTGTCGGCCCCTACTCCAGTGGAAAAACCTCCTTACTGGAAAGTTTACTTTTCGTAACAGGAGCCATCACCAGAAAAGGCAAAATCAGCGATCGCAATACCGTCAGTGATAGTTCCACGCAAGCGCGGGATCGACAGATGAGTGTAGAAGTTTCCGTTGCCCATAGTCAATACCAAGACCTAAATTTTACCTTTCTCGATTGCCCCGGTTCGATCGAATTTGCCAGTGAAACCTATAATGCCCTCGTCGGGGCTGGTGCTGCTATTATCGTTTGTGAACCGGTGGTCGATCGAGTTCTCACCCTGGCTCCCTTGCTAAAATTCCTCGATGATTGGGAAATTCCGCATCTAATCTTCATCAACAAGATGGATCGCTGTAATAGTCACTTTAACGAAGTCCTACAAGCTCTCAAATCCGTTTCTAGTCGTCCCCTCGTTCCCCAGCAATATCCTATCCGGCAGAACAACGAAATTATCGGATTTATCGATTTAATCAACGAACAGGCTTATCATTACCATGCTAACAGTCCCGCCGATCCTGTACCTTTACCCGACCACCTCAAGGAAGAAGAACAGATTGCTCGACAAGAAATGCTAGAAACGATCGCCGAATTTGATGATCATCTTTTAGAAGAACTCCTCGAAGATATTAACCCCTCCCGGGAAGAAATTCTCCAAGACTTAAAACAAGAACTGGGAGCCGATCAGATAGTACCCGTGTTCTTAGGTATGGCGGAACGGGACTATGGTGTGCGTCATCTCCTCACCGCTTTAGTGGAAGAAGCACCGGCCCCGACAATTACTGCCAACCGTCGCGGTCTCGATCCCAGTGCGGATGGGGATGCGGTGGTACAAATCCTCAAAACCTATTTTACTCCCCAGGGCGGTCGCCTCTCCCTAGCGCGAGTCTGGCAGGGAACCCTTAGCGATGGCATGACCTTGAACGGTGTGCGGATTGGTGGTATCTATCGTCTTATGGGACAACAACAACAACCCCTACAGCAGGCCCAAGCGGGGGAAATTGTCGCTCTCGGTCGTTTGGAGGGAATCGCCACCGGAGATGTGGTTAGCAGCGGCAGTCAAAAACCCGACCTTCCCAAAGGATTACAGCTTAAACCCGTCTTTGCTCTCGCTATTGCCGCCGCCAATCGCAAGGATGAAGTGAAATTAAGTTCAGCTTTGACGAAACTGATCGAAGAAGATCCTTCCCTCTACTGGGAACAACACGGTGATACTAAAGAAGTGATTCTTTGGGGACAGGGAGAAATTCATCTGCAAGTGGCCCTCGATCGCCTGGCGCGCAAGTATAATCTACCGATGACCACCCATTTACCCCAAGTTCCCTACAAGGAAACGATCAAAACCAGCACCAAATCCCACGGACGTTATAAACACCAAACCGGCGGTCACGGTGCTTTTGGCGATGTTTACCTCGATATTAAACCCCTGGCCCGGGGGGAAGGTTTCCACTTCCATGAAAGCATTGTCGGTGGTGTCGTCCCCAAACAGTATATTCCGGGGGTGGAAACGGGAGTGCGGGAATATCTCGGTCATGGTCCTTTGGGTTTCCCCGTGGTGGATATCGATGTCACCCTCACCGATGGTTCCTATCACAGTGTCGATAGTTCCGAACAAGCTTTTAAACAAGCAGCCCGTCTAGCGATGACGGAAGGACTGCCTAAATGTCATCCAGTCTTATTAGAACCAATTCTATCGGTGACGGTTCTCGCTCCCTCAGAATACACCGCCAAGGTTTTACAGTTAATCAGTGGTAAACGCGGTCAAATTCAGGGTTTTGAAGCTTCCGAGGAGTGGAAAGGTTGGGATCAGGTAACGGCCTATCTCCCCCAAGCGGAAATGCACGATTTTATCGTTGAATTGCGTTCTTTGACTATGGGTGTCGGTTTCTTCCAGTGGGATGAGGATCACCTGCAAGAAGTGCCGGATAAACTGCGCGATGGGGTTTTAGCTATGCAAGGTAATGGTAACAAGTAGGAGATTTCGCCTCTGGTGTGGTCTATTGAGAAAAGGGAGAATCCCCCTCCCTTCCCTGATGGGTTACACAAGAGGTAGAACCTCTGAAAATGCGTTGCAAGGGTCTCCCTTGCAACGAGGTAATGGGGTTGCTGTGGCGATTCGATACCCTTAATTTTTTCAAGAATACGACCTTTCATACCATTGGGTAAGTCAACAATCTGTTTTTGTACAGATTTAGAGATTTTAATACTATAACCCATTATGATTTAATCCTTGCTCAAGTATTGTTCAAGGGTCACATAGTCGCCTGATTGATATTCATCCCGAACTTGCTGAAGTTCTGCTAGGGTTTCCTCGTCGTCTTGATAGGAAGCATCTTCTGCTTGAAAAATTTGTTGTTCTAGTATTTCTAATAATTGTTTTTTTTGCGTTAAGTCAAGGGATTTAATGGCTTCGGTTAGAGATTCAAAAGTGATTTGAAGATTTATGGTGGTAGTCATGAAATTTCTCCTATTTGGATAAAAAGTTAAATTTTGAGAATTGCCTTAATTTTCATGGTTGGTATAGGTGATCAAGGGTTTCTAATTTCCTTCTAATGTAGCCTGAATTTTTGCTAATCGTTAGTTAATAGAAGTTATCCAAGAAACGGGAACGGCGATAACATCTAATGTCTCATTATTGTCAAACATTTCTAAAAGGTAGCCTGCTTCTGGTTGTTCTTCGTTCGGGGTCAAAAGTTCAACAACAGTACCTTGATCACCTTTTTTAAAAATAGTGTCGGGGACATCCCTACATAGTTCAACTTGTTGAAAAAGTTGGACGGTTTGCATTATTCACAATCCTTTGTTTCCAATTCTAATAGGATGGGAATTAAGTCTTTAGCAATATCAATGACGGCATCTATTGTATCAGCTTCAGCGACAAGTCCTTGTATATCGGGACTGGTGGCGACATAGTAATCTTGTCCGTTTTCTTGAAAGCGTTCAATGGTGAGTTTAATTGGGTTTTTCATGGCAGTTTTTTGAGTAAGAAGAAGGTGGCTTTAGGATTTCTAATCTCCTTCTAACGTAGCCTGAATTTGCCCTAACAATTCCTCACAATCTTTAACCAAGGGAATCCCCAGTTCTTGGGATAATTTAAGCGCTTCTTGGCAATGACTGAGGGCAAGTTTAGGGCGATTAGTTTGGTGGGCAATTTTCGCAAGGACTCTTAAACTATAGGCGATTAAATATTTATAACCAATATCTTGAGAAATTACTAAGGATGCTTGAATTTTTCTTTCTGCTTCGCTGTAGTTTTCTAGTTTGAGCAATATACTCCCTATAGTATGTAGAGAAAATGCTACCCCTTGCCGATCGCTCATTGCTTCACTGATGTCGTGACATTGCTGGTGATAGAAAATTGCTTTTTCATACTGTCCCAAGCAATTATAACAATTGCTTAGATTACCGAGAGAAATTGCCACCCCTTGCCGAAATCTGATTTTTTCACTGATGTCGCGATATTGCTGGTAGAGGTCGATCGCTTTTTCATACTGTCCTAGGTCATAATAACAATTGCCTAAATTCCCGAGAGAACTTGCCACCCCTCGCCGATAGTCCATTGCTTCACTGATGTCGTGACATTTCTGGTGATAGAAAATTGCTTTTTCATACTGCCCCAAGGACTTATAACAATTGCCTAAACCACATAGAGAAGTTGCCACCCCTTGCCAATCTTCTATTTCCTTACTGATGTAGAAACATTGCCGGTGATAGGTGATCGCTTTTTCGTACTGTCCCAAGGAACGATAACAACTTCCCAAATAACTTAACGAGTTACGATAACAAACTTGTTCCCGTTGACTCCCTGCAATCACCTGTTCATAATGATCTGCTTGCTTACGATAAAATCCTTGTAAATCTAAAAAACTATTAACCGATTTATCTTTCTCTTCTCCTCCTCGATCCTCATTCAAAATATCATAAGCTAACTGCCATTCTCCCAATTCCCCTGCATGGTGAAACGCCTCTAAATATTCCTTCAAATCTTCCAAGGATTCCCAGGGAGGGACAGGTAAATGAGCTAAATAATAATCTAAGGCTAATTGATGGGCAGATCGCAATACTTCAGGATTTGCTTGATCTTGCACCACCATTGATATTAAAGGCAAAAACTGAAACTGTCGCGGTTTTACATTGTATTCGGGGGGAAATTCTTGTAATAAAGATAAACGAGCTAAATAGCGTAAATCTTCCTCAGTTATTTCTGGAATTAACCCCTGGGCTAACCTGTCATCAAAATTCTCCCGCAGTACCGACAACCGCGTTAAACTCTCCCTAAACTCTTTCGATAATCGCAGCTTACTGGCGGTAATCACTTCTCTGACACAGGTTTCCGTGTCGCGGTGATACCCTTCCACATCAAACATATTTAAGCCCAAATTTTGCGACTCGGTGACAGAAACCCCTTCGCCAAACTCATCACTCATCCAACTACAAACCAGTTGCATTAAGAGAGGATGTCGTCCCATCTTGTGGACAAATTCGGCTAATTCTTGATTAGTTCCTGTCAAACCGTAATTCACCCTCACCAACTGGATTGCGTCCGCTTCTGCTAATCCCCCCAGGCGCAACCAATGACAACGCCGCGTTAAATTGGGGACAAAACTCGGCTGTTCCCGACTGGTAATCAGGATTTTACTCTGGTTTCCCGACCCCAACCAACGGATCAAAAATTGCCTATAAACTGAATCTCCCGCCGTCTGAACTACTGTTTCTAAGTTGTCGAGAATCAACAGACAAGGTGAGGTAATCAGTCCCCGTATCATCTGCTCAATTAACGTCTCATCGTTCCATTTTTCATCGTAGGGTTGCTCCAAATTTTCTAATAACCAGCGGCCAAATTGCGCCACTGAATAACGCTCCCTAAAACTAACCCATAACACCCGCCAATGAGGGTTTAACTTCTCTTTGAACTTCACCGCTAAAGCCGATTTCCCATAGCCTCCTGCGGCGGTTATCCCGATTAAGCGTACTTTGTCATTGCTGAGGGCGGTTTGTAGTTCCTTGATTTCATCCTGTCGTCCCTGCCATTCATCTACTGGCGGAGGTGTGGTATTTAGGGTTGCTGATTGCGTTGGGGCTAACTTTGTCTGTTCCCTACCAGACGACTCCAGCTAATGCTCTTTGTTAGTGTCACTGGGATAGTAATGGTTATGGTTTCCCCCCAAAAATTTAGCTTCAACATTTTTGTTGAATTGATAACCCTGAGATTGATCCTTGTTAATTTGAGTATTGCGGATCTGTTTTTCCGTTGCCGCTAACTTAGCGGCTAATTCCTGGTTACTGCTCATCAACGCCCGCATTTCCGTTAATAATTCTGTAACTTCCGAATCAGCTAATACAGGTTCCAAGTCAATGACGGCTTGCTCAACTTCAGGTGCTTTGCCTGCGGTTAATAACTTTAAGGTTGGCGAGGTAGGAAATTTGCGTTGCAGTGTCGCCAACAAGGAATCGTTAAGATTTTCCCCAGTCTTGCCTAAAAAACCTGTGGCAATAGCAGCACCAGCCAAGGGAGCAATATTCGTGGCCCAAGTTATCAAAGTCACTAAGAGTGGTTCCATCAACAAAAACCTCTTGATTTTTTTCTAATGATACAGTTTTTCCCAAAAAAGAATAACGTTTGCTTAAACCGCCGTATCAATGAATCGGTGATCGCATTTATTTGATTGTTCTCGATTACCAAGGAATAACTAATTTTAATACGCCCATTGTTAGTTAAGCAAAACCCACAGGCTGAAACTGAACATCGTTGATGATTTTCACCGTTTCTCCTGATTGCTTAATCACAAATAAACCGCGCCGATAAGCATAACTATCTATCCCCTGATCGATTTCAATCCCCGCTACTGCACCATAAACCTGAAAGTCTCGAAATTGGGGAAAGGCTAACTTAAATCGCTGTAATCGATCAAGAAAGTCATCTACATCATCCTTCGAGAGTCGAGATTTACACTCCACCGCCACTAACTCACTGCCATTCACCACCAGAATATCAATTTCCATCGCTGCCCCGGGACGTTTACTTTTTAAGCGACTCATGGTTTGGGTGACATCAATCCCCCGCTCTTGAAATAACTGCACAACCGCCGGCTCTACCATTTCTTCTATAAAAAGACACAAAGGGGTAGTTAAGTTATTGACGGCTTCGGTGGTGGCTCGTACCTGCTTTTTCAATTCTTCCATCGTGCGATCGGCTTCGGCCCGGCGGCGATCGGCTTCAGCACTACGGCGCTCGGCTTCAGCATTGCGGCGGTCCGCTTCGGCATTTCGTTGTTCAGCTTCAGCACTACGGCGCTCGGCTTCAACATTGCGGCGCTCGGCTTCTTTTTGGAACTCGGCAAATTGAGCCTCGGTTCTTTCAAACAGTTTGTAAATATCGGCGATCGTAATAGCTTCTGACATGGCGTGTTCTTGTCTATTTGAGCAAAGCCGATCCTATTCTAGCGACTCGGCAGGCTGAGAGGACATCGTTCTTTTACCCATCACTTGCTGACAGGATAAATCCGACACCATCCCCGCCAAAAATCGCCAATTTTTTCCTAAAAAAGTTTGGGATACCCCACTCCCCCAAAGCATCCCCCAAAGCTGAAAGCCTTAGCCAATCAGCTTTTTATTATGCAATTTTTTTTAATTAGACCTCTTGCATTGGCACATACCCCAGATTTTTTCATAGCAAGTATCAACCTATTGAAGTGGGGAAAATCTTATGTTTTCAATGCTTACGTTCTCAACTGCTACCCTAAAAAACCACCTCAAAAAAAACGGTTTTTTTGTCTTCAATAACCCTTGCAGCGATCGCTGGTTCCAATGTTTACAGGATGTTACCCAAGCAACCCCCGTTATCCAAACTAACGGAGAGATTATCTATCCTATCAAAGCAAATCCTGACGCTATGGGAAAAAGTGATGCACAATCCCCCGGAATTGGGCTTTTACCTCATATCTTAAAAAATTAAGCGAACGGTAAGTAGTAAAAATGGATCAAAAACGCCACTAGCCCTCTGCGCTAAATAGACATGAAGGCTATCAACACCGATAGAAACTAATTTTGTTAGAAGTTACTCGATTAGATTGCCAATTAGGACACCAATCATCTACATTAACGACATAAGAGCCTTGACGAAGTTGATTATGGATATTAGTTAAGGCAGCTTGTGCTTCCTTTTTTCCTTGGAAAAGAATCACACTTCTATACCATCCAGATCGATAGAAAAGAACCGCACTTGAATAGGGAGGGCGATTTTTCTTGGCACGGTTTATTTCATACTGAGCTTCGTTAATATCTCGATCACCACCGAATACTACTCCCCATTGCTCTGCCCTAGCGATTGCAGGAATCCCAAGAAGAAACCAGAGAATTAAAATTGTTTTTTTCATGGCTTACCTATTAACTTTATTGAAAACGAGCTTTGATTTTTACCCCGGGCTTTAAGTTTAGATGATCGGCATCTTTTTGACTAATCATAACTTTTTTGTCTTGACCTTCTTCGTCTAAACATTCATCAAATTTTTCAATCCTGATTTTGTAAACTTGAGCGGAGGTTTGGTAGATATATAAATCTCCACCATTAGCGATCCAAAATGCATCACTATTTAAACATCCAATAGCTGATCCTCCTGGAAGTTCAGTTTCCGGTTTAATGCTATGAATTATCAAAGTAAATTGATTTTTATTAGGTTGACATATTCCCTGATTTCTGGCACATTCGATTCTGATTCTTTCTAAAACTGGATGATTGTAGCCTTCTTTTGCGGTTGATGCTAGTCTTGAAATAGTACTAACAATCGAAACATCATTAATATCATAATAGCCATGACGATTAAAGTCTTCTTGATATAGGTTACCTAGTTTAATCCCTTTATTTTCTATTTCTATATAATAGCTATTTTGGTCTCCTTTCTTTAAGACTATATGTTCGGCAATATATAGCTTTAACTGCCCTTCTAGCAAAAGATTAATAACTACTATAGAGCTTAGTAGAGAAGCAAGACTCCCTGAAATTTTTATTGCCTGGGTTTGTAAGGAATCATGATCTTTAAACCCTCCCATAAATCGGTAAACCAATGCACCTATTCCAGTGCCAAAAAAATAGATGGTATGATTGGCAAAGGTATGACATTGGGCAACAAAGCTATAGCCGTACCCAGTCCAAAACCAAAAGCTGTAACTGCAATGAAAAATTTATCAAAAAAATTAGGAACAACCGCTTCTTCCGGAGGTGCGGGAACCGACGGCGGCGATTTTTGTTCAGAATCGGGATTTCGGTTCTCGCCTGTATTACTCATTTTTCAACTCTCGTATATCCAAATTTCCTAGAAATCGAAAACCTGTCAATCAGAACTAACTCAGGTTAATGGCGGGAAGCGGATTTGAACCACTGACCTTCGGGTTATGAGCCCGACGAGCTACCAGACTGCTCTATCCCGCGTTGCTTTATCTACTATAGAACTAAATCTCGGTAAATGCCAAGGAGTTTGTAATATTCCTTTACATTTACCGTCCGACCAGAGGTTAATACTTACGTTCCACGGGGGTGAAATCCTGAATCACCACGGGCATATAGTCGATATCGATGCGGTCGGGGGAATAATAGGCGAGGGTATGCTGAAGGAAATTTTGGTCATCCCGTTGGGGAAAATCTTCGCGGGAATGGGCCCCTCGGCTTTCTTGACGATTGAGGGCAGAGGTGAGGATAATTTCCCCCACCACCATGAGACTTTGTAATTCCCAGGCCTCGATTAGTTCCGTATTCCAGCAATCACCCGGATCATCGAGGTAAATCTGCTCGTATTTGCGCTTTAACTCGCCGATTTGTTTAATTCCCTCGCGCATAGTCGCTTCGGTGCGAAAAACGCCGCAATGTTGGGTCATACAGTCTTGGAATTGCTGACGTAGTTGACCGATGCGAATCGTGCCTTTTTTGGTCAATAAAGCGGTGATTTCCTCTTTCGCATCCTGAAGGTAAATATCGGAATTAAAGACGGGAAAAGCGCGTTTTTCGACGTATTTAGCGATCGATTTGCCGGTTCTTCTCCCATAGACCACACATTCTAACAGGGAATTACTGCCCAAACGATTGGCCCCGTGAACAGAGACACAGGAACATTCCCCGGCGGAGAAAAAGCCCTCGCTGAGGGTATCGGCACTTAAGCGAACGCGACCATCGGTATTAACGGGAATGCCTCCCATACAATAGTGAACTGTAGGACGTACAGGCATCGGTTCCTCTACCGCATCGACACCGACGAGACGGTGGGCCTCCTCCCAACAGAAGGGAATCCGACTCATAATTTTTTCCCGACCTAAATGGCGTAAATCCAGATAGACAAAGGGACCCCCGGCGCTACCGTCCAGATTTACCCCCCGGCCGGCGCGAATTTCTAGGGTAATGGCGCGGGAAGTGATGTCCCGGGGGGCTAATTCCATGCGCGAGGGGGCGTAATCTTCCATAAAACGACGACCTTCGCTATTGATTAAATAAGCTCCTTCACCCCGGACCGCCTCCGAGATTAAAACACCGACGGGATAGAGTCCAGTGGGGTGAAATTGGACAAATTCCATGTCTTCTAGGGGAATACCCGCTTTTGCCGATAAAGCTAAACCGTCTCCCGTACAGGCGAAATCGTTGGAGGTGGTGTTATAAACGCGACCATAGCCCCCCGTCCCGAACATAATTGCTTTTGCCCGGAGGATTTCTAGCTGTCCGGTGGCGATTTGGTACATAACTACTCCTTTAGCTGTACCTTCTTCGAGGATAAGACGCAAAACGTACCATTCATCGTAGATTTTTACCTGATTACGGCCTAAATTGCTGACTAATTCGTGCAGCATGGCGTGACCGGTTTTATCGGCGGCGTAACAGGCACGGTTATGGCTGTGACCGCCAAAGGCTCTTTGGGCAATCCGTCCATCTTCGAGACGGGAGAATAAAACGCCTAGATGTTCCAATTCGATGATAACTTCGGGGGCTTCTCGGGTGAGGATATCCACCGCATCCTGGTCAGCCAGAAAATCGGAACCTTTGACAGTATCGTAGGCGTGGGCCTTGGGATTATCTTTGGGGTCAACGTTTTGCAGGGCGGCGGCGATACCCCCCTGGGCAGCGACGGAGTGGGAACGAATTGGGTGGGTTTTGGCAACGACAGCAACATCGATAGTCGGGTTGAGGCGTTTGATTTCTAAGGCGGCGCGGCATCCTGCTAACCCACCGCCCACTATAACGACATCGTGTTCTTTCATGGCTGATTTTCCTACGGGCTTCTGTTTCTATGGTGGGGTGAGAATTGCTCCCAAGTGAGTTTTGTAATCGAGACTTTATATTTCAGGAGTCAAAAGACAAAAGACAAAAGGCATCTTTGTTCTCCCCACACCCCACACCCCACTTCCCAAAAAACAACCCGCGGCAGTTAACCGCGAGTTATTTTTGGCTAAAATCGGATAATTACTGAACGGTAATCGTTCCGACCATACCGGCGCCGCGATGGGGTTCGCAGTAGTAGGTGTAAGTACCCGGTTCGCTGAAAGTGCTTTCAAAGGACTCACCGGCGGAAAAAGCCAGACCTTTGTGGGATAATTTGCTGGCTTGAGCTTCGGCAACTTTGGTGCTATCGAAAACTATGTTATGGGGAGAAAGTTTGTTATTGACCCATTTCACCGTATCTCCTGCTTTAATAGTCAGGGTGGGGGGATCAAATTGTAGTGTACCTGCATCACCGCCCATCTTAACCGTGAAGGTTTCCGCGGCAGCGGCGGCAGTGTTGAAGAAGAAGCTAGAGACGACTAGCACCACGGTAGCGAGCAATAAACCTAATTTTTTCATGCTTGTTAATCCTTTACACGAGGGAAGATGACAAGTTTGACAGCCTGTCTTTTGACAAAAAAGTAAAAGTTTGCTTTTAACTGTCCCATGGATTAATTCTACACGAAGTTTGACAGCTTGTCTTTTGACAAGAAAACCGTTTTTTTCTGACGATGGTTGGGGAATTTCTTGAGAAATAGAGGAGAACCTATCGTGAAAAGATTATTAATTTCCCTGTGCTTGCTCTTGGCTGTGGTTACATTCGGTATGGCTCGTCCCGCTTTAGCTGATGGGGCTTCGATTTTCAGTGCTAACTGCGCTTCCTGCCACATGGGCGGTAAAAACGTGGTTAATGCCGCTAAAACCCTGAAAAAAGAGGATTTAGTTAAATACGGCAAAGATTCCGTTGAAGCTATCGTTACCCAAGTTACCAAAGGTATGGGGGCGATGCCTGCTTTCGGTGGTCGTCTCAGCGCTGAAGATATCGAAACTGTAGCTAATTATGTCCTCGCTCAAGCGGAAAAAGGCTGGTAAAAATTAGTTATCGGTGGCGAGTTATCGGTTGTCAGTCTGGTAAGAATTGTAGCGATCAAAATTCTTGGGTCATCTGCTGGCTTAAAATAGCTAATGGTTCATCTCGGGGCAAGGTTGTGAAATTGCGATCGTTTTTCTATCTTTTAGGTGCGACGGTAATCATTCTCCTAGGAGTCGCTACAGCCAGTTTTGCTTGGATTCTCGCCGATAGTCCTCTGTCTTTGCTTAAAGGTGGAGTAATGCGGGAACCGACGGCGGCGATTTTTGTGCCGAAACAGGCCCCAGTTATGGTATCCTTGCTGGTCAATCCCGAACGTTTGGAGTCTTTTGGTCAATTAATCGCTACACCGGCTAATCGACGACGTTCCCACCAAGAAATTAAGGATTTAGAAAAAACTCTCCTCGGTAAAACGGGATTGAATTATCAAAAGGAAATCAAACCTTGGTTAGGGGAGGAAATTACCCTCGCTGTTACTTCCCTAGATTTTGATCGCAATACCGATAATGGTATCCAACCGGGTTATCTTTTGGCAATTCAAAGTAAAAATAGTGAAAGTGCTAAGGAATTTCTGCAAGCTTCCTACTCAAAACAGGCAGTTTCAGGCAAATTTGACCTAGTTTTTGAAACCTACAAGGGAATTAACCTTATTTATCAACGTCCCTTGACCACAGGAGATAATAATCGTTTTCTCGCTAGTGCCGTGGTGGGGGATACGGTGCTTTTTGCCAATAATATCAAGGTTTTGCGCGAGGCACTCAATAACGTGCAAGTACCGGATTTAAACCTAAAAAATAGCCCCGATTACCAAGAAGCAATAAAAAATATCACTGAACCGCGTATAGCTATCGTTTACAGCAATTTACCCACGTTATCGGCTTGGATCGCCAATCAACCCGTCCCGGAGAGTCCCGAAGCAAAACAACGATTAGCCACGGCTTTTACCATCAAATCTAGGGGAATAGTCGCTCAAACCGCCTTAATTGGGGTTTTAGGACAGGATAACCAAGCACCAATTTTATCTAGTCCCGTGGGAGCATTATCTTTTATCAGCGAAAATAGCCTTTTAGTCGCCGCTAGTCGCGATTTAAATCGTTTTTGGACTCAGGTAGAGGAGGGGTTAGAAGCAGATAGTCCCCTACAGGAATTAATAACACAGGTCTTAAACCGCTTCCAGTCGCCTTTAGGTTTAAATTTGCCTGAAGACGTTTTTAGCTGGGTTAGAGGCGAATATAGCCTCGCTCTCGTGCCTAGTTCAAAGGGGATGGAACCCGATAGTGTTTTTCTAGGGGAACGGGTGACAGGGGTGGATGTGGACAGTGCGATCGCTCATTTGGACGAGTTGGCCCGCAGTCGCGGCTATAATGTGGTTAATCTGCCTTTACTCGATCGATCGGTGACAGCTTGGACAAAGTTAACCACGGCGGTCCCAGGGGGAAAAGCGCAACTAGAGATGATCGTGACGGGAGTGCATACGAGAGTCGATAATTATGAAATTATCGCTAGTTCTGTGGAAGCGATGGGATTAGCTTTATCTGCACAGAAAAACCCGATTTTAAGCAGTGGTAAGTTTCGACAGGCAATTACTGCTTTACCCGCAGAAAATGATGGTTATTTTTACGTCGATTGGCGACAATTGCAACCAGTGATCGAGGCAAAATTCCCGATCGTGCGGGTGTTAGAATTATCGATTAAGCCTTTATTTAATAATCTGCGTTCTCTTACCATTAGCAGCCAAGGTAGTGATAATTCCTTGCGTCGGGGAACGATTTTCTTTAATCTGGGAGTGAAGTCTTAATCAGTTATCAATTACTGAAGGCAAGAGGCAACCCCCCAACCCCTCCCGACATCGGGGAGCAAAAAAAAGGGGGGACGGGAGAGGGGAGTCTGATTGACTGCCACGAATAAAGAAAAATGGTATCACTGGAAATACCCACGCTGATCACAAAATTGGCCAATTGTCAATAGTTTTTGAGATGCGCTCACCCTGTGAGATTTTTCTAGCTTTTTCGGGAATAATAAAGATAATCACCTCAATCTCTAATTTTTCTGCTATGTCTCGTCTCCTCATCCAGCAATACTATAGCGAAGTCGATAAAATTATTCAATTTGGAGGCAGTAAAAAAGAAACTTCTTTAAGGGTTGCTTTCCAGAATCTTTTAAATGAATACTGTAAAACCCGTGATTTTTTATTAATCCCGGAATTAGATTATCGCAACAAGTCAGGAAAGTTGGTTTATCCCGATGGTACAGTCAAAGATGCTTTAAGATTAGACTGGGGTTACTGGGAAAGTAAGGAAAATTTGAAGAGGATTAGTAGTTGAACCACACAATCATCTCATCTGTTGACAAAAGTTAAATTATATGTTCATACAACAACCAATAGCAATTGATATATTTGCTGGAGCCGGTGGGTTCGGACTAGGATTTAAAATGGCAGGTTATTCAGTGCCGTTAGCACTGGAAATAGATGCTTGGGCTTGTGATACTTTGCGTTACAATCATCCTAAAATGCTAGTTCTTCAACAGGATATTCGTGATTATTGTACTGAAGATAGTGTCAAGAAAGTGTGTATTTTTAAACCAGACGTTATTATTGGTGGTCCACCCTGTCAAGGATTCAGTATTGCTGGTCCGGCACATAAAGATCCTCAGGATCCGAGGAATAGTTTGTTTTTAGAGTTTGCTCGTTGGATAGATTACCTAAAACCGAAAGCTTTCATTATAGAGAATGTCAAAGGAATTTTATCTCGCAAAAATAGCGACAATTTAAAAGTTATAGACATTATACAAAGCACCTTTATTGAGCTTGGTTATTTTGTAGAGGTATGGTTAATAAATGCGCTTAATTATGGCGTTCCTCAGTCCAGAGAAAGAGTTTTTATTGTGGGAAATACCAGTGGAAAAAAGATTGGAATCCCCACTATTAGTCATTCGTTAAAGTTATACAATGATAGAGGTAATCGTCAACTTTCCTTGTTAGAAACAGAGACCTTAAATCCTGCTATTAATCTCTGGGATGCTATCTCAGATTTACCTTTATTAAATGCGAGAGAAGGACAAGAAGAACAGTCGTATATTTGTGACCCTCAAAACAGCTATCAAACATGGATAAGGGATAATAGTGATGTATTATATAATCATGTAGCTATGGAACATTCAGCAAGACTTGTTGAACGTTTTAAACATATTAAATGGGGAGAATCTAGTTCTGATGTACCCCAAGAACATAAACCTAGACGAAGAAGTAGCAATGGGGAGTTATCTTCCCATTGCTATGATCAAAATAATCGTCGTTTAAATCCCTACGAACCATCTCATACAATTACAGCTTCATTTTATGCTAATTTTCTGCATCCTTTCCAAAATCGTAATTTAACTGCTCGTGAGGGTGCGCGATTACAATCTTTTCCCGATCAATACCGTTTTCTTGGCAAAAAAACCGTGGTTTCTCAAAAGTTATTACATAGAGAAAAAAGATTTGACGAAAAATTCCTTTGTCAGTACAATCAAATAGGTAATGCTGTACCACCTCTCCTCGCTCGTTCCATAGCATTACATATTAAAGAAAAGTTAAATTTATGTCCAAAACCAGTAGAAATCCTCTAGTTCACGGTTCTAATCTTGAACAAAAGGAAAACCACCCTCAAAAGTATAAAGATGCTGAAAGTAAGCGATTTCTTGGTGAAATACGAGAAAAATATGATCAGTGGTGTCGCATTAATTATAAATTAGTCGGACCGACTTCAATAGCAACAGAGCGAGACAATAAAATTTTGCAAAGACGAGTTAAACTGCTGTCAATTTATAAAGATTTTATCGATCAACAACACTACGCAGAAAAATTTGACTCTCGTTCCAATCTTCATTCAACGGTACTTGAGGAATTTTTGTACTATTTATTTAAAGATTTAATTGGTGATTTTGGTGAGAATACTTTAATTGGTAAATCACACACTTTCAAAGACATTTTCTTTGTCCCTCCCAGTTATTCAGAAATGCTCAAGCGTCCTTACGCTCGTATTGAGAAAAAGGATCATGATTTTGTTATCGGTACAACAATTAAAGCATCTCTAGAATCATCTTATCCCCTGGCACAAAATAATCCGACAGAGCAGTTATCATCTTTTTCACCAAAAGATGATCCAGATAGTTATTCTGAGGTGAAAATCACCAATAATACTGAAACACATATTTTCGATCTGCCAGTGATTGTTATCGAATGCAAAACTTATTTAGATAAAACTATGCTGGAAGGTTCTTCACGAGCGGCAGAAGACTTAAAAGCACGCAATCCTAATAGTTTATATATTGTAGTGATGGAATGGATTAAACTATCAGATGATGTCAATTTAAGGAAATATAAAGTCGATCAGATTTATGTACTTCGTCAACAAAGAAATACTGATCGCGAATTACGATATAAAGAAAATTATGTCAAAAATTCAATTAATCATCTAGTTATACAACACCTTTTTAATGCAGTAAGAGAACATTTAACAATGGATTGGACTGGTGGAATTGAACATGGCATTCAGAGAGGTTGGTTAATTTAACTAACCATTCTCACCGCTTATTCTTGGCATTCTGCTATACCTATGCAGTCCTTCATCATCCAGCATATCGCAGTAAATACGAATTAAATCTCAAGCGAGAATTTCCTCGTATTCCCTTGTATGAAAACTTCCCACAATGGGTAAACTGGGGAGAAAAATTAATCCATCTGCATATCAACTATGAAACCGTCAATCCCTATCCGTTAACCCGCGTTGATATTCCCTCTAGCAAAGATAATCCCACCCCAAAACTGAAAGCAGATAAACCCGCAGGAAAAATAATTCTTGATGATGTCACCACCCTCGAAAAAATCCCCGCAACTGCTTGGGAATATAAACTCGGTAATCGTTGCGCGTTAGAATGGGTATTGGATCAATACAAAGAAAAGAAACCCAAAGATAAAACCATCGCTGAGAAATTTAATAGTTATCGTTTTGGGTTCTTCGTTACTTGGTATGGTTCGATAGGGGGGCATAAATCGACTAAATCCTTATCTGGCAAGAGATTTAATTGATTAGTTCGCTCTAGATCAAAAACAATTGACAAAAATCAATTATAAAGACAAAGTTATTGACTTATTGACTCGTGTGTGTACCGTTAGTGTTGAGACAATGGCAATTATCGAGGAGATGGAAAACCTCGGATGACTTTTTGTTGGGTTTCCTTGGCTGAACCTAACCTACGTTCATCTTATATTTAATTCCACCCACCTACCTAGTACAATTCCTCGGCAAAATTAAAGTCTATCCCGTGTTTTTCGATATTGATGTTGTTCTTTAGTTCATCTCACTCAATGTTGGGTTAGTTTGGTGTTAAAATTGGGTTAGGTCTGTTTTAATTAATAAAACTTAGCAAGACAATGAATACTTCGAACACTTTTCAAGAAATCGCCGCCGAAATTCAATTATTTGATAATATTGAACAAAAAGAACAATTTATTTTTGTAGTGGGTGCTTTAGTTTCTCGTATCATCAGTCTTCATAAAGCAGCAGAAGTAATGGAAATGGATACAGAAATGTTCTTGAAAATTTTAGAATTAATGGGAATCGATTTTTCTTATCTTACTACGGAAGACATAGATAGAGAAAAAAATTGGTAATCTCCATGAAAATTGTTTTCAATTCTTCTCCTTTACTCTTTTTGTCTCGGTTAGGCTTTTTAGAAAAATTCCTAGATTCTGATGATAATTTTTATTTGCCTGTAACCGTACAACAGGAAATTAATGCCAAACAAGATCAATCTTCAGAGACTCTTAATAAGCTGATCGATCAACAGAAATTAACCATGCTAAATATTCAATTAATCTCTCTAGCAAATAGTTTAAATGAACGTTTAGGTAAAGGTGAATCTGATGCCATCACTTTAGGAATAGAATTACAAACCGATTATATCGTCCTTGATGACTTTGCCGCAAGAAAAGAAGCAATACGTTTAGGATTGAATGTTAAAGGAACTTTAGCGGTTATTCGTAAACTTCTCAAAGAAGAAAAGATAGAAATTGAAAATTTGGAGAATTTTTATCAAAGACTTGGAGAAATTAACTTTAGAGTCAAGCGTGAAATATTTGAGAGCATTTTTAGTAATAAGAGCTTGTAGCGACTGTCTTGATTGTCAAGGGGTAACTCAAAAAACAATCAAGGAGTTGCTGTCGAACCTAAAATCTGGTTCTTCGGTTTGTCCTATGCAACGGACAGGATTATAAGG
>VYMG01000138.1_pt1 | contig 42679 bp, 26 predicted proteins | sample 5115261 | NCBI WGS metagenome assembly VYMG01 (sample SAMN12291781, study PRJNA351875) | freshwater metagenome | isolation source: freshwater lake | place: USA: Michigan, Wintergreen Lake | collected 2013-08-08
AAGTATTGTGATTTTGAGGTTGATTAATGCTTCCGTAATGCCAGAACATTATCGTAACTTCATTAGAAAGCGAAGAAAAAGCACCGGCAGGTACGCTGATATTATCGCCACGATTGAACATCATGGCTTTGTTGTGCGTGGGAAAAACTTTGAAAGCATCACGCATCGTTTTGACCGTACCAAATTCGACGGTATTTGAGGGCATGGTTGAATTTGTCATTACATCAAACACCAAAGCACTTTCACCATCCCAAGCCAAAGGCGTTGATGAGGGGACAAAGTGTTGGGTTTTATCAGTAATCGGAAGCATTGGTATGTATTCCTTAGCTGTGGTTGGCATGGAAGCGATTACAGGTTGCGCACCATCTTTTGCCAAGCCAACACGAAGAGGATATTTTGAAAATACTGACCAATCGGTACCACTTTTAAGAACAATACCGATTGCATCAATATTGCCTTTCGTAAATCCCATTGCTTTAACTTCCGAGCTTGTATAGACAAATCTGTAGCGATGTGACGCAACGGCAGTGTATGATATGTTTCCAGCATTTTCAGCCGTAGATGATTTGAGAGCACTAAGAGAAGCCGCTTTCGCTGTGGAGTATTGTTTCATCATGAAGGATGGTGTTGATTTGTTCGAATACTTGAACACATCGGGAGAGCTGCCATCAGAAAGTCGAAAGTTAGGGTGTGTAAGTCGTGTTGAATCAAATCGAGCACTTGAATCACGGATTCCCGTATAGGTCAGATAGTCCCATTCACCACAATCATATTTGTCCCAAGGTGTTCTGGGGTCACATTTGAGGGTGTACCACATCAAAACTTTCTCATATTTTTCACCGCGAGGCGGAAACTTGAAAGTTGCTTCTCGCGTAAAAATAGAGTCGAACGTAAAGGTCTGTACCCATGTCGTGTCTCTGTTGCCTGCTTTAGCTTCATTACTAATGCCTTGAAAAACAATAAGTAACGCTAAAGTGAATTGAGCGAATCTGTAGAAAGTAACCATAATTGTAATTATAAGATTGAATTGATAAAGTCCGTAAACCTCTAAATTAACAAAAGTGAAGTATGTTTCATCATTTTGCTCTCGAAAAATGTCTCAACGATTGTTATGGGTTTTGTCGGTATTTTTGTAGAAATTTTATTTAACTATATAACAGGAGCAACCTGAATGAAGGTATTTGTCATCGCAATTCTTTGCGGTAGTTTTTTCGCCATGCAAGCATGTTCACAACAAAAAAGTGGTAAAGATCGCGCTGTGGCTCTCAAAGATTTCAAAGATTCTTTGAGCTATAGCATAGGTATGCAGATTGGTTCTAACCTTTCACAACAGAACATAGAAGTAAATCAAGAAACTCTGATTGCAGCACTTCGTGAATCATATTCTAAAGGTAAACCCATTCTCACAGAAGCACAAGTGGCATCAGTTATGAATAAATTTCAAGCACAAATGATGGAAAAACAACAAGGCGAAGCTAAGAAAAAAGGAGACGAGAACATGAAAAAAGGACAAGAATTTCTTGCACAAAACGGTAAAAAAGCCGGTGTGAAAACAACTGCAAGCGGATTGCAATATGAAGTAATCAAAGAGGGTACAGGCAAACAACCTACCGCCGAAAATACTGTTACCGTGCATTATACGGGAACACTTATCAATGGTAAAAAGTTTGACAGTTCTGTTGATCGCGGTGAACCCGCTACATTTCCGCTTAAAGGCGTGATTGCCGGCTGGACAGAAGGACTTCAACTTATGAAAATCGGTGCAAAATACCGTTTTTTTATACCGTCGAATCTCGGCTATGGCGAACGTGGTGCCGGTGCTGATATCGGACCTAATGAAACGCTTATTTTCGACGTTGAATTGATTGATGTAAAATAAATTTTTAAAAAAACAATGCTTTTTCCCTTCATAACTCTGTTGTGAAGGGTTTTTTTTGTGACAAAATGACCTTGTTGCCATTATTGTTAATGTTTATTCACATTTTTCTCTCATATCATGAAAAAAGTATTTTCTCAACTCTCGTTTCTGACATTAGTGTTGCTCGGCTCTTTGCAAGTGTCATTTGCCCAAATTGGTACAACTATCAGTTTATCGGGGGTAATTACACCCGATCAATCGCTTTCGACATTTGTCGGGGCTTCGCTTGCCTTCGTAGATCCGAATGGTAAGGAAAATCGTACAAAAACTGACAAACAAGGAAATTTCACAAGCGTCGTTCTTCAACCCAATACACAATATACACTTCGAATCTCAGGAACTGATTTATTAGTCACGACTCATCCATACACAACTCCGAATGTATCAAAATTTACTGAAGTAAAACAAAATTTTTCAGTTATGGCTGCTGTAGCCGGTCGTCAACTCTTTACTACAGAAGCATTTGCATTAGGGACATCCCAGTTAACGGAATCAGCAAAAGTGCAGTTAACTTCATTAATTGAATTGCTTAAACAAAATCGAGGACTTTCTGTGTCGCTGTCAATGCCAAAAGAAGAGGCAGCTCCCATACAAGCTAAAGTAAAAGCAAAGAAATCGAAAAAATCGAAAGAACAAGTAGAAGAAATGCCGAATCCCGATTCTCAACGCAATATAAATCAAGAGCGTATTGATGTTTTACAACAATTTCTTGCTGATGTTAAGTCAAAAGATAAAAGAGTCGCACTTCTGTTAGAAGGAATAATCAAACAAGCCGCCGCCCCTGTAGCGGCAAAAAAAACGAAGAAGAAAGATACAAAACCGGCTACTACAACTCCTGACAAAGTAGCGGTCACTTTAACTTGCAAAATTATGTCAATGAACAATATCTAAGTTTTTAACAAAACTCAAAGTGAAAAAGCTCCATAAAAGGGGCTTTTTCATTTCTATGCATAGATTGAGGTTACTACAGAGATTTGCATAAATTTTATCGGTTTTAGAACACTCAAAACTCTACAACCACATTGTTTTGATTATAGAAATTCTTGAAGATTTTACACGGAAGTTCAAAAAACTGTCTATGTTGTTCGTGTGGCTTCGTAAATTTGTAAGCACTAATCACTAAATCATGATACAATGATGAACAGAAGAAATTTTTTGAATACTGCCGCCATAGCAACAACAAGTTCTTTACTTTTCCGCGCAGAAAATTCCCTTGGATCTCTATTGGCTGAAGACCAATACTCGCTTCCGTCTTTACCATATACACACGATGCCTTTGATGCAATCATAGATACTCAAACAATGCAAATACATCATGGGAAACATCATGCTGCGTATGTGGCAAATCTCAATAAAGCAGCTGTGGGGTTACAGTTACCAAAGTCTCCGGCAGAACTGATGTCACGCATCCATACACTTCCCGATGAGAAAAAAAGTGTCATTCGCAATAATGGAGGTGGTCATTATAACCATACATTGTTTTGGACATTATTAGCACCACAAACCCAAGTAGGCACGCCTACGGCAGAAGTCATACAAGCGATACAAAGTTCTTTTGGTAATATAGACACGATGAAAGAACAATTTGCTGCTGCTGCCATGTCACGATTTGGTTCCGGCTGGGCATGGCTTTACAAAAAAAATAACCGTTTACAAATTGGCTCAACAGCAAATCAAGATAATCCGCTTATGGATGAATCTTTATCAGGCATTTCCGGTAAGCCGATACTTTGCCTTGATGTGTGGGAACATGCCTATTATTTGAAATATCAAAATCGTCGGGCCGATTATGTCAAAGCATGGTGGAATATTGTAAATTGGAATACTGTTAATGCGTTGTTTGCAGAGTAAATTTATTGTGGAGAATATGTAAATGTCACACTTTACTCGTGAACAATCGCTTGCTTTGTTAACGGACAGACATATTGCTGTCACAGCCAATGCCGGATCCGGTAAAACCACAGTGTTAGTGGAACGGTTTGTGCGACTATTATTGGAAGGAGTGGACATTCGTTCCATTGTTGCAATTACATTTACGAGAAAAGCCGCAGCCGAAATGCGCTTGCGTGTTGCACATCGTTTAGAAAATGAATTTGTAAAATCCTTGGAATCCGGCAACGAAAAGCAATCAATCTTTTTACGACATTTGCGTGAACGATTAAATATTGCTCAGATTTCTACAATTCACAGCTTCTGTGCCCAAATTCTTAGGGACTATCCCGTCGAAGCACAAATTAATCCCTTATTTACTGCACTTGATGAATATGATGCAGCAACATTACGAGAAGAAACAATAGCTCTTGTTGCAGAAGAGTGTTTGCAATCGGAAGATAAAGAAATAGCAGACACTTATTATCGTTTGTTTCGACTCTATGGCATAGAGACTATTCATTCAATCGTTCATTCTTTATTGAAAGATAATGAAAAACTTACGGAAATACACGATATTTATAAAAAAACGGATGAAGAAATTCTTTCACTTCGATTTAAGATACTAGATAGAAATATTGTACAGCCGTTTAGAGTACCACTCCAATCTATCTATGAAGCAATTATTGTGTTAAAGCAATCTGATGTTAAACATAATTCTTATAGTACTGCGCTGGTTTATTTTTTGCCCAATATTGATGAACTTCTTTCTATACTTTCAGAAACAAATAAAGAGGAAAGTCACTTCGCAAGAATTGCTGAAATAATAAGTCAACTGTACGAATTGTTATTTACAACATCAGGAGATCCGAGAAAAAATCTGATTCCAATATTAGATAAATGCAATATTACGCAGAATATCTTTGGAGAACATGAAGATTTTCAGAGAATCTATTCGTTTGTTTCAAAAGTAGAATCTTGGTATGATGATAAAGAAATACTTGATACAGCAAGAGTTATCTATGATTTTTTGCAACGTTGTTTGGATAGAATAAATCAAGAAAAAATATTTCTTTCTGCTCTTGATTTCAATGATTTACAACAAAAACTTCTGATGATACTGGATTACGAAGAAGTGAGGTATGATATTCAGAAAAGATATTCTTATATCATGGTTGATGAATTTCAGGATACAAATAAAATACAATTCCAGTTAACATCAAAATTGATTTATGCATTATCGTTACCATTAGAAGATAAAGATGCTTTGCATAGTAATATCTATATTGTCGGTGACCCGAAACAAAGTATTTACCGATTTCGTGGTGCGGATGTTCGTGTATTTGAATCTGCAAAAAAAGCAATTATTGAATTAAATACGAAAGCTCATGTTGCCGATAAAGTTCATATCAACAATGTAGGAATAGATTTACATACGCGTGAACAATATGGCGATATTCGTTTAACAACAACTTTTCGCTTGATGCCGGAAATAGCTTTTTTCGTTAATAGTGTATGTGGATCAATAATGCATCAATCAACGACTGGTTATTTTGTCGGATATGATAATACCATTTGCTCACGATCTTATAACCCCGAACACAAGGGAACGGTTTCTTTGATTATTGGAGAAAAAGTACGAGAGGATTCGCATACGCCACCTGTTCATGTGCAACAAGATCATGCACTTGCCCGACATTTACTGCATATTGTAGCATCAGAGAATCCAATGTATATTGAAGAAAAAGGGAATCTTCGTCCCGTTCAATGGTCCGATATTGTAGTTGTTGCCAGAAAGAATGATGTTCTTGATTCACTCGCAATGACTTTGAGAAATTACAATATTCCTTGTTATGTACCACAAGGAAAAAGATTTTATACTCGCCAAGAAATTCGCGATCTTGTTGCCTATATTACCTTCCTTGCTAATCCCGCAGATGATTTTGCTTTTACGACTATTGCACGTTCGCCATATTTCCGGATTTCCGATACTGAATTGCTTGATATATTTTATGGTTCGGAGGAAATATCTTTATGGGAAAAAAGTGTTCGTTATTGTGAATTACATCAGCTAAATGAAGGGAATATTGCTCAGCTTGTGCATATATTATCCGAAGTGTTGCCGCTGTCCTCACGCTTGTCTTTACCGATTTTGTTACATACATTGTTGGAAAAAAGTGATTGGTTTTTACGTGTACAAAACACAAAAGATGTGGAAAGAAAAACTGCTAATATTCACAAACTAATTGCCTTTGCTCGCGATTTTGAGTCTTCCGGTTTTAATGGTCTATTTGAATTTTCTGAACGTTTAAATGCCTTAATTGCGACGGAAGTGCAAGAAAGTGATGCTCAAATTGAAAGCTCGCGCAATGCTATTCCGCTTATCACTATTCACTCATCAAAAGGATTGGAATTTCCTGTGGTTATCGTCTATGATATGAATGCAGGTGATATCAACGCAAGCATTAAACAAGTAATGATAGATGAAAATTTTGGAATTATTTGTAAACCGGTTGTTGCTCAGCAAATTTCTGTTACTTCGACTAAACAGCTGAATGCTGTCATTACGCCGCTTACCGTAATGGCGTCAATGGATAATTCTATGGCTGAAGAGGCAGAAATGGAACGTTTACTGTATGTTGCATTAACCCGTGCTAAAGATCATCTTATCCTTGTTGCAAACATTACACGCAATAAAGAGAATTTGCCATCGAAAACCAAAGGGATGTTTTCTATGGTTGAGCATATATTCGATGATGGGTATTTTTATGGAAAACCAATGATACTTCATGGTGATTTATCCTCGATAAAAGACGGAGAATTGGTGCAAGAGGATTTCTCGCTCGAAATTCCGGTTATTCGGTATTTCCTTGATTCTGAAGCCGAAAATTATACACCGATAGTTGAAAAAGAGGAAGAAAGAGAACGTGAGATACTACTTGATATAATTCAAACATCCCATAGAGATGAGCAATATTCGGCAACGAAGTTTACAACTTTTACGGATGACCCTATGTCGTATTATTTGCATTATGCTATTGGTTTACCGCCGATGAAAGATTCCTATGATGAAAAATATTCTTTCTATGAAGAAAATGACTCATTTTCCGGTAGTTTTGCAGGTCAGTTAATTCATTCTGTGATGCAAAAATCAACGCAATGGATAGTTGATGGTTTGTGTGATGATAGCCGTCTGGAATCAATTGTGAATACTGTCTGCGATTCTCAAGAACAAACCATCACCGAAGGGTTAAAACACAGAATTAAACGTGAATGCAAAGCCATTTCAAACACAGCATTATTAAAACAATTCGCACACACGCTTCCTACTGCAAAATTTGAAGAAAAATATTATTATCCGATAGAAAATGATTTTTTATTGGCTGTGTTCGATTGTATCATCATGAATGAAAAAGGGGAGTATGAGGTCTGGGACTGGAAAACAAATATTGTTCGGTCTCAAGATGATATGGATATGTTTATGCAAAAATATAAAACGCAATTAGAAATGTATGCGTATTTTGCTATGAAATTGTTTCCTGATCAGCAATCACTTACCTTGCGATTATTATTTACAAGAAAAGCACAAGAAAACGCTTCCGATGAAGAATGGTCTCGTGCTTTATATGTTGATAAGAAATATTTGGAAGTCATTGAACAGACTATCAACAACAATTATTCATTGATTCGGCAACCATTGCACTCACTGCTTCATAAGCAATGATGTATTATTGCTTTTCGTAGCGGTATGATGCCACTTTTATATCAAATTCATCACCGCTTTTATAGACATTTTCAACGGCGGATGAAAGTGGTTTCTGTACGGCAATTTTTGCCCAACATGCACCGGAGTATTCTTTGATAACTGCTTGAAATAGTGGTGTTTCACCATTAAAGACATTGTATGTTTCGCCCTGAACGGGTCTTTCATCTTTTTTCATTTTATCATGACGAATTTTCATTGTTTTTCTCCAAATATTTGATCATAGGAAAATTGTAAAAAATCATGCACTTTCGATGCGGGCAATGTAATTGTTTGAACTGCATTGGAGGAATCAAGGTGCAAGGAAAAAGGAATAGAACTCCAGTGATTTTTTGGATATTCTTTGAGAATAACAACAACTTTATCAGCCGGAATTCCGATAAATGTCATTACAGACATTTCGGTTGCTGCGGTTGTCGTTGACGGACTTGATGCCAGATGGCGTACAGATATAATTCCTTCAAATTCACTTTCCCGATCAGTAATCACAGTCCCTTGCGACTGTTCATTATGTGCATGCGTGATGCGCAAAGGAATATTATGTTCAAGTAATGGTTCAATCATTGTGGGATATAATAATTTCAAACCATTATGTGCCGCTAAAAGTGCTTGCTTGTATGATAAAGCGGGAATGGTAGAACTCTTCGGAATTATATGCGGATCGGCAGTGCATATCCCATTGACATCAGTATAAATACAGACTTCTTTTGCATGCAATAATGACCCGATAAATGTTGCCGTATAATTAGAGCTTTCTTTTCCCATTGTCGTTATATTGCCATGAATATCCGCGCCAACAAAGCCCTGAGTAAGAATGATAGAACCCTTGTGGAGCGCGGGCATAAGATGTGCTTCTATGCGTCTTTTTGTCGGTTCTTCTATCGGTTTGGCTGACCCGAAATTTGAATCCGTTATAATAAACGATGTAGCATCCTGAATTTTTACTGCTAATTGTTGTTCCAAACAGAAATGTTTGACAATATGCAATGCAAAAAATTCTCCATAGCTTAAAATATAATCCCGAGTTCGTGCTGTCAATTCTCTTGTGATGGCAACACCACGTAATAATTCACGAATTTTTCCGGCACCTTCAACCACTAAATGATGCAAAGCACTAGCTGTTTGCTCCGATTGCAATATCTCGCGCGATATTGTGATATGATCGTCAATAACTGCTTGAGCCGTTGCCAATGCTAATTCTTGTTGACCGGATTCAGCATATAATGCAGCGCGCTCTAACATCCTCGTAGATTGCGAAAATGCAGAGACTACAACAAGCAACTTACACGAAGAATATGAAGCAATAATACGTGCCATGCTCTGAAAACCTTGTTTGTTTTGCAAAACGGCACCGCCAAATTTTATGACATGAATGCTATCGGACATGATTACATCTTATTTCTTCTGAACAGTTTTTTTTGTTTTCGCTACTGCTGGCTTATTATCCGATTCGCCTCTGTCACGCAATGCTATAGGTAATGCCTCGAGTATTGAATCTACCGGAACTATTGTTAAATCTTTAAGAATTACATCACTGATTTCCACTAAATCCTTTTCATTTTCTTTTGGAATTAAAACTGTTTTAATGCCTTCACGTCTTGCCGCCAACAATTTTTCTCCCAATCCGCCAATTGGCAATACATCGCCGCGCAAAGTAACTTCGCCTGTCATGGCTACATCACCGCATAATGGTCTGCCGGAAGCAGCAGAGACCAATGCCATAGTCATAGTTATACCGGCACTTGGTCCGTCTTTGGGTATTGCACCTTCGGGAACATGGATATGAATTTCTTTTGATTTAGAAAAATCTTCGGGAACACCAAGTTTTGCCCAATCCGAGCGTACATACGTAAGTGCAGCCATTGCTGATTCTTTCATGACATCACCCAATTTGCCGGTGAGAGTTAATTTCTCGCTGCCGGGCATCATGGAAACTTCTACCGGTAAAGTATCGCCGCCTACGCTTGTCCATGCCAAGCCGGTTGCAACGCCAATTTTATCTTGTAATTTTTCCGGTTTGCGTTTGAATTTACTGATTTTCAATAAACGGTCAATATCCGATTCAATAACCGTGAATTTTTTATTTTCAACATATTTATTAAACTGCTCGGCAAATGTGCTATTGTGGGCATCTGCACTTGCTTTTTTACTTTTTTTGTTTTGTGTTGTGCTTTGCGTAATAATCTCACGAGCTAATTTTCTGAGAACAGAAGATAATTCTCGTTCCAAATTTCGTACACCTGCTTCACGTGTATGCTCTTGAATTACTTTAATTATTGCTTCGCGCGTAAAATCCAATTGTACATTGTCCAAAGCAAATTCTTTAATTATTTTTGGTAAAATGTGACGTTCTGCAATTTCTACTTTTGCATCTTCAAGATAACTTGAAAGTTCAATCACTTCCATACGGTCAAGTAAGGGGAGAGGAATATCATATTTTACATTGGCTGTCGTAATAAACAACACTTTTGATAAATCATAATCCACTTCAAGATAATGGTCATTAAATGCCGAGTTTTGTTCGGGATCTAAAACTTCCAATAAAGCCGCTGCGGGATCGCCTCGGAAATCATTGGACATTTTATCCACTTCATCAAGTAATATGACAGGGTTAACGGTACCTGCTTTTTTCATTGATTGAATAATTTTGCCGGGCATTGAACCAATATAGGTACGACGATGACCTCGTATTTCGGCTTCATCGCGCACACCACCCAGAGATATACGCACAAATTTACGCCCTAATGCTCTTGCAATAGAGCGTGCCAATGATGTTTTTCCTACGCCCGGAGGACCCACCAAGCATAATATTTGTCCTTTGATTTCACCAACCAAATTTAAGATGGCAATATATTCTAAAATCCTATCTTTGGGTTTTTCTAAATCATAATGATCTTCATCGAGAATTGCTTTAACATGGTTGATATTTAGATTGTCTTCTGTGGATACCGACCATGGCAGCGATGCAATTGTTTCCAAAAAAGAACGCAAAACGCTATGTTCCGGTGACATAGGCGACGTTTTTTTCAATTTATCAAATTCTTCTTGTGCCTTCGTTTTTACTTCAACAGGCAACCCTGCTTTTTCCAATGCTTCTTTTAATGAAGCTAATTCGGGAATTGCTTCATCATCATCTTCTAATTCATTTTGCAAAGCACGAATTTGCTCTTGTATAAAAAAGCGTTTTTGTGTTCTTTGCATTGAACCATTAACTTTAGTTTCAATCTCTTCTTCAATTTTCAATAATTCTATTTCACTGCTCAATATTGAGTACAGTTCATAATATTGTTTGATGAACGGAGATTTTTCAAGTATTTTTTGTTTATTTTCTACTTTTTGATTGACGCTTGCTGCGGCAAAAAATAATTGCTTAACCGGACTATCCTGATTTTCAAATGTAGCAAGTATTTCTTGTGGAATATTATCATTTTCTTGCACATATTGCGCAAATAAAGCATTCGTTTTGCGTGAAATGGCTTCAAATTCTTTACTGTGTTCAACAATCGGCGTAATAATTTCGATTTTTGCTTCTAATCGCTCTGCATTGCGCACAGGGCTGATGATTTTCCCTTGATATACACCTTCAACAAGCACTTTAAGTAAATTGTTTGGTAAACGCAGCACCTGATTAATTTTTGCTATTGTACCATATTTATACAAGTCCTTCATTGTCGGTTCATTGACAGTTGAATCTTGCTGTGCTGTCACGAAAATATACTTATTGCGCTCCATAGCATCTGAGACCGCTTTTAATGAGCTGGGTCTGCCAATCAGCACGGGATAGATCATATACGGAAAGAGCACCACATCACGCAATGGTAAAATGGTTAGTTTTTCCGGTATGTCAAGTATCTCATTCGTCATTTGTTCTATACTTTGTTTCTTTGAGGGCATGGTATTAACCTATGTTCTTTTTGTAAAAGCGTCTTTGACGACAGATAGCATATAAAATTTTTCATGTTTCACCGCTTCCATCAACCATACGATGGATATATGGATATATTGCGGTATTTTTGTTCTCGACTCAGCACTGTCCTTATCATGCCATGATGGATGATAAATGGATATAACTCTATGAAAAACAAATAATAAAACGATAGAATTATGGCAAAAAAGACTCCAAAAAAACAGACCGTCAGCGCAAGTGACGAAGCGACTATTCCCGCCTTAACTCGCAGCGATTTACTCACCGATGACCAACGCCGCATCATACTCACTATGATGATTCGAGCAAGAGAATATGATTATGCCATGCAGCGACTCAATAGGCAGGGCAGGGCTTTTGGCGGTGTCTATTCTCAAATAGGCAATGAGGCAACGGCTGTGGGAAGTGCCTATGCTATGGGCGATAAAGACGTTCTCTTCCCCATGCACCGCAATATCGGCGGACATTATGTCTTTGGGCAAGATACCCGCACTTTATTGCTCAATCAATTGGCAAGAGAGGGTAGTATGATGCGCGGCACTGACGGCACCGGACATTATGCCGATCCCGATAAACGTATTTATGGCAATATCTCTCATCTCGGTTCCATGATTCCCGTAGCGGCAGGATATGCAATGGCGGCACGTATGCGCGGTGAACATATCGTCACCATGACCTATATCGGTGATGGTGGTATTCAAACGGGTGAAAGTCACGAAGGCATCAACTTCGCTGCCGTCCAAAAATTACCCATGATTCTCATCATCGAAAATAATCAATATGCGTACTCTTCGCCATCACATATAGAATATGCCTGTGAAAAGCTTTCCGATCGCGCCCTCGGCTATGGATGCTATGGCATCACGGTGGATGGCACCGATATTGAACTTGTCTATGAAACATGTAAAAAAGCTGTGGAGCAAGCTCGCAATGGACAAGGTCCCGCACTTATCGAATGTGTGACTATGCGCATGAGAGGACATGCAGAACATGATGATTTTTTCTATGTGCCCAAAGAAACATTAGAATATTGGCAGAAAAAAGACCCCGTCATTCGCTATGAAAACCAAATCATCGAATGGGGAATTATGACTCGTGAAGACATTGATGCACTCCGCCAGAATATTATAGAAGAATTGCGCAATGCCATTGATGAAGTGGTCGAATTACCATTCCCTGCTGCGGAAGAGGGCTATCGTTCTGTTTTTGTAGATTAATATATCAAAGATAAACAACATGAAATATATCGTTGTTATCATACTGTTTTTCTTTTCACTTTCCGCTGCAAAAGCGGAGATATATAAATCTTTGGCAAAAGCTCTAAAAAATCCATTAAAAGTGGATAGCTTGGATTTGGGCAATCAAACATTAACACAAGTTCCCATAGAAGTTTTTCGATTTAAAAATCTTGTTTATTTAAATCTTTGTTGTAATCAACTGAGAAGTCTTCCTGCGGAGATAAGAAATTTAGTGAATTTACGTAAACTTACACTTTGGTTTAATCAACTGGAAATTCTTCCTCCGCAGATAGGCAAATTAGTGAATTTAACCACACTTGATCTTAATTCAAATGAACTAACAAATCTTCCTCCGCAGATAGGCAAATTAGTGAATTTAACCACACTTAATCTTAATTCAAATAAACTAAAAAATCTTCCTCCGCAGATAGGCAAATTAGTGAATTTAACGTCGCTTAATCTTGGTTCTAATCAACTGACAAATATTCCTCCGCAGATATGGAATTTGGTAAATTTAACGTCGCTTTATCTTGTTAATAATCAACTGAGAATCCTTCCTGCGGAGATAGGAAATTTGGTGAATTTAACGTCGCTTAATCTTGGTTCTAATCAACTGACAAATATTCCTCCGCAGATAGGCAATTTAGTGAACTTAACATCGCTTAGTCTTAGTTATAATCAATTGAGAATTCTTCCTGCCGAGATATGGAATTTAGTGAAATTAACGTCGCTTTATCTTAGTGATAATAAACTGAGAAGTCTTCCTCCACAGATAGGAAATTTGGTGAATTTAACGAGGCTTGGTCTTGGTTTTACTCAACTGACAAGTCTTCCTCCACGTATAGGCAATTTGGTAAATTTAACGTTTCTTGATCTAAGTTGGAATCAACTGAGAAGTCTTCCTTCGGAGATAGAAAATCTAGTGAATTTAATCACACTTGATCTTAATTCAAATAAACTAACAAATCTTCCTCCGCAGATAGGAAATTTAGTAAATTTACGAGAACTTTTAATTAGTAATAATCAACTAACAAGTCTTCCTGCCGAGATATGGAATTTAGTAAACTTAATGAAGTTTAGTCTTAGGGATAATCCACTGAAAACCGTCCCCAATCAGGTTTTTAATTTACCTAAACTTACGGTTCTTAACGTTGGATACAAGTTGGGGATTGAACCTTCTTTGTTATATGCCTTAATAAAAAAAGGATGTGTGGTTAGAGATTTATTTATCAAGTGGATGTGGCAGTTAAGAATAAGTCACAGTACTTTTTGAAGAATATATGGTTAGATATCATTGTAAATGACAGCAAAGGCAATCAACAATACAAAAAGAATCATGGTATCAATATCAATTTAAATGCAGGTGAACAACGAAATTATGGGGTAGAACTTGCCTCATGGATTTATTATGTTAAGCAAGATTCTAACAAATACAAAATAAAAGTAAAAATAACAGATGCACAATAAAGGAAAAATACTATGGCAATAATGACATATTTAGAAGCAATAGCGGATGGCATTCGCAGCGAAATGAGGCGCGACCCTTCGGTATTTATGCTCGGTGAAGACATCGGCATTTATGGTGGGGCTTTCAAGCTCACCAAAGGATTTATTGATGAGTTCGGTGCCACGCGCATTGTGGACAGTCCCATTTCCGAAGCTGCCATCGTTGGTGCTGCCATCGGTGCCGCACTCAATGGTATGCGCCCCATAGCCGAAATGCAGTTCATGGATTTTGTCACATGCGGATTCAATCAGATAGTCAATGTGGCTGGAACCACCGCATATCGTTGGCAAATGGGAGTACCAATGGTCGTGCGTGGTCCTTCCGGCGGCGGCGTGGGAGCTAATCCTTTCCACTCCCGCAATTCCGAAGCATGGTTTGCTCATGCCAGCGGTGTCAAAGTCGTTTGTCCTGCTTTTCCTGCCGATGCCAAAGGACTCATGATTGCCTCCATTCGCGATAATAATCCCGTCGTGTTCTATGAGCATAAAGGATTATACCGAAAAATCAAAGAAGAAGTGCCCGAAGGCGATTATTGCATACCCTTAGGTAAGGCGCGGGTTGTGCGTGAGGGCAGCGATTGTTCCATTATTGCTTATGGCAGCGCGGTACATTTTGCCATAGAAGCAGCCGAAAATCTTGCCGTCGAGCATGGCTATAAAGTCGAAGTCGTGGATATTCGCACTCTTGTTCCATTCGATGAAGAAACCGTTCTTGCATCGGCACGCAAAACAGGTCGTGTGGTCATTGCCCATGAAGCATCGCTTACTGCCGGCTTTGGCGGGGAGATTGCCGCACGCATTGCCGACAAAGCATTCGAATACTTAGACGCTCCGCTAAAACGTGTGGCTGCCTACGATGCGCCCACCCCATTTGCACCCACATTAGAAAAAGCTGTATTGCCCAATGCTGCCAAAGTACGTCAAGCCGTCGAAGAATTATTACGCTATTAACATTCGATTATTCGCTCATACCAAAGCTCATGGTCATTGCCATGGGCTTTTTTTTTATCGTGATAATCATTATCGTATTTACGACAAATACGCATTTGAGGGGATTAGCACAATAGACTATAATTTTGCATAGTTATTTGTTCACATATTCTCATTATCAGATACTAATGAAGACGATACTTATATTATACTCAATTCTTACTCTCGCAGCTCTTCAAATCGGCAAAGCTCAAGCTGCCGACAACAATAGCAAACATATCATAAAACAAAACAAAGACGCCTATCACAATGACGCACCCCAACCATTGCAACAAGGCGCAGCCATAGATTCGCTACCCTGCATGGCATATGTTTACCAAGGGCAAAAACAATATGGTTTGAGTGATTATAATGCCGCGCTCCATGATTATACCACAGCACTTCGATGTGATTCACTTTCTGCTTGGACCTACAATTCCAGAGGCATCGTACACTCGGTGCTTGGCAATACACAAAGTGCTTTAGCTGATTATACCAAAGCCATTTCCTTAGATTCTCATTATGCAAGTCCCTATAATAATCGTGCAATACTGTATGTCAAACTTGGCAAATTCACCGAAGCCATAACGGATTACACCAAAGCAATCTCCTTAGATACTCACTTTGCCATGGCATATACCAATCGAGGATTTCTCAAATACACCACAGGCGATACACAAGGGGCAATCGCTGACTATGCATCAGCACTTCAAGCAGACCCAATGTATGCTATGGCATATAATTATAGAGCAATCATCCATACCGAAGCCACCGAATATGATAACGCAATTTATGACTACACACGTGCTATCGAAAGAGACCCCACATCATCCATGTTCTATTATAATCGTGGTGTGGCAAAATCCCAAGCAGGTGACTACGCAGGAGCAATAGCTGATTATAGTCAAGCCATTGCTTTCCATCATCACTATGTCGAAGCATACACAAATAGAGGCACAGCAAAATATGCTCTTGGCGATACAATCGGCGCTATACAGGATTGTGATTCCGCCATTCAGATTAATCCCACATTTACCGACGCATATTATAACCGTGCCGGCATAGCATTAGATCAATCAGACAATAAAACTGCAATAAAAAACCTTGACATTGTTTTGCAATTAGACCCCAAACATTCTCAAGCATATTTTAATCGAGGAATCTGCAAGCTGCGCACAGGCAATGTGAAAGGCGCATGTTCTGATTGGCGAAAAGCTGAAACCTTTGGTTACAAAGAAGCGAAAAACGCATTGCGACAATATTGTAAATAGAGAAAGTATTACAAATTCGTCCCCACATCATTTACCCCAGTCGCACCCAACTTAGAAAAAGCATTATTGCCCAATGCTGCCAAAGTACGTCAAGCCGTCGAAGAATTATTACGCTATTAACACATTAATGCATATAAAGTGTTTTTTCATAAAAAAAGTGTTCACAAAGATGAACCCTTTTGTATTTCCGCTCAATATCATTTACGGGAAATATGATTTTTACTTGTAGTCGCTCATGAAAAAGCGAAGACTAATGATCCAAAATTAAAAACTCTACTCTTCGATTTTGTGAACGTCCCGACTCCGAATCATTGCTTGCGAGGGGCGCTTCATAACCAAGCCCGATAATTTCTAATCGTGTAAATGATATACCTTGAGAAATTAAGTAATTGCCGACAGCACGTGCTCTTGCATGGGAGAGCTTTTTGTTGTTTTTATCATTGCCGATATTGTCGGTATGACCGGATATTTTTAATTTTAGAGTTGGATTATTGTTTAACATTTCCGCCAAACGGAGTAACTCGGGTATAGATTCGGGCTTTAAGTCAGATTTTGAAAAATCATAGAAAATATTGTTTAAAGAAAATGATTGCCCCTTTTCAACAGGAATGAGAGATAAATCAACTTTTTTTGTTGTAAATTGCTTTATAGATCTCAAGTCAATATTTTCAGAGACAGAAATATATCCATCTGCTTTAGCTCTGAATCCATAATATTTCCCCACGGGCAATACAATGCGATAATCTTGGGTTATGTCATTCGTTTGAGCATAGCCGATTTGTTTACCTGTTAATAAATCTTCAAAAAATATCTCGGATTGCACAGTTTTTTTTGATTTTGCATCAATCACCGATCCTGAAACCAAAGCCACGGGGTCAATAGGTAATTCGGGGGGTATAGTAACTTTGTATATATCTTGATTGTTGGGGTTATCATAGGGAGAAGAAACTGTATAGCCAAATTTAGCAGCAGCATCAATTGAAAAATATCCATCCCATTTCTCGCTATTTATTTGTTTGCCGAGATTAAGAGGTTGTGACCATTTTTTCCATGTAGTGTCTAAGCGGCGGGTGATGTAAATATCATTATCACCATAACCATTATAGCCATTGGATGAAAAGAATAAAGTTTTTGTGTCGGGCGCTAAAAAGACAGTAGATTCATTGCCGGCAGTATTAAGCGTTGATCCAATGTTTATGGGTTCTGACCATGTCAAATCGGGTTCAAGAAAGCTGATGTACATATCTAATCCACCTCTTGTATCATCGCGTTCGGAGCAAGAAAGCAAGACCTTTCTGTCTGATGAGATGCAATAATGCCCTTGACGCGAGCGATTATAGTCTTTGAAAACATTTTGTAATTTAGGGAAGCTCCAACCTTCGGGGGTTTGTGTTGAAAGTGATACCCCATGTTTGGGTGCTAAACCGGGAACATATTCATTCGCAACAAGCATAGCCCCACCGTCAGGCGTGATAGTGCACACAAAATTAGGGTGGACATCATTGAGAGGTGCACCGAGATTAACAGGTGAGGAAAATGTTAAGCCATCAACAGAGAGTTGGCTGTACCATATATCTGTTGCCGAAGACCCTTCTATATTATCGGGATGTTTGTAGCGAGCAAAATATAATTCTTTACCATCTGGTGATATAACGGGAGCGGTTTCACCGTATTCGGAATTGATAGTTCTATCGAGCGGGGTTATGGAAATTTTATCTGCGTAGGGTACGGAGAGAATTTCTGCTCGCACACTGTCCGTCGAAGAGCTGATCGCAATGGCATCAATTTGATTCCATTCCGGCAAAGCAGATGTTTGTAGGCGAATTTCAACTTCGATGACGGGAAAAGTTGTTTGCGGGAAAAACACACAAAGAATTCTGCCATTTTTACCGCGCATTGATGGTTTTGCTTCATAGACAACTTGGCGTTCACCGGCTTCTGAGAACACAGTAATTTGTGTAACAGCGCTTGGATTGAATGCTTCAACGACAGCAACTTGTTTAGCCAAGAGTGCGGAATCGAAAGCTACGCGAATGACATCGTCGGCATTGGAAATTTGTCGTATGGACTCATCACCGTTCGTTTCTTTATCGGAAGTCCAAGCACAAGGATTTTTTATACCAATAAATGACTGAATCGAGGGGCGACCAAGCAATTGTTCGGCACTAAAAGGACCATTTTCTTTCCATGACCCTGTAACATAAATTAACTGTGAAGCCCAACGGACATCTTTGCGTTTCGATTTTGTTTGAACATTTGTAACGTTAGTCTGTGCAGATAGTTGCAATGAGTTAGCAATAAGAAAAATCGAAATAAATAATCCACCGAGAAAAATACGCATATAAACCTGTGTGTGTAGAAACTAATACAAAAATACAATCATTTTATGGTTTTCACGTTCTCGGGTGACTTAAACTCTCATCTTACACACACTATGTTTCCATATCGTAAGCATATTATCACAGCACTTTTGTGCATATTTTCGGCGCTGCCGAGTTTCGCACAGAAGTTGCTTATCCCAATGGATTTGACCCAAACGGATCACTTGAAAGCATACGGTTTGACGTATTGGGCATTAACCAAAGGGGCAAAATCCGATTGGTTATTGAATTATAGGGGTGGGGCGTTTATGCTCGATTATACGGATGCGATAGCAGCGGAATGCCGCATTAGGGGAGTGGCTTTTGAGCAAATTGATGGAGGCAAATCAGCAAAAATTTATGCTGAAGTGCAAAGCGAAGAGAATAATTCCGATGTAGTACGCTTAGAAAAACCCCCTAAGATTGCCGTTTATACTCCACCCGGATATAAACCATGGGACGATGCCGTGACTCTTGCCATGGAATATGCAGAGGTCAAATATGAGAAATTATGGGATGAAGAAGTTCTTCAAGATAAATTAAAAGACTATGATTGGTTGCATGTGCATCATGAAGATTTTACAGGTCAATACAGTAAATTTTTTGCCGCTTTTGGCTCGCAACCTTGGTATGTACAGCAAGTGACGCTTTTGCAGAATACTGCGCGTAAGTTAGGTTTTTCCAAAGTGTCAATGCTCAAAAGGGCTGTTGCCGAAAAAATACGCGAATATGTGCTTGCCGGTGGATTTATGTTTTCGATGTGCCGCGGTACAGACTCATTCGATATTGCCTTGGCTGCGCATAATACAGATATTTGTGAGGAAATGTATGATGGCGATCCGGCGGATCCGAATTGTCAACAAAAATTAGATTTTTCACGTACATTGGCATTTGAAAATTTCACATTGTCACAAAATCCGTATGATGTTGTGCTCTCCGATATTGATATGGGACCAACAATGATTTCGCAGCCGCAAAATGATTATTTTACTTTATTTGATTTTTCTGCAAAATATGACCCGGTTCCAACAATGCTCACGCAATGTCATGTGAATGTTGTGCGCGGATATTTAGGACAAACAACATCATTCAGAAAATCATTGTTAAAAAAGTATGTGACAGTATTAGCAGAGCGTGAAGGTACCGAAGAAGTGAAATATATTCATGCAACGGTGGGGCGGGGTACATTCACATGGTACACAGGCCATGATCCAGAAGATTATCAACATGCTGTCGGCGACCCACCAACAGATCTGCACCTTCATAAAAATTCACCGGGCTATAGATTGATTTTAAATAATATATTATTTCCGGCTGCAAAAAAGAAAAAACAAAAAACATAATAGGAATGTAGTATGAGTGAAGCTGTTCGTGCAATGTTTAGCGAAATTGCACCCAAATATGATATTTCCAACACAGTACTTTCCGCGGGCATTCATCATCGTTGGAGAACAAAAGCGGTAAAATTATCGGGAGCAAAAGCCGGAGATTCTGTGCTTGATTGTGCTACGGGAACAGGTGATCTTATTATTGCATTCGGTAAAGTTGTCGGGAAAAATGGAACATTATTGGGTACAGATTTTTGCAGCCCAATGATGGATACAGCCCCTGAAAAAGCCCAAAATAACGGTCTTGTCATTAAGTTTCAAGAAGCCGATGTGATGAATTTACCATATTCAGATAATTCATTCTCAATTGCAAGCATCGGTTTTGGTATCCGAAATGTTGATGATCCTCGGAAAGGTCTTTCAGAAATGGCAAGAGTCGTAAAATCCGGCGGTAAAGTTGTAGTATTGGAATTTGGACAACCAAATGGAATTTTTGGAAAAATATTTCAATGGTATAGTGTGAATATTTTGCCTATTATTGGCGGTATTTTAACCGGAAAAAAAGATGCATATTCTTATTTGCAAAAAACTTCGGCACAATTTCCATGCCGTGAAGAATTTGTGGATATTATGGATAAAACAGGTCAGTTCTCACATATATCTTATACACCTGTGACAGGCGGTATTGCTTATATCTATATCGGTACTGTTGCTTAATTTATTTTCAAATATATGAATACAATCCTACTGCGTATTAATGAATCAGTTGCGACAATAACGCTAAATCGTCCTGAAAAAAGGAATGCACTTAATGCGGAATTATTAACTGAGCTTCGTACAATATTTACAACATTATCTTCCGACAATAGTGTTCGCGTAATTGTTTTGGAAGGTGCCGGCAAGGCATTTTGTGCAGGCGCAGACTTGGAATATTTGCAAAAAATATCTGAATATTCAATTATTGATAATTTTGTTGATTCTCGCTTATTGCAGGAAACATTTCACACAATTTATACATGCCCCAAACCGGTTATTGCAAAAGTACATGGTCCGGCTATTGCAGGAGGATGCGGGCTGGCAAGTGTTTGTGATTTTGTTGTAGCGAGTAAAGAAAAAGCACTCTTTGGCTATTCGGAAGTCAAAATTGGTTTCGTTGCAGCGATTGTAATGGTATATTTGTTGAAAAAGATAGGGGATACACGCACGAGAAATATGTTGCTGACCGCAGAAAATATTACGGCATCGGAAGCAGAGCGCATTGGCTTGATAACTCATGCTGTGGACGCTGATCAATTGGATGATACTGTGCAGCGATTAGCCGAAACGTTGATAAAAAACAGTGCATCATCACTGATGATTACAAAGGAAATGTTGCGCAATTTACATGGTATGTCTTTAGAAGACGGTTTGCGTTATGCTTCAGCAATGAATGCATTCACCCGCATGACCGACGATTGTAAAAATGGTATAGCTTCATTTCTTGGATAACTATGCGGATAAAATTGCTAACTAAAAAAAAGCCCTTCAAAAACTGAAGGGCTTTTTTGATAGATAAACCTAATTTGTATCAGTGTTTATTTAATGATAGTTATTGGAGTTGATGCTGAACCTTGTGCAGTTCTTATGTTAATATAATAACTACCGGCGGACATTGTTTCTGTGGAAACATACATTGCTTTGTACCCGGCATCAAGTTGATTGGCAAACACAGTTGCCACTTTTTCGCCTAAAATATTTACAATTTCAATAGTGACAAATGAAGATTGCTTTAATGTAAAGCCTATTTCTGCATTATTTGACATTGGATTAGGAGAGACATAGATACCATTATCCACAATAATTTCATTTTCTTCTTGTACAGATACGGTTAATGGATCAAATACAGTAGAAACAACGGAACATTCAAGATCTATCCGTAATTGATCGTTAAGATAATCTTGTGTACCCGGAGTATTGGTTGAATTCGTTACAATAGACAACACAGGAATCTCTTTGATATTTGGTAAGGTTTGAGGCAACCAAGTCAATTTATCAAACTCATTATCTCTTGTCACATTCCTTTTTTCAGACCATGTACCTTTTTCGATATCATAAACGGAAACAAAAATATCTGATACTTCTATCTCTTGATCATCAATCATATAGGGAACAAAATCAATCCATTTAGCTACTAAATGTTTACCATCCAAAGTGCGAGCAACTTGAATTTCATTGCCGCGAGAACTTGTATCATTGGTGAGACTACCTGATGTTGCATTTATTTGTTGAAAAATGGGAATACTGCCGGAATATTCTGCAACTCTTTTCAATCCCCATGCGCCATTCTCTTTGTATGCATGAACGATAGTAGGAACCCGACTTCCTTCGATTGTCACCGATAATGGATAGATATATGAAAACTCATCTTTTCCGGTAACAACAAAACCGTGGCTATGATATGCAGTGCTTCCAACAACACCACTTTGAGCTTGTTCAGTATCAGCACCGATAGATTCCAAAAAGGCAACAATCGCGCTTTCGGGGATTTGCTCAAATGCTGTCCATGTCACACCTTTGTCCGTGGATTTGGACACGCCAACTTTACGCCTTTGCTCATCAATGACTAACTCTTTATCCCAAAAATTCAGAACAGCTGTATAAATGTTACCTTCTGCATCTGTGTCAATGAGAGGATTTGAGTTAAAGCTTGATTCTCTTGTTACTGTTGAAGTACTGCTTGATTTAGGAAACTGATCATAAGCCCATGCCACAGGTAAAGAACCGGTGGCTTCTTGTAACTTTGTATCAGCAGCCATGAATCCATACGTACCGTAAGCGCCACGAATTCTTGATGTATCTTCTATATTTCGTGTGTTGAGAAATTGGGCAAGATATATTTTTGATGATGCCTCATCTGATGCGATTGAGGAGTTTGTACCCCAAGTCATCCTGTCTTTATTGTCGGGTCCATCAGGTTCCGGATATGCAAAAATAGATGGTGCCGAGCCGGTTTTTTTGAAGATGAGATTGTAACCATTGAAAAAGTCTTTAACCTTATTAGTTGATCGTAAAACTGGAGCAAAAATCGTATAGTCCAAATCTTCTAACTTGCTGCTTCCATTAGGATTTGTTACCTGTATGGATGGGTAGCGAGCTTGATCGCCATCACTATCAGCCGGATCATAGACCTGTACAGGATCTGTCCATGTTTTACCATTGTCAGTACTGCCGGAGATATAAAGAAATCCACGTGTGTCACCATCGGGACCTCTTTGTACTTTGATATACATATTGGATTTCGGCTCATAGACAAAGGGTGTGGTTTTACCCAAGTAAGAAAAAGCGTTAAACATTTTATCAACAACTACTCCATTTGAAGACAATGGCTTTTCTGTTGAATGTTTGGGACGAATCACAGACATTTCACGGTATTCAGCTTCATGTTGATGATTCGATTTCGTGGTTGATGTTTGTTCTTTGATATAAGAAGAAGTTTGTGCTCCCAGCGGGGCTGCAATTGCTAATGAAAGAGCAAAAGGAATCAGTTTTTTCATAAACTTATGATAAAGGTGTTAAAAAATGTAAGTTTTTAGCGAAATTACTGCAAAAAAAGTGATTTTGCCAAACAATTGAGTAAAGTTTAACACTTTTAGTTACAATACTGCACGCTGCCTACATTTTTAGCCGTAATTTTGCCGAAGTGACTACAAATACTCAAAGACAATAATGATACATCCATCTTTAGAATCAGCTGTCCAAAAATTATGGACATCGGTAAACGCATCTGCCGATATACTTAAAGCTACACGTAATGAAAATCATACTTTGTCATCGTCTTTGCAACAAGCAATCAAAGATAAAGACATAATACTTGAGGAGTTACGCCGTACTCGCGATGAAATGAATAAGATTAGGCAAGACATGGAATCTATGTCTGCAGATCAGCGTGCTTACAGCAAGTTAGAAGAACAGTATCAGGTACTTGAATCTCATTCCGGAGAGAATCTGACTAAACTTTCTGAAGCATTGAAGCAATTGACAGCTTTGACTGAGGAAAATAATACTCTCAAGAAGAATTTTGAGGATATCTCCGTAGCTTTAGCCGCGAAGGATACCATTGTAAAGCGAGTGGAATCGCTTGAATCGGAAAACACGTTACTATCTCAAAAACTCAATGAGATGTTAGAGTTTGAAAAAAACCTTGAGATAATGCGTAAAGAGTTGGCAAGAAAGAATGCTGATGTTAATCATCATCTCAATGAAATACAAAAACTTAAAAATGAGCGTGCTGAAGCCGAAAGTAAACTGTTCGACATACCCAAACAGAAAGAAGAAATAGCATCGCTCAAAGTGATGATTGACGCACTGACGCAAGATAAAAATGAGTTGTTGCAAACCCATGAAGAAGCGAAAGAATATAGCCGTTTGCATAAAGTACAGCAAGAAAGCATTGATACTTATACGCAGCAAATATTGGATTTGAAAAGAGTCAACAGTCATCTTGAAACGGATAAAGCCGACAGAGACCGGCAAATTGAATCGCTTCAACGCAAGATAGATGAGCAACTTATGGTGCAAGAACGATTGCATCTACAGCTTCGTTCCGCGCGTGAATATGAACAGCAAATTGCCGAACAATTACGGTCATTGGATGATTATTCGGCACAGTTGATTGAGTCGCAAAAGACTATTTCACAGCGTGAAGAAGAATTGACAACATCGAAAAGCAATGAGAGAGAATTACAGCAATTAGTCCAAAAAGAACAGCAATCGGTTTGGTTGTTGACCGAAAAGCTCAATGCGGTCAATGCATCGTATGAGAAACTATTACTTGAGTTAAGCGAGTTAAAACAAGAGAGAGAAACATCACGAGAAGAGATTATTCTTTTAAGAAAACAAAGTGCTGAGTTTGAAGAGAAATTGCAAGGTTCTGAATTTCAACGTACGGATATTACCACAGAGTTGGCCTTATTGCAAAAGTCATTGCAAACTCATCAGCAATCGCTTTCCGATTTGGAAAATCAGCGTACAACACTTACTTCAACATTAGCAGCTAAGGATATTGAACTTACATCACTTTATGGAAAAAATGCTCTTGCAGAAGAGAATATATCAGAGCTAAGAGCAAATATTGAGGCTCTCAAATCTGAGTTGTATGCTGTGCAAATGAAGTCGGAAGAAGAGCATTCTGCGACCGAACGTGGCAGAACAGAGTTGACAAGAACGATTGCGGAATTGGAACTTCTCAATAATAGCTTAGTCGCTACCATTCATACACTTGAACATGAATTGTTACAAACGAAAGAAGCTCTCATCGGTGCGACCTCAGATTTGGATACTTCGCAAAAAGAACGTGATGATGCTGCGCAAAGCTTGAGACACAGTATTGAGATGATGAAACATGAAATGAGTGAAAAGGAAGCTCATTTCACTTTGAAGAATAAAGAACTGGAAACCCGATTAAGAGCGCAAGAACTTTTGTTTGATCAAGTTTCATCGGAAAAACAAACCATCGAACATGAGAAAGCGGAAATCACAGCGACTCTAAACAAATTGAGGGATGAACGTGATGAATATTTGGCTCAAATTTCTGAGTTGGTAGGAGAAAAGAACAATTCGCAAGAACGCACAACAACAACAATTGAAAGATTACAAAAAGAAATTGTACAAGAAAAAGCAAAAAATAGCGAAGCAAAAGAAGAAATTGCCGATCTCAAAGTACAAATTCACAGTATGGTGAAACAACTCGAAGAAGAAAATGCCAATGCTATGCGTTGGAAAGAACAGATGATACATTTGACAAGAGAGCGTTCTTCCGATGAATTGTTGTTACATCAAAAAGAAAAATCAATTCAAGAGTTAAGTGCAAAACTTACATCACTTACCGCTTCATTGTCCCAATATTCTCAACAAGGAAATGAGCATATCAATCAACTTTCTCTTAATGTTGACGATTCAGACCTTCACAATGAATTGGTGGCAGTAAAGCGAAAGATGTCTGCAATTAACGATGAAATAAACTTTGTAAAATCTGAGAAAAAATCAGCATTAGCTCAAGTGTCATCCTTGGCGGAACAACTAAAAATAATGTCAGAAAAGTTATCAAAGCAGGACTTATTGTTAGAAGAAGTACAAAACGAAAATAAGCAATTAAAGGAGAATGCTTCTTTATCCAAGCAAACGATTGAAAGCAGTGAACACACTCTTCAAAACCAACAGCTTGCCGATTCAGTACGCAATGCATTAGTACGTTTGGAGCAATTTCTCTAAGTTTTGTAACCATTCTTGAACTTATGTGTCTTTCGGAATAACAAATCAAAGGCAACAATTCTTATGTCGCACACTCAACACAAATTACCCCCTATGGATTTAAGCGAGCGGATAATACGCTTTTGCGAAGGGGATGTTGAGTCTTTTCAAGTTTTGTATAGACATTATGCGAAAAATATCTTGAGGTTTTGCGTAAGAATGCTCAATGATCATGCTGCGGCGCAAGATGCCCTCCAAGAAACGTTTATCCGCGTTTATGAGCATCGTAAAGAATGCCGTGGCGAGAATTTTAATGCGTGGGTTTATACTATTGCTCGAAGGGTTTGCTACAATGCAATTCGTTCGCGGAAATCACATGATGAATTTAATGAAGAACTTCATCTCTATCAAAAACAGCAGATTTCTGATTTTGGCATCCAAAAAGTAATACAGGATGCTTTGGCTCAGTTGCCATACGTTTTGAAAGAAGCACTGATACTGCGTGAATATGAAGGATATTCATATCAAGAAATTGCTGACATAATTGGTAGTGACTTATCATTGGCAAAAGTTCGTGTTCACAGAGCCAGATTGTTGCTGCGTAAGATATTAGCCCCTGTGATGGAGGAGCAATACGATGTTTGATATCCTTGTTTCAAAGTATCTTGATGGTTCACTTTCTGCTGAAGAAGACCGTGCTTTGCGTACAATTCTTTCCGAAAATCCAATAGCAAAAGAGCAGTTCAATATGGCGGTTTCTTTACATATTGCTATGAAAGATGAACCGGAAATAGACATAGATGATAAAGTTCTTCTTGCTACGGAGAATGCCATTTTTTCTTCTTTACGATTAGAGCCCCCCAAGTCTCAACCGGTCACAAGTCACTCGCTTATAAAGACTAAACGTCGCAAAACTTATGCACCGCGTATCGCTGCTTTTTTTGTTGTGTTTATTGCAGTCATAAGTTCAATCGCTGAGTTGAAATTACCATTCAGTGCGAGTTCTTACTTTGCCCAAATTGAAAATGAAACAAGCTCTATAGTGGCAACTTCCTCGCAAACAAAAAATGTTGCAGAAACGAAGAACAACAGTTCTCAAAAAAATACTGTTAGATTATATTCAACTGAACAAGGCGTTGAACAACCTCAATCTTCAGATTTGTCGGAAGGGGATTTGAACATTGCTGCTGCTGACAAGACGAATGGCATTGAAATCCCGGATATAAATCAAGAAATTTTTGTACCCTTTTCTGTCGCTATGTCGAATTTGACAATGAATCCAAGGTTAGAGTCTTTACAAGAAAAAACTCTCACGTCATCGAATGTTTATGAACCGAACATTCAAGGGAACATAGAATTACGAGGTGAAAACCACAATGATGACGTTCAAGAAACAAATGCACACCGCCCTCATAGTTCCGAAATTGCAGGCATAGTCAAGAATCAATATGATGTTTCTGATCATACGAAGGGTGCTGAACAAACCGTGCTTCATTCAAATGAACATAAATCATCCGTTCATATTCGATCTTTCCTCAATAATGGTTTTGTGTACGGCAATAAGAGTTCTGTCAATGCAAGTTCATTTTCGCAGAGTATTGGCTATGATGTCAAACAAGGTACTAAAGTTGGTTTAGAGATGGGACAAGTAGGATTTACGTATGCTTACCAAGCTGCTTCTAATCAATTGATTTCTCAAGATATAGTGCTTCAAAAGGAATATCCCTCCGGCAGAAATATGTCTTTACTCGGGAAAGAAGACAATAACAATTCTTTACCAATTGACAATGATACTCAAGAAAACTCAATTAGCGATAACACTGTTTCATTGTATTGGGGTGGGGCATTTGTAGAACAAGCTCTTCTTAACACGCAAGATTTTGCAATAAATGTAGCCGGTGGAATTGGTGCTGCCGGTAGCGGACCTCTTGTGTTTGCCCGTTCTTATGCTGAGTATAAGGTGAATTCCACCATATCCTTGAGCATTGGAGCAGAAGGAAAAACTTTCTCCGTACGTGAAGGTCGTCAGTCCGGCAAATCGTTACAAACAAATGTCATGATTGCATTAGCTTATGGCTTGCAAGTTAAGCTTTAATAGAAAAACTTACCAAAATATTTGGTCGTAAAGTTTAGACTTGATATTTTTGAAAAATAATTCATAATTACTTTTTCAATAGTCAAGTGGAGCTGACGAATGAACAGAGTCTATACTCTTCTCGGAGGGGCTGTTTGCCTCTTCGCTACGGCGATGAATGCGCCTGCACAAAAGAACGTTGTCCTAACAACCCCCAAGCACTCGATTCCTTCACATCAAACCAGAGTTGAAGAAAGTGTTGCGAGTTCTAAATTAAGAATTGGTGTACCAACAAAAAAGGCGACTACCAATTCTGTACTGAGTCCTGCTGAAGCGCCCAAAGGTCTAAAATTGGGCTATACTTATTATGACTTCCAAACCAATGCATGTATGCCGGAACGTGTAGTCGTTTCTAATGAGCCGGGTTCCGAGAACGTATATGCCCAAATGTTTTGGATGGCGTCAAAAGACAGCACACGCGGAGAATTTACTGCGGGTGCGCCCGGTGCTTCCGGTTTTAATGATTCACGTGGTGCTCATTATGCGATTGTAGATATCACCGATAAAGCAAATCCACAAAATGTCAGTGAATCATGGGATAAAATTCCAACTGAAAATGGATTAAGAAGGGGGTGGCCCAATATTGTTCAGTTCAAAGATGGAAGTATCGGTACATCTTCCCACACTCCTATGGAATTTGCTTATGCTACCAGTTTTGGTTCACCACCAAATAGAAAAATTGAGGTTGCTCCCGGTGAAACATTATGGGGAAGAATCGCTGTTGATGGGAAGGATTATGTACACATGATATATACATATCAAGTTGCTGCCGGTTCTAATTCATCGTTGTTTTATCGTCGTTCTACGGATAAAGGTCGTAGTTGGGGCGAAGAAATATTGCTCAGTGATGACGGTCAGTTACAAGGCGGTGATGTGTATGCAATTGCAGCGAATGGAGATAATGTTGTTGCAGTTTATGGAACACGCGGATTGCAAGTTGCTTATAAAAAATCAACAGATAATGGTGAATCATGGTCTGAACAGCCATTGGCAGTAATGAATCCACAATTTACCGATGGCAGAGTTGAAAATGATCCTCTTGGTGGGAATGAAGTAAAGGTCTATACCGATACGCTGCTTTCTTGTGGAAATCATATTGACGTTATACTTGATAATGATGGTAAAGCGCATTTTGTGTTTAATGAAATGATTGCCTATGTAATCCGCGACGGAGCACGCGATGGCGATTCTGTTGTCATCACCGGTGGAACTATTTATGATATTGATGATGTTCAAGCCTATGCCGGCAGAAAATTAGGTTTTTGGTATTGGGAAGAAGGCGCTGATACACGTTACAGAATTTGTCAGCCACCCGTGGCTATGGTGCCGGATGAAACTGATATTGTCAGCCGTCGGAGATATTCCGGTTTAGTTCGTTATCCGCAATTAGGTTTAGGTAAAGACAATACTTTGTATTTAACATACAACTCAGTGATTGAAGGTGATGTCGTAGATGTTGCCGTTGACACCAATACTACTCGTGACGGTATTCCTGACCAAACGATTAAAGGATATTATGGACACATTTATGTGACACATAAGCCGGGAGGTTCCACACAATGGTCTATGCCCGTAAATATCACACCGAATGGTAATGATTGCCTTTTCCCGTCTATGTTTAACAGTGTTGATGGTAATATGTTCATTGCTTATTCGGCAGATGCTATACCCGGAGATAGAGTAACGAATACCGAATTGCCGACAGAGGAAACTGGTATTTACTTTGAAATTGTGCCGACAAGTGTTCTCAGCAATACGCTCTATCAGCCACAGACTCTCGGTTTCACAGAACAAATTGCCATCCGAAATTTAGATAAATCTCTTACTTCTGTGCAAGAACAGCCGGAAACAAGCTCTATCATCATTCGCCCGAATCCGGCAAAAGATTATATGGCAATAGATTTTGTAACCAATCAAACCGGAAACGTGTCTGTGGATATAGTGGATCAATTAGGCAATATCGTTCTTTCTCATACTGTTCTCGATGCGAGTTCTCAAGAAATTATGTTATCTTTGAAGACATTATCCGCCGGTATGTATTCAGCAAGAATACAACAGGGCAATCAGTTCATAACAAAATCATTTGTCGTAATTAAATAATGTCTTTACTTATATAGTATTTAGCAGCATATTCTACGGTCGAGCATTGAACAGATGCCCGACCGATTTTTTTGAAACTAACGAGCAAACTTATAATTTGTTACAAATAGCGTGGAGTTATTATGCAAAAAAAATTACTCATTCTGATTGCCGTTCTTTTGGCAATACCATCCATCGCCAGCGCAGGTATCTATGGTACCATTGAAGGGAAGGTGCTGGATAGTAAAAAGAAACCACTTGCCGGTGCAACTGTAAAAGTTCTCGGGACTAAACGTGGTGCAAATACCAAACCAGATGGTACTTTCAAAATCAATAAACTTGATGCTAAAAGTTATACACTTGAAGCAAGTTTTATCGGTTTTAAACCTACGAAATATGACGTGACCGTTTCTGCGGATAAAACTTCAGAAGTGACCATTGTACTTCGTGAAGAAAAAGTAAAAGAAACGGATATAGTTGAGATTATTGGTTTTAAAGAACTAGTGAACCAAGACGTTAAAGGTACAAACCGTGAACGTAGTGGCGCAGACAATACAAAAATCGCTGTGGAATCTGTTCAAAATGCTGTTGCACTCGCAAGTGGTGTTACCCTTGATGCCGGTGGTTTCGTTATGAGGGGGTCACGTCCTGAAAATACACAAGTTCTTGTAGATGGTCAAAATATGTCAGACCAATTCACCGGTGGTTTTGGTGCAAATGGTACCAGAACTGCTCCAACTGTATCGGCTTTCGGCGTTGAACAAGTACAAGTTATCTCCGGCGGTTTTTCTGCTGAATATGGTAATGCTCTGGGCGGAGTTGTCAATACTGTGATAAAAACAGGGAATACCGACAATTATGAAGGTCTTTTCCGTTGGAGAACCGATATTCCTTCATTATGGGGCAAAGCTAATAATGGTTTGCAATTTATGGGAAGAAATGAAAATAACTTTGATGTCAATTTTGGTGGACCATTACCCGGAATGGAAGGATCTACATTCTTCATATCAGGTAGAAATTCTTATTCAGAATTTGACAATAATGGTATTGGTGTGATTGACCCTTGGGGGAATAATCTTGGTCAAATACCGAATGATCAATCGTGGATTAATAATTTAACGGGACGTGTTAAACTCGCATTTGGTAACTTTAACTTGGTATTTGGTGGTCAACTGGGTATTACCTCGAGAGAATCACAAGGATGGGCATGGCTTTATGCTACAGGTCCGCAAGTATTAAATTTACGTCAAGAAAATGGTCGCACTGTGGGTGATACAAATTTTGCCATTCAAGAAAGATTGGCAAAAAATGCTGTTGTGAATGCGTATCAGAATAATCTTATGGCACGTATTAATCAAGTTATTGATGAAAATAGTTTCTTCGAGGTGTCGGTTTCATATAATCAAAATAATACAGAGATTGCCAAAAGATCGAATTTTGATAATCCCGGCTTCTTTTCCGGTATTGATGTATATGAACCATTAGATCGCCAAACTTTTGAAAATGGTGCTATGATTCAAAATAAAGCGAACAAAGCAATTGATATTTATGAGGGTGATGAGGGTGTGAGAAATCCGATAACCGGTTTTTTTGAAGGACAGACAGACAGAACATCATCCAGAAATCCTTATGGCAGAGCGCAATTTTTTGATTATACTGGTAATGAAAGAGCTTTAGATTTTCGTTTTCAGAATTATATACGCGTTGATGGTAATTATAACCTTGATATAAAAGCCGGTGAAATTAGTCATAAACTCAAAGCGGGCTTTGAGTTTAACACATTCGAAATAGAGCGATTTAGCAATAGCTTGCCATGGGATGAGAATGGTTTTTTTGATGTCTATACATCTCGTTTTGATGGTAATGTGTATGCAGACGAGAATAAATCAAGCTTTTTCTACAAACAAACAAGTACTCCTTATAATCCATGGGATGCTGCCGTTTTTATTCAGGATCAAATAACCTACAAAGGAATTGTTATCAGCCCGGGACTTCGTTTTGACGGTTTTGCTGCAAATGTTCGTCACCGCGTAGATTTCTCAAAATTTGCCCGCATTGACAGTCTTAATACATCAGCGTTTGCTGATACGAAACCTAAATTTATGATTAGTCCTCGTATTAGTGTTGCCTATCCAATCACAAAACGTTCAATTATAAATTTATCGTATGGTATTTATTATCAAAAGCCATTGTTCCAATATCTGTATGATGGTTTCGCAACATCTATTGCTAGGGGTAATGTACAAATCGGTAATCCTGATTTAGATCCTCAGCGAACAAATCAATTTCAAGTAGCGTATAATTTGCAATTAAGTGATGACTTCGCATTTGACTTGACCGCATATTACAAAGATGATTATAATCTTGTTGGTTTAGCGTATGTAGCGGATACTGAAAATCCATATTATTTGTATTCCGGTGGTGAATATGGTTCTTCGCGCGGACTTGAGTTAACATTCAGAAAAAGACCAACAGATCACTTCGGCTTCGATATTAACTATACATTGGCATCAGTAACATCAACATCAACAAACGCTTCAGATAATAGTAATTTACCCTTAGATATCTTCACGTTGGAACGCGCAGTTCCTCTTACTGATTTTGCAACCAATTTTGATAGAAGACACACGATCAATGCAATCGTGAATTTTGTGTGGGCAAAAAATGAAGGACCTTCCATAGCAGGAATCTATCCCTTAGAAAATGTTGATATCGGTTTTACAGGAAGATACCGTTCCGGTTTACCGTTTACCCCTCTTAATGCAAGCGGTAATGCTATTGGTGATAATAATTCAGCAAGACAACCGGGTCGTTTTGACCTTGATGTTCGTTTTTCGAAAGCATTTATGTTGGCTGATTGGTTTGGCGAAGAGTTAATGGCTAAAACCCGCTTAGAGTTTTTCATTGATGTAAACAATCTTTTGAACTTAGTGAATGCAGTTGCCGTTTTCCCAAGAACAAACGATCCTCTTCAAGATTCAGACGGACTTAATCTCAATGCCGGATCTCTTAATGGTGATATATGGTATAAAGAAGCAAATGAATTTATACCTGAGTCCTCAGCACCGAATCAATTTGATGCAAACTATAAAGAACGTCTTTACAATGCAACAATTGATGCGAATAATGATGGAAAAAATACACTTGATGAAAAGTATCAAGGTTACTTGCAATACGTAAGTGATGTTCAAAATCGTAGAACTAATTTTCAAGCACCACGCCAAGTTTATCTTGGATTTATGATCAGATTCTAATATTAAGGAGATTAAATATGAATACTAAAATCAATACACATTTCCTCGCAATATTGGCGTTGATTTGTTTTGTTCCAATGGTATCTGTTGCAGACATTGACCGAACCAAAGGTAAAGAACAAAATGAAGAGATATTGCGCACACCATCCGGTGTTTATGATAATCAATTAAATAAAGTTAGCCGAATTTCATTCTATAATTCAAATTATGGTATATTTGGTTATAATATAGCACAAGGTGTGGGCGGAGGTATCTGGCCTCGCGGTACCACGAATCAATATATTTTTGCGGGTGGAATATGGTTGGCAACACAAAAGCGTACTAATCCCCAAGATTCACTAAAAAAATTGTGCTTAATATCCTACAATCCTAACTCCGGACGTTCTTGGATGGTGCCCGGCAGAATTTCTGACGGTGATAATGTTCAGAACTCACAGATATTAAAATATCGAGTATATTTTTCGACAGATTTTAATCCTGTAACCGGCGTTCCTCTCAATCCCCAAGATGGACCTAATTGGCCTCTTTGGGACACAAAGGATTCCGAAAGATTAAAAGAGCGCCGCTATTTTGGTTATTATATTCAAAATGAAAATGACAGATCACCCGAAGATTATCCGAAAGGTCCCGCATTTATATCTCAAGAAGATATCTTTTCTACATTCAAAGATACTGATATGAGTCGCTATGAAGGTGGTGCCACATTAAGAAAACGTGAAGGCTATCCATTACGTGTTCAAACCGAACAGACAATTTATTCATGGGGTTTTGGTGATTTTAAAGATTTTATATTTATCAAATATAATATGATAAATACATCGAGCGATACACTCTATAATACATGGATTGCTCCGGTATTTGATGTGGATATTGCATTGACTTCAAATTCTCAAATTGGCGCTCGTAATGATAATGCACGTTTTGTGAATGAAAAAGAAAATTTTAATCTCGCTGTGCAATGGTCATTGGGTACTGCCGGTGAAGCAGGTCGCGGTTTTGGTTATTTGGGTTTTGATTTCTTGGAAAGCCCTGCCGTGTATCCCTATGTAAAAACTATAGTCGTTGGTAAAAAAGCACCTCCTAAACAAGATGAGGATTCATTAGTTCAAATCTTAATTGGTGCAACAAAGGACAGTATTGGTAGAATTCGTAAAGATAAACGAGTATTTTCAAATTCTGAGCAATTAGGTCTAAGAACATTTAAAAACTGGCCTATTGAAAATGACCCGCTAACGAATGAAAATCGTTATGACTTTATAGGTAAAGGCGAAAAAGACGGACAAGGCGAAGTCGGTGATAAGCGATTTATGATGGCGAGCGGTCCCTTCACTATGGAACCCGGCGACACTGCAAGAACGGTCGTTGGTCTCGTGCTTGCAAAAACATCAAAAGGTGGCGATGCTGATGGAACATTTGAGGATTTACGAGATTTAATTCGCATAGATTCTTTTGCTCAAACAGTATATGATAATAATTTTAAAGCACCAAAACCACCGGATCCGGCAAATATTCGTTTCCGTGGATTAAATAATGCAATTAAAGTACAATGGGATTCTACTTCAGAGTTGTCCTATGATGATCTTGAAAGAGGATTGGACTTTAAAGGATATACACTTTATCGTGCACGAAGAGATGATTTAGACACATTTGATCTCGACGTTCGTCCCAATGTACGCAGAGGTCCATTCGGTTGGAAACAGGTTGCACGATGGGTATTACCTTCTCCTTTTGCAAAATCAAGAATCAGCCCCAATTATGATAAAACCTTAGCACCGTTTGATTCATTCCGTGTTGTTAAGCAAATTAATCAAAATACTTATCATGTGCGTCGTTTCCCAACGGGGTCAAGTCTTCTTTCACCTTTTGGAACTCCTCCATGGAATAAATTATTCTCCACGTACAGCGATGATGACTATGCGAAATATTTTGATGGAATTATAAAGGTTGAGGATGCATTCAAAGACAAAGCTCCTCAATGGAGTGCTACTTTTAATAGAGAAATAGTGCCGGATAGCAGTAATTCATCTGCATGGCCTAAAGTGAAAAAACGTGATATTATCTATGATATGGTATCGAACCGTTTGCCTGCCACAGGTCTTGCCCTGTTCAGAAAAACAACAGCTTCGCGCTATAATCGAATGGTTGATACATTATTCCAATTGCTGAATAAAGGGTATGCAAGCATTTCTTTTGCACAAATAGATTCGGGCATCGTAAATAATGCTAAGATTGCAAAAGAATATATTTTGCCATATATGGATTCGATTACCAATCACAGAACATTTATTGATGTAGGTGATGATAATCAAGATGGTAGCATAACATCTTCAACAAAAGTAGAAGCCACAGAGAAAATATTTAATAATGTTGACTATTATTATCGTTTACTCTCGGATGATGAAGGAGATTTTAAACAGAGCACAAATGCAAAACAAAATTCAGGCGTAAATGAGCAAAATCAAATAAAGGCATTAGCTTTAGCGGGTGGATTTGCAAAAGAGCCGAATTCCCGTTTCGATATTGAGTTTTTAGATAATACTCGACTTGGTGGTCTAAGTAATTTCCAATTCCATGTCCTTGACGAATCAAGATTTAATAAGCTCTTTATGAATGAGAAGGAAGGACATACTTTGCGTTTAGCGTTTGTGAACCGCCCATTCTTTGTTCGTCAAAATGTTGATGAAGATCCTTCAAAAGATACGCCGAATCAGACTCCAAATTTAGTTGATATTGGAGTATATACCTTAGGTTTTCAACTAACGGATGTAACAACAAATCAGTTGTTATTTGAAGGAAGTACAAGTTATGAAGATAGATTATGTAATCCTGATCTTAATAGCTTCTTCACAGAAAATGCAGCATTAATTCGTGATTCAGCCGACAATAGTGCCAGCACGAATGCATTAAGAGCTTATCCATATAAAGATGTCAATGGTAATTTAATTACAATTAGTGCACCTGATGGTAAGGGAATTCTAACTCGTACAGGTAATGTAACTACCCAGCCATTTGAATTTAACAGTTGTTATTCTTCGGAAATGAGGAACAATGCTCAACAAACATTAGCATTTTCTTTCGATTGGAATCTCAGCCAATATGGTGGAGTTATTCGTCCGGATACGGCATATATTTCAAAATCAAATGGAAATGTTGATACTCGAGTCGTAGCATCTTCGGCATTTGCAAAACAAATCAGCCAAGACTTACAGCCAATTGAAGTAGTATTGACCAGCACAGGAGTAGCGCAAAGAATCGAATTCGGTTCCGGTTTTAGACAATACAATTATGGTCCCGGCACATTTGAATTAGAGTTTTTGCCCGGTGATGTTGAGAAGAAATCAATTACAATCGGCTCATCCACAAATCAAACTACGTATGAAGTTGATGTGCCTTACTTAAATGTCAGATTAAAAAATATCACAAGTTTTAATCGCCAAAATAGAGATGGCTCAGTAACTAATTTCCGTTATCCGGAAACAATGCCACATGTAGATTTACCGATTGTTGATGGTGAGTTAAACGATAATCAAATGCCAATTTTATCATTTAATATTGCTTCCTTCGGTTGGTCGAATGTGAACACAAACTTCAGCTTAGCAACACGACGTTCGACAAGTGCGGGATTAATTGGCCAAGGCAGATATTATCTACCGGTAACAAATATGCCAACGGGAGCGAAAGACTCAATGATATATTTTGTCAATCAGATATCTGTGTATGGTGCTAAATTCTACCTTGATATGAGTGGCAGAAATCACCTCACATCGTCGAGTGGTGAAGTATTTACGGCTCCATCCATCGGTAAAACAAGTTCTCAGCGTGTTGATTTCCAACCCGGCGATAAAGTAGTTTTGAGTATGTATGGCGGTACACTTGGCTTGCCGGTGGACAGTGCTTACATATTAGTGAAAGTACGCCCCAATATTCCGGCAGAGAATGAAATCACCGATGATATGCTTAAAAATTCAGTGCGCGTCGTGCCGAACCCTTACTATGTAACGAATCAAAGCCAGAAATCCAGTTATGACAATAAAGTGTTCTTTACAAATCTGCCGAAAAAGTGTACAATTAAAATTTACACAACTTCCGGTGAATTAGTAAACACAATTGAGCATGATGAAGTGACTGCATTTGAACCGGATAGAGAATCAATGGATATCTATGATTTAAGTAATAAGAGCGGCAGACGTGTTGCCAGTCAGTCATTGATAGCACTCATTGAAACTCCTAATGGTGCTAAAACATCAATTCCATTTTCGATTGTTGTTGGTTCATTCAGATTAATTGATTAATAATTGAGGATACTTACTATGAAATCTTTATATAAAATTGCATTCATTGCATTATGTGGTTTTTTAATCACTCAAGACAGTAAATCGGAAACGACAATTTATCAAACATCACAGGGAGATATTACTCGTAGTGGGGTTGTTGGGGTCAGTTTTCTTAAAATCCCCATTGGTGCGCAAGCCGTAGCGATGGGAGGAGCATACACTGCAGTAGCTAATGATTTAACGTCAATGTTTTGGAATCCGGCAGGTTTAGCATCTGTGCAAGGCTATCAGGCTAATCTTAGCTATTCTCAATGGTTTGGCGGTTTTTCACATAACTTTGCTTCCGGGGTTTTTTCGGTTGGGGATTATCGCGTTGGTTTTGGATTAATATCTTTCGGTGCAAATGATATTCCTTTTACTACAATCGAAGATCCGACAGGCAGCGGACGAACATATAGTGTATCTGATGTGTGTTTAGTAACATCATTTGCCGGAAAAATCACTGAAGCATTTACATTTGGGGCAAATTTTAAATATATCAGTTCTGCATTTTCAAATGTCAGTTCCAGTGGTATTGCCTTTGATGTTGGTACGAAATATGAGTCCGATTGGAAAGGATTACGCTTGGGATTTGTATTGTCCAATTTAGGTCCGGCTCAAAACTATGCCGGTCAGGACTTAAATCAAGTGAGAAATTTAGTGAATGGATTGAATGCTGCTCCGGTTGATTTCTCGCTTATCAGTGCGCAATATCAGTTACCATTAACATTCCGTGCGGGCATCGGTATTGATATGATGAGTGTCGTAGATAATACGGACAATACTCCAATTGACGCAGATCACAGGTGGACAGTCGCAGCGGATTTTGTCACTATGGCGGATTCTAAAGAGCAAGGCGCTATTGGTACAGAATATGTCTGGAATAATCTGTTAGCGCTTAGAGCAGGTTACCAATTGGGTCATGATACATTTGGCTTTTCGGGCGGTATCGGTCTTAATTATACATCGGGTTTATTTGATGGTAAAATTGATTATGCTATCAGTGCTGCAAATGCTCAGATTGGTTTGATAAATCGGGTAAGTATTGGAATTGCACTAAAATAGTTTGTTCTAACTATGGAAATTTGCCGCCGTCACAAACAGTAACGGCGGCTTTTTTTTTGCACACCTTGTTACCAATGTTTCGTCACTCATTTTTTCATTCGTAAATTACAGCTGATTTACAAAAGCAACTATGGCAAAAAACCTTTCCAAAAAAAGTGAACAAGCTAAACCGAGTATTCAGTCTCCGGTTAAAAAAACTATTTCTATTGAAAATGCACGCGTGCATAATCTAAAAAATGTATCGGTACAGATACCGCGTAATGCGATAACTGTAATTTCCGGTGTCAGTGGATCGGGAAAATCCTCCTTAGCTTTTGATACTTTATATGCGGAAGGTCAAAGAAGGTTCGTTGAGTCTTTATCCTCGTATGCACGGCAGTTTCTCGAAAGAATGAATAAACCTGATGTGGATGCAATACGTGGTTTACCACCGGCTATAGCTATTGAACAAAGAGGGTTTTCAAAAAACGCTCGATCAACAGTTGGTACAACTACTGAAGTCTATGATTTTTTACGACTTTTATATGGTAGGGTAGGCACAACCATTTGTACTTGCGGTAAAATAGTTCAAAAAGACACACCACAGTCAATTCAAAAATCAGTACTGCGATCATGTGCAGACAGCAGGATATATGTGTTGTTTCCGTTTGTGAATGATGGAGTGCAAAGTACTGAACAACTTGTTAAATTACAGGGTCTTGGCTATGACAGAGTCTATCATTATCACAGAAAAGAAATCATTGACTTTGCCGATATTGATACCAAAGAACTTGTTGCTCACCCACAGCACTTCTATATCGTTGCCGATAGGGTCATTGTGAAACCTAATGACAAAGACGCAGTGAGCAGACTATTCGAGTCAATCGAAATTTCTCTCCGATTTGGTGAGGGCAAAATCTACATCCGCGATATTACGCTTGGTCTTGACTTTAAGTTTTCCTCAAAATTTGAATGTCCTGATTGCCATATTTCATATACGGAGCCGGAGCCGCGACTTTTTTCTTTCAATAGCCCTTTTGGTGCATGCCGCGTATGTGAGGGCTTCGGACGCAGTATGGGTATTGATGAGAAACTTGTAATTCCTGATCGAGTGCGTTCAATTAAGGATTATGCAATAGCACCGATTAGTCCATCCGGATTCTATGAATGGTATGCCGGTTTATTAGAGTTTTGTAAGCGCAATGGCATAAGCACTACAGTTCCTTATGCTTCTTTATCGCATGAAGAACAATCTAAGATCTGGAATGGTGATAAACAATATGGCGGTGTTAATGGCTTTTTCGCGATGTTGGAAGCCGGTTCGCATAAATTGCATTATCGAGTACTTGTAAGTCGTTATCGCGGCTATACTACTTGTAAAAAATGTGAAGGGTCACGACTACGAAATTCTGCCCGAAGAGTATTTGTCGGATCAACCTCAATGCATCAAGTTGTCAGTATGACATTAGAACAAGCTCTGCAACATTTCACTTCGCTCACATTGACAGTTTTTCAAATGAAAGTGGTGGAACCTGTACTCAAGGAGATACGTTGGCGATTGGAATTACTTGTCGAGATAGGTCTTGGTTATCTCACACTTGATCGTTTATCACATACTCTATCAGGGGGCGAGTCACAAAGGATCAATTTGGCAACATCATTAGGTTCTTCTCTTGTCGGCACTCTTTATGTCTTGGATGAACCATCTATTGGTTTACATTCGCGTGATACAGCCCGGCTTGTAGCATTACTAAAAAAATTACGCAATCTTGGAAATACCGTCGTCGTGGTCGAACATGATCCGGATATCATTAAAAGTGCTGATTTTATTATTGACATTGGTCCCAAAGCTGGAGAAAATGGCGGTACTATAACGGCAACGGGCACGGTAAATGAAATAGAAAAAAATCCTAAATCGTTAACGGGGAAGTATCTTAGTGGCACTAAGCGCATTGCATTACCGCAAAAAAGAAAAAAAGTGGTCAATTCATTAGTGATTACTCAGCCCAGAGAAAGAAATCTCAAAGGTGAAAATGTCGTTATTCCATTAAAAATGATGACTGTGGTCACAGGTGTTTCGGGTTCCGGAAAGAGTACGTTGATACATCAAGTTCTCTATAATAATTTACGCTATCAAAAAGGATATACGAGCGATGGCCAAGTGGGAGCTTGCTCTGGCATTGAGAACTTGCATTTGATTGATAATGTAGAAATGATAGATCAAACACCTATTGGTCGTTCATCTCGTTCCACACCAATAACATACACAAAAGCATTTGATCATATAAGGGAAATATTCGCCGATACACCGGCAGCAAAGCAAATGGGCGTGCGAGCCGGCTATTTTTCGTTTAATGTTCCCGGAGGTCGCTGCGAATCATGTGAAGGCGAAGGAAATGTGACTGTCGAAATGCAGTTTTTACCCGACATAACTTTGGAATGTGAAAGTTGTAAAGGCACACGCTATACGCGTGAAGCGAGAGAATTTACATACCGTGGAAAAAATATTGTTGAAGTATTGGGCATGACAGTAGATGAAGCGCTCGAATTTTTTCACGGAAATAAAAAAGTTGTTTCGCGGTTACAAGTGCTTGCCGATGTCGGTTTAGGGTATTTGCGTCTTGGACAACCATCATCAATGCTGTCCGGCGGCGAGGCACAAAGAATAAAATTGGCAACATACATTGATGATTCTTCAAATAATGCTAAGCATACACTTTTCATTTTTGATGAACCCACAACAGGGTTACATATTGATGATATTCAAAAATTGCTAACTTGCTTTCAAGCTTTAATCGAAAAAGGTAATAGTGTACTCATCATCGAACATAATTTGCATATTATCGCCGCTGCCGACTGGATTATTGATTTAGGTCCGGATGCGGGAGAAAAGGGCGGCTATATCATCGCCGAGGGAACACCTGAACAAGTTGCTAAAGTAAAAAAATCTTATACGGGAATAGCATTAAAGGAATTTTTGTCCAATTATGCTTAATATTATACAGAAATCATTATGACAGAGAAACTTAAATCCATTTCTAGAGTTGTCCTTGGTTTAGCACTCATGGTTATGTGTGTTTATTGGTCGTTGAAAAATGTGGATTTAGAAAAAATGTGGAATATTTTGCAAAATGCCAATTATGTATGGGCATTATTATGTATTCCTATAGCATTGTCCTCACATTGGTTAAGAGCAGTGCGTTGGAAAGCTATGCTCGAATCATCGGCAAAAACAAAGTTGATTGATTTATTTTCTGCGGTAATGGTTGGGTATGCTGTAAATAATTTTACTCCAAAGGGCGGAGAATTGTTACGTCCTTATGTGCTAAGTCGCCGGGAAAATATTCCTTTTTCTACGGTGATGGCTACTATTATTCTTGAGAGATTGCTCTTCGACATGGCAGCTTTAATCCTCATATTCTGCTGGGCATTATTGGCATTGCCCAAGCAATTATCTGCCGTTTATCCCGAATTTTCTTC